>Ga0172375_10004619_pt1 | contig 20247 bp, 31 predicted proteins | sample LakKiv1m_FD_114537 | JGI IMG/M metagenome (GOLD analysis project Ga0172375, IMG submission 114537) | Freshwater microbial communities from Kabuno Bay, South-Kivu, Congo - kab_092012_11.1m | ecosystem: Environmental > Aquatic > Freshwater > Lake | place: Democratic Republic of the Congo...
AACTAGTAAAGTCTCCTCGCGTGCTGTTGTATCCTGTCTGGCTCGAGCCATTGAACACCAGAGAGATTCCAGTGTTATTAGCCATTGTCTGATTAAAATAAACTCCAGAATTTGCTGAAAAAATTTCATCAACAATCGCGGCAGTAACTATAAATAGCAAAGCAAGAGCTACCAGTACAAATAAGCTTAATCTTTTTGCCCTTTTTTCTGCGTCTCTTTTTTTATTTTTTATCATGTTTTGATTTTATTTTTTATTTTGACTAATTTTTGGAAATTTGACTGCGATTTTTATGCAGTTATTCAGAAGCTTTTTCTTGCTCCGAGCACCTGTAATTTGAATTGTTTATTATTTCCAAAATTTTCTCTTTTCAATTTTTACCTCCTTTTATTATTTCAGCCTCCATAAATTCATTTTTCCAACTCTGAAACCCTCTAATTTACCTTTTATTTGAAGCATTAAGCAAGCGCGGTCAATAGTATGCCACGCTTTGTCAAGCTTAGCTGAAAGATCAGAAGTAGAAAGCGGATTTTCAGATTCTTTAAGAAACTTAAGAATACCTTCGTTTAACTCCTCTTTTTTGCGAACAACCGTACTTTTATTCATGCCTACAATAGTTCTTTTCTTAGTACCCTTATTAGTACCAGATAAATTGGCTATTTAAATGTTTTTGTGAATCTAAAGTCATTTAGAAAGAAGAAAATCCAACCAAAACGCATAAAAACACAGCATGTGTAACCCTAATATGCTTGAAAAACTCAGCGAAGCCTTGAAAAAAGCAACAGATAAGCTCTCAAAAGCGATTTTTGTAGATAAAACTATGATAGAAGAAGTATGCAAGGAGCTTCAAAGAGCGCTTATTTCGGCAGATGTTAACATTCATCTAGTAAAAGAAATAACAGATAAAATAAAACGAGAGGCGTCAGATGAAAAAATCAAAGGTGTTGAAAAACGCGAGCACCTCATAAAACTTCTTTATGATACAATTCTTGAAATAATTGGCAGTCAAAAACAAGAATTAAAACTTAAAGACAAGGAACAGACCAAAATTCTTCTTCTGGGTCTTTATGGCGCAGGAAAAACAACAACTGCAAGTAAGCTAGGATTATACTACAGCAAGCGTGGGAAAAAAGTTGCTCTTCTTGGCTTAGATGTTCATCGACCAGCAGCCAGCGACCAGCTAGAACAGCTTGCAAAGCAAAACAAACTCGCTGTTTTCACAGATAAAAATGAAAAAGATGCTCTAAAAATTTACAAAAAATATCAAACAGAACTCGAAAGTTATGATGTTGTAATCGTAGACACAGCAGGCCGTCATACTTTAGATTCAGATTTGATTAAAGAAATAAAAAATATTAATGATAAGATAAAACCCGACTTCAAGCTTCTAGTTCTTCAAGCAGACATCGGCCAAGCAGCAAAAACTCAGGCCTCTCAATTCCAAGAAGCCCTAAACATCAACGGAGTCATAATTACTAGGATGGACAGCACAGCAAAAGCTGGCGGCGCGTTAACAGCTTGTCATGAAACAAAAGCGCCAGTCTTTTTTATAGGGACAGGTGAAAAACCAAGCGACCTTGAAACATTTAATCCTCAATCATTCATCAGCAGAATTTTAGGCATGGGTGACCTCGAAGGCTTACTTGAAAAAGTCGAGTCTGCATCAGACAAAGAAACAGGAAAGAAAATGAAAGAGCGCTTAGAAAGCGGAGAATTTAATCTTCGCGATTTCCAAGAACAAATAAAATCAATGTCGTCAATGGGCTCAATGTCAAAAATGTTAGATATGATTCCTGGCTTTTCAGCGCTTAAAGGAAAAGTTCCTGAAAATATGCTCGGCATGCAAGAAGAAAAAATAAAAAAATGGCAGCACGCCATCTCCAGCATGACAGAAGAAGAAATCAATAATCCAGAGCTCATTGAAAAGCAAACCACTCGCCTCGGAAGAATCGCAAAAGGCAGCGGAACAACAACAAGCGACATTCGCCAAATGCTCAAGCAATATAAAATGATAAAAGAATTCTCTAAAGGCGGAATGTCAGAAGAGCAACTCGCATCAGGCGGCGGCTTTAGCCAAAAGCAAATGATGAAACTGGCAAAAAAATTCGGCAAGAAAATGCGATTCTAAATAAGCCTATAAGAAGAGATGCAAGGATTTATATACTAACTATAGTTACTATATAACATGGAAAAGACAACTATACAAATAAACCTAGAAACTCTTGAAAAGCTGAAGTTGCTGAAAAACTTTGAAAGGCAGTCCTATGATGAAATTTTGAACAATTTAATTGATAATAATGATTCAGAAACATTAGAAGAAAATGAAATCGCAGAGATACAAAGAGGACTAGAAGACATTAAAAAAGGAAGGGTAAAATCCATAGAACATGTTGCAAGAGAGCTTGGAATCTCTCTTAAATAAAAATGTTCCAAATAGAGATTGCGGATTCCGCAAGAGATTTTCTTAAAAAATTAAATAAAAAAGATGCTGAGATTATTTTAAATAAAATTTATTCTATTCGCGAGAATCCATACAGATTTATTAAACGGCTGCAGGGCGAAAAACTCTGGCGATTAAGAATAGGAGATTACAGGGCAATTGTGGATATCGTAATATCTATAAATAAAATTTTTGTTGTAAGAATTGGCCATAGAAAAAATGTCTATAACTAAATCACAAATTCTCGGCAGCGGCGCAGAAGCCATAATAATTCGTGAAGGAAACAATGTAATAAAAGATAGAGTTTCAAAAAAATACCGCCATCCTGAGCTTGATAAAAAAATAATTAAACAGCGAACAAAAAAAGAAGCAAAGCTTCTAGAAAAAGCATCAACTCTTATCAATGCGCCCAAACCAACAAATCTTGATGAAATTGAGCACACAAAACTCCCAAATAAGATAATTATGCCTTTCATCGCAGGCAAAAAACTTTCAGAAAATCTTGAAAGTCTTGACTGGAAAAACATCTGCAGGCTAATAGGCAATCAAATAGCCAAGCTCCACGATGCAAATATCATTCATGGAGACCTTACGACCTCGAATATGATCTTAGTAGAAAATGCTAACTCAAACAAAGCTAAAGAAACAGAAGCAGGAAAGTTAAAAAGCGACATTAAAATTTCTAAAAAGGCCAGTAATCCCCAACTTTTCTTCATCGACTTTGGCTTAGGTTATAATTCAGAGCGACTCGAGGATAAAGCTGTGGACCTTCATTTAATCAAGCAAGCCCTCGCAGCAAAGCATTTCACAATTCATAAAGAAGCTGAAAAGATAATTCTAGAAAGCTACAACAGCAAGGACAAAGCAAAAACTCTGGAGCAGCTTAAAAAAGTAGAGGCTCGTGGAAGATACAAACACTAAAATTTTTCTTATTTTAAAACGAAATATTTAAATACTACCAAGTACTACATAGTAGTATGGAAAACATAAGCTTAAAACTAGAGGAAAACTTTTTGAAAGCAATAAATGCTGTTATGAAAAAGCATAACTACATGACTAAAACAGAATTTGTCAGAGAAGCGATTAGAGATAAAATAAGAAGGCTGGAAGAAAAAGAAATAATCGCTGATAAAGATTTAATGAGTCAAATTATTTTAAGTGAAAAGAACATAAAAAGGGGAAAAATCAAAGAACTAAGGTATTAGTAAATTTTGTGACTTCCTATCGCTTCAATAAGGATAAATTCCTTTTCGTCATTAATACTATAAATCATCCTTATATTTGAACCAAGCCAACAACTCCATTTTCCTTTAAATCTTCCATGAAGCTGGTGTGCTCCATTAACCTTTCTAGGCTCAATTTTTAATTTGTCTATCTTTTCTCTTATATCTGCTCTCAGCGAGATATATTCTTGCAATCTTTTTTCAGTTTTACTATTAGCCGTAGCAAGTTGGTACATATATTAATAGAAGAAATTTAAAAATATTTAAAGTTATTTATTTTCGAGAATTTTGCATATTACACTACACCCCATTATATATTTATAAATTCTCAAATAAACAAATCATTATGAGTCGACAATTACATCCTCTTGCGCAAAGAAGCGCTTTTTGGTATGGGCTTCTGCAAAGAGCAACCGGAATAGCCATAAATTTAAAATATAATATTGAGATTCAAAATGGTGAAAGATTATTGCCATATCAAAATGAACCTTTCTTTTTATTACCAAAACACCAAAACACCAAAACCTTGTAGACATAATTTTAGAAGGAAGAATATTGCGAAAATTTCTTAACAGGCCAGCTTATTATGTAATGAAAGCAGAAACCCTTGATTTCTACAAACTTCTTGGCGGAATAAAAATAACCAGGCGAAAAGATCTTGCCTTGGAAAAAACACGAGAGGCGATTAGGCAAGCCAAAGAACAACGCGACCAAGTTTTTGATTGTGTAACAAGTGTGTACGATGCAGGAGAAATAGTAGTCATACATCCTGAAGGCGAAAGGCACTATCAACAAGTCGGCCAGCTAAATCCTGCAATTCTTATGCGTTTATTAAAACTCCAAACAAAAAAAGAAAAAATCTTTGTCCCGTTAGCTATTGAGTATGAAGATGAAGATAAATTTAGAAGCAGAATAACAGCAAAAGTAGGAAATCCCCTAAAAACAGAGTCTCTTTCAGAACTTGAAGAACATCTCGTTCAAGAAATAAATCTTCTCTCAAAAAGATAGCCCAAAAAATTTGCACTTAAGTAGCATAATTCTAAGGTAAAAAGTGCAAATTTTTTCTGCCCGGATTCGAAGTCTTCAATCTTGTGAAAGTTGAAGAGCCAGAAAAATAAGATTTTTCTGGACTTGCAGAATATACTTGTTCTGCAAGGTGAGAATCCTCGCAGTTATTCAGCTAAATAGCCCTGCCAGGATTCGAACCTGGGTTTAAGGCTCCAAAGGCCTCAAGACTTGACCGCTGTCTTACAGGGCTAAAATATCATCTTAATTTTGTTAAGATGCTTAGAATTGTGAAATCCAACTAGTTTATAAAATTTGGCTATCTCGCTTTTTTTAGTAATTACATATTTACGATTGCCTATAATTTTAGAAACCCCAATGCTCAAAGAAACTAAGCCCTTTCGAGCATCCTGAAGAAGAGCATTATCATGATTTGTAAGTTCAATTTGGAAACTATTTTGATTTGTTAATTTATAAAAACTACCATCCGTATCATACAAGCCCCTCAAACAAGCAGCTAAAAATTTAGGATTTTCATTTATCCAAGAGGGAATCGTCGATTGATTTCTAATTTTATCTCCTGACTTAAACCCCTCTTTTTCAAAAAAATCAACTAAGGCCCTAGAATCAAAGATGACCTGAAGAGCCTTACGATTCTTAAAAAAATAATAACGTCCGCTAATTCCGAATAACTTTTCTCCTAAGGGCTTAACAAAATTTAATAGATACTCTTTATCAAGAATAGCGTGCCCAGTAATATTAATATTATATGTTCCTAATTTATACCCTCTAGTTTTCTGAATATGTCCGTCCCCCAATAAAATTCCCCATAACTCTGCCAGTTCTTCGCTTCTTTGGGGGATTTTAATCTCTTTTAATTTTCCAGGAGATAATTTTCCGCCCTTAATCTGCCCCCAGCCATCAACTAATTTTTTAATGATATATTTTTTATATTCCGAACTTAAAGATAATTTATTAAAAATACTCTCTTCAATTAAAGTCTCTTCATAATGAAAACCATTAAGTTTCGCAAAAGTTAATCCTAGTTTTTCAGCAAATTCCCTCCAAGTTACATTTAATTTTACTCTTTCTCTTTCGATTAATTCTTTCTGCTTACCTTTTTCCAACCAAATCCGCATATTGATATAACAATTCGTGTGTTTATATATTAACTTGACCACTGCACGATGAATAATCTAAAACCACCACTAACTTTAAAAACATCCAAAATGGTTAATAAATAGATGGCAAAAGCAAGAAAAAAAATAAGCAAACCTGTCTGGTTAAAATACTCAGAAAGCGAAGTAAAAGACATTATTCTTAGTCTTATAAAGAAAACTCCTGAATTAACTTCAGAAAAAATAGGTTTAATCTTAAGAGACAGCTATGGAATACCTACGACAAGAATTTATAATTTTAAAATAAGCGCGGTTTTGAAAGAAGCAGGCGTTCATCGTTCAGCAGACCTAGTTAATCTTGAAAAGAAAGAAAAAGGTTTGGAAAATCATCTTTCAAAAAACAAAAAAGACATGAAAACAGCTCGTTCTTTAATCACAATCAAATCAAGATTAAAGAGACTAAAAGAATGTTTAGCTTAGATAGGCTAAAACTAGTTTAAACAGTGATCAAATAATAAAAGTCAAAAGAGCTTTTATTGATAGGGAAAAATGCTTGAAAAAATAGAGGAATTTACAAAACAATTTTTGGAAAAATCAGAGAAAAAAGGAATTGAAATCATAAGCCATTTTGATACTGATGGCATTACTTCTGCTGCAATCTTTGGAAGAACACTTCAAAAACTAGATAAGAAATTTTCTTTTAATATTGTTAAAAGTTTAGAGCCAGAATTTATTGCAAATCTTCCTAAAACAAAAATTCTTGTTTTTCTTGATTTAGGTTCAGGAAGCCTAGCCCACATAGCCAATCTGCAGAATGAAGTTTTCATAGTAGACCATCATGAAGTAACTATAGAAGCTGCGCCGCCAACAAATGTCCATATAATAAATCCTATGCTTATTAAAAACACCGAAAAACTTTCAGGAGCATGTGTAACCTATCTAGTGTCAAAAAGTCTAATGCAAAAAGCAGATTCTGACTCTGCCTCGCTTGCAGTAATCGGCATGGTAGGCGATTTAATGGAAAGCGAAGTTGGCCCTCTTGCAAACACTATAATCAAAGAAGCAGGAGTTACAATAAAAAAAGGCATTCTTCTTTATCCTTCAACACGCCCATTAAATAAAACACTAGAATATTGCTCGAATCCATTTATTCCAGGAATAACAGGAAATTCTTCTGGTGCTTGTGAACTTTTGCGAGAAGCAAACATTTCTTTTACAAAAAATGGCTACAAGGCACTTATAGAATTAGATGAAGAAGAAATGGGCCGATTAGTAACAGCTGTAGCCCTTCGAATTCCAGATTCAGAAAAAATGCGCGCATTTATAGGAAATCTTTTTCTCATAAAATTTTTCAATCAACTTGAAGACGCCCGTGAAATTTCAGCCCTCATAAATGCATGTAGCAGAATGGGCCACAGCCATATAGCAATTTTATTATGCATGGGAAACCAGGCTGCAAAAAAAAGCGCAGAAAAAATTTACATACAATACAAGCAAAGCATAATCGAAGCATTAAATCATGTTAACTCTCATCCAAAAATAGAAGGCAAAAAATATGTTATTCTAAACGCAAAAGACAACATCCAAGACACAATAATAGGAACAATAGCCAGCATCATCTCAATGTCAGCGCTCTACAAAGAAGGAACAATAATTATCACCATGGCCTATAATCGCGATAAGATAAAGGTTTCTTCAAGAGTCTGTGGAAGAGGAAGACTTGAAACAGACAATCCAAGAAATCTTAAAGAGATTATGGATGAAATTACGGACTTGCTTGGCGGAGAATCCGGCGGCCATAAATTCGCAGCAGGCTGCATAATCTCAAAAGAAAAAGAAGAAGCCTTCATCGAGTTAGTCAAGAAAAAGCTCGACATCGAAGTTGTGAAGGTTTAAAAAAATATATTTTCTAAACTATTCTTAATAAGAAGGTTTATAAATACTTAACTAAAGAAGTTTATATGGAAAATCATCTTAAGACGAGATATCTAGAAGCATTATTAGGTACAACTTTAGTTTTGGGAGCCGCAGGCAATATAGACTCTGCCTATGCAAAATCTCGAACGCCCTTTAGATCAGATAATCTAACTGTGCAAATTCTTAGTCCTGCTAATCCTTCAAGTCCCCTAAATCCTAATTATCTACATGCATATGATAAAACCAATAATTCTGCTAGGGGAATTCCGCCTGCGGCTACTTCTAAAGTTCTTTCTCAAAAAGATAAAAATGAACTTTATCTTTTAATAGGATTCTTAACAGGCGCAATAGTTAGTACGGGATTTTTTTGTTTAATTGAAAATCTAGGCACATCAAAGAAAAATTAAATTACTTATCCATATCTTTAAAAACCCCCAAATCTCTTTCTCATCATGGCAAGAACAAGATTCATAAAAGTGCGTTGTCAAGCTTGTAAAAACGAGCAAGTTATATTTGAAGGCGCAACAACAAAAGTAAAATGCCTTATTTGTGGAGCAGTAATTGCAGAACCAAAAGGCGGAAAAGCAGAGCTTAAAGCAAGATTAGTCGAAGTTCTTAACTAAATATTTAAAAGCATTCTTGATTTAGTAAATACATGAAATCACAACTTGAAGAAGGCCAGCTAGTATTATGCACTGTAGATAGAATAGTCGGAACAATAGTTTTTGTAAAAATTGATGAATTTAATGCTGAAGGCACAATAACATTCCCAGAAATTGCTCCTGGAAGAATTAGAAACATAAGAGATTACGCTTTCCCAGGAAAAAAGATAATCTGCAAAGTCCTTAGAATTCATCAAAATTCTGTAGAACTTTCATTTAGAAGAGTTAAGCTTATGGAAAAAAATGAGTTTAACGAAGCGTTAAGACACGAAAAAAGCTTCTGCGCTCTTTTAAGAACAATACTCAAAGATAAAGCAGAAAGCACTATAGAAAAAATAAAGGCTCAAATGTCTATTCCAGAATTTGTAGAGTCTGTGAAAGAAAATCCAAAAATTCTTGAAAACTTTTTCGATAAAGAACAAGCAGCAAAAATAGCGGGAATCTTAAGTGAGAAAAAAACAAAAGAAACAACACTAAGTAGAAAGTTCAATCTTTCAAGCAAAGCTTCAAATGGGATGATTCTAGTAAAAGAAATAATCCAATCCGCGACAAAAGACATTTCCAAAGAAAATTCAGAAGTTTCTTATATTGCCGCAGGAAAATATCTCCTCAAATTAAAAACAAAAGACCTCAAAAGCGCAGACACGCAGCTGAACAAAGCCCTCGAACAAATAGAATCTCAAGCAAAACAAAAGTCTTGTTTCTTCAACCAAGAAAAAGATTAAATCAATATTAATAGAATTTCTAAAGAACTTAAACATCAAGAGTTTCAGTTTCAAACCTTAAACTTCTGAACTTTACTTGCTCCGAGTATTTGCATTTATGTAATAAGTATGGAATAAGAAAGGCAAGTGCGAGTTAAAGAACCCATAATTAAAATAGACTTATTATTTCCAAAACATTCAAAAAATACAAGTTAAACTAACTTCTTCTGCGCAACAGCCGTCTTCTCAACCAAATGTCCATAAACGCCGTCATAGCCGGGTTGGACTTTAAGATTTGAAATTCTATTATCAATTATCATTTCAGCAAGTCCCTCAAGCTTCTCTTTAGCTAATTCGCTTGTAAGAATATTTTTATCTACTTTCATCAAAATATTAATCTCATTTCCAAACTTTTGAATAAGTTTGTCATAAATTGCCCAAGTTTTCTTGTTTTCAACTTTGCTTTTAAGATAAAATGCAATAATTTCGTGAAGCGGCAAGATTTTGAAAAAATGCTTTGCATTTCGAGGCACGCCACGATTATTAGTCATCTGTTCTACTCTATATTCAACGCCAATTGTAAGGGGCTTTCCACAAACAGGGCATTTTCCGTCAAGCTCTTTAGTTTTCTTAGGGGGGCAGGAAAAATTGCAATCTCTATGCCCATCCCAATGATAAATCCCATAACCGGGGTCAGTTTCAATAGTAGACTTAAATGTTTTATTTCTTATCTGATGAATAATAAAATCATAACTCAAGATTTTACCATTAAGTTTTGTAAGAATAGTTGCCTCTCTCCCTAATCTCCAAGGCCAAAAAGAATGCGAGTCTGAAAAACTAACAATTGCTTTATCCTCTAATTCTTTTATCTTCCAGTTCATTTCAGGGTCACTGCTCATGCCTGTTTCAATTGCATGAATATTCTCATATTGACTTCCAAACGCTTCTTTCAAACTATCAAATCCGCTCTTGCTTCCAAAAACCCCAAACCACGGCGTCCATATATGCGCAGGAATAACTTCTATTCGTGAATCAATATCCATCAAAGTTTTTACAAAGTTTTCGCATGAAACAGAAAATATGGGTCTTCCGTCATAATCTCTTCTCCCTAAACTGTCCAAATATTTGTTTATCTTGTCATTTACTTCTAAATTTGGGACTAAATAAACCAGATGAACTCTTCTGCCTTTTCCTCCACTCGTAAATACAAGCGAAATTTCTCCAGAAAGAATAAATGGAAATTCAAATCCATCTTCGGACTTAAAATAATAAACTCCTGTCCCCTCTTTTTCTTTTAAATTCGCTCGAATTTCAGCAAGCCATTTTTCATGCGAAATATCTCCTGTTCCAATAAGACTCAATCCCTTCATCCTAGAATATTTAACCAGATTCTGAAGAGTAATATTTTTGCTTGTAGCTCTTGAAAATCTAGAATGAATATGCAAATCAACAATAATATCTCCTTCCTCTAATTCTACTGCTTTTACTTTTTCAGCAGCATTATTCTCCAAATTACTTACTGCCTCTTTTACAAAACTTAAGACCATACCAATTCCAAATAGATTAAGCTTTTAAAGTTTTATAGGTTGAAAAATATATGCTCCTGTAGTTCAGCCCGAGCAAGTTCACGAGTTTAATCCATACAAAAGCGAGTGAGCTTGGGAGAAGAGCAAAAGCATTTCAACAAGCAAGGGCGGATAGTTCAGCCCGGATAGAACGATTCCTTGCGGAGGAATAAACCGAGGTTCAAATCCTCGTCTGCCCATAAGAAATGCTTTTGCGAGAAGGATAGAATACGACCTTGCGGTGAGCGATTCCATTTAAGTAAAAAACTTAAGATGGAAATGAAATCGCGAAAAGGTTGTGACCGAGGTTCAAATCCTCGCAGGAGCATTAATTTGAACCGAGAAGAGGTTCAAATTCTTCAAAACAGAGAAAATATACTTATTTTCGGGGCGTTCCAAAATATTATTTTGGACGTATACTTGTTTTGAAGAGCCAGAAAATCTAAGATTTTCTGGACCTCGCAGAAGCATTTAATTATAATCTCTTGCCTGTGTAGCTCAGTTGGTAGAGCCACTGATTCGTAATCAGTAGGTCGGGAGTTCAATCCTCTCCGCAGGCTTTGAGCAATAGCATTTTAGAATATTCAATATAAACTCAAAATGCTATTGCGAGCAGAGCGTTTGCATTTAAGTAAATAAGAAATAAAATTGAAAATGCAAACGCGAGTATTTTCAATATATATCTCAGAATTAAATAATCCTTATAAACGCGAAAATAAGAGAACTATTATGACAAAAAAGGAGAAAGAAGGCGAAGAGGGCGGAAAGGAAAGTTCTGTGTCAAAAATTTCAGATTTACCGGGCATAGGCCCTGCTGCGCTTGAAAAACTCGAAGCTGCAGGAATTTATGATTTAATGGGCGTTGCTGTAATGGGTCCAACAGAACTTTCAGAAGTTGCAGGCTTAGGCGAAGCTGTTGCAAGAAAAGCAATACAAGCAGCAAGAAAAATGATGGACCTCGGTTTTCAAACAGGCGTAGAATTCTCAGAAAAAAGAAAAGAAATTTCAAATATTAGCACAGGAAGTAAAAATTTAGACCTGCTTTTAGGTGGTAAAGGATTAGAAACAAAAGCTATAACAGAATGCTTTGGCGCTTATGGCAGCGGAAAAAGCCAGCTAGGATTTACTCTTTCTGTAAGAACCCAGTTACCTGTAGAAATGGGCGGCGCAGCAGGAAAAGCAGTGTTCATAGATACTGAAGGAACATTCAGGCCAGAAAGAATAAGGCAAATTGCAAAAGGTCTTGACTTAAATCCTGAAGAAGTTTTAAAAAATATATTTGTAGCAAGAGCATTTAATTCAGACCACCAAATACTTCTTATCGATAAAGTTGGAGAAATGATAAAAAATGGCGAGCCAATAAAATTGATTGTCGTTGACAGCCTTACAGCTCATTTCAGAGCAGAGTTTTCAGGAAGAGGCCAACTAGCAGACCGCCAGCAAAAATTAAACAAATATCTTCATAATTTAATGAGAATAGCAGAACAATGTAATCTTGCAGTTTATGTTACAAATCAAGTCATGGCAAACCCTGCAATGATGTTTGGGGACCCTACAACAGCAATAGGCGGAAATATAGTAGGCCACGCAAGCACTTACAGAGTCTATCTAAGAAGAGGTAAAAAAGGAAGCAGAGTTGCAAAACTTATTGATTCTCCAAATCTTCCTGATAGCGAAACAATTTTCTTTGTAGCTTCGAAAGGAGTTACAGACGAAGAAACACTAAGTGACGAAGCTTAAAAAATCAGTAAGAATTATATTTTTTCTTGTAATAAATAAAAAGCCCCATATAAAATACTATTGTGATTATTGCAATAACATACTTAAAAATAAGTGGCCCCTGATTTATCATGAATGCATAAACCAATGCAATAATATTCGCAATAAAATAAATAACAAATAAAAGAAGACTTACTCCGCTTGTATCTTTTGATTTTATAGTTTTGATTATCTGCGGAATAACCATAATAGAAAAAAGAATTGTTGCAGTCCACCCAAGCAGTTGTGCTGTATCTATATTAAAATTATCCAAATGCTCTTCTAAAATCAATAATATCTGTAGAGCTGACCTCATTTATTGCTTTAATCTTTTCTTCTATGATTTCAAGAGGTTTTGACTCATCAATCATAAAATTAACGATTATTGCATTAAGTCCAAATGCTATTGGCTCTTCTTCCATTTTGGCTTCTGTGCCTGCTTCTGCTTTTACGATTGCTGCAGCTTGTTTTTCAATCTCTTTAAGATTAGCTGAAGGAGATTCAGGCATAACTTTCAATCTTACTAATGCTTTTCCCATGTTAGTTTTTTGTTAAATCAGTTTATAAAGATTTGTTTTTAAGTTATTTTCAGTTATTTTCAATTTTTTTGATTATTATTTTGAGCAACAATAGTTTTTATAAAGCCTGATTAGCTAAAAAAGTTATAAAGACAAACGAGGTAATAAAAATGATAACCGGAAACTATGACCAGATTGTTCAAATGATTTCTAGAAGTTCAGGTCTCTCTGTAGAAGACATTAACCGAAAAATAGAAGCGAAAAGAGCAAAACTTTCAGGCCTTATCTCAAAAGAGGGTGCAGCGCAGATTGTTGCTTCTGAACTAGGAATCAATTTTGAGAAAGAAAAAATGAAAATCTCAGAGCTTCTTACAGGCATGAAAAGAATAAACATTCTTGGAAAAATTATAAAAATGAACCGCGTTGTAGAATATAATAAAAATAATAGAAGCGGAAAAATAGGCAGTTTTCTTATAGCAGATGAAACAGGAAATATTCGTGTTGTTCTTTGGGATGTTAATCATATCGCCTTAATCGAGCGTGGCGAGATAACAGAAGGCCATGTAGTTGAAATTACTGGCGCAGATGTAAGAAATATGGAGGTCCATCTTTCAGGCTTCGCAGATATAAAGAAAAGCCAAAATGCAATGGATAATGTTCAAACAAAATTAAGTGTTCATCAAAAAAATATCGCTGATGTAAAAGTTAATGATAATGTTTCTGTCCGCGCATTTATAGTCCAAATTTTTGGCCCAACATTCTTTTATGTATGCCCTGAATGCAGTAAAAAGGCAACAGAAACAGGCGAATGCGCAACACACGGGAAAATTGTTCCGAAAAAGCGCGCAATTCTTAATTTTATCCTAGATGATGGTTCAGCAACAATAAGAAGTGTCCTCTTCTCAGACCAAATAAAAAAAGTAGTCTCTGATGAAGAACTTGAAAGCACAGAAACATTCATGAAAAAAAGAATGGAGCTTTTAGGAAAAGAGTTCATAGTTGAAGCTTCTGCAAGAAAAAATAATTTTTCAGAATCAGTAGAGCTTATAGTAAACGAAATTGCAGAGCCTAACATAGACAAATTAATCGAAGAGCTCGAAGCCTAGAATAAAATTCTAAACTTCTTAAGAAATTAAGCTAAAAATTCCTTTCTGTATTAAAAAGAAGACTACAATAACCATGATTAGCACATGAACTGGATAAAAGGCCATAACTAGCACAACCAGCCCTGAAATAACATCTAGCACGCTTGCAACATCGCTTCCAAGTACAAAAATAAGCCCTTTAACAATCAAGTAAGCGCCTGTAACATACATAAATAAATCAGGAATAAAACTGAATTTTGAAAATAAGAATACAATTACTGCAGCCAAAATATCAACAAGCCCTAAAATCTTAATTATCATAAAAAACCCTATTTTTGCAAATATTTAAATATTCGCAATTCATCCTATTCCCACAAAAGAGGAATAAAATAAGGAAAAATGGACCCCAAAATTAAAACAACAGGTTTTGAGATATTAACAGAAGAACAAAAAAGTTTTGCTAATAATCTTATAGCAAAAGAATATGAAAAAATATCTCGCCAGCTCAAAAACGAAGTAATTCTTACTATAGACATTAAAGAAAATTCAAAGAAAAAAAGCGATAAAGATAATAAAAAGGTAAAATACAGTATAAGCGCGCAAGCAAAAGCGCCAACATTAAGATTTGAAGCAAGTGAAGCGGATTGGGATTTTAATAGAACACTCCATGACGTTCTCAGAAAATTAGGAAAAGAAATAGAACATAAATTTCATGTAAGCGAACAAGGCAAAGAATAAATTCTATTTTTTAGTTTCAGAAGAAGCTTCTTTAACCGATTCTTCAATAACTCTTTCAAGGTTATAAAAAATATCTCTTGCCAAATTTCTATGATAAGAAGAAACCATCTCTGTTCCTTCTGCAAACGGCTTATCTAAAACCATTAAGCAATCAGCGGAATTTTCCAGTCTATTAACTATTTCACTTGCAGTCTGAGAAAAGGCATATGGAGAACTTTGTAAAATAGCTCGATAATTCATAAAGTCTATTTGTTCGTCTGTTTCTCTTGAAACAGTTTGGCCATACAATCTTTTGCATCCCCTTGCTGCAGAATATAAAAACTCTGCTGCTTCTGCAACTTGGTGCGTATTTTTCAATAAATCTTGTTTTCCTTCAAGCACAGCTATAAGCATTTTCGGTGAAAAACCTAGTCTCGGAATTACAAAACCCGCCATCAAACCCAGACTCAAAATCCCTATAAAAACATTATGGCAATTGGATATATTTATTAATCTCCACTTACACTTAAAATTATGCCAATCACAGATGAACAAGCAGTAAAAATAAAAGAACAAATACTTAAGCAAGTAGAAAGTTTTCCTGAAGATAAAAGAAACGAAATAAAAAGTTATGTCTCTTCAATGAGCGGCGAAGAACTTGAACAATTCTTAGTAAAAAATAAAATGCTTGCCCAAAAAGGCTCAGAAAATCAAAATTCCTGCATTTTTTGTTCTATAGCAAGCAAACAAATACCTGCCGCAGCAATTTACGAAGATGTCGATTATCTCTCAGTCTTAGAAATAAAGCCATTCTCGCCAGGCCACCTCCTTCTTATTCCAAAGAAACATATAAAAGACACAAAAGACCTAAACAAAAAAGCATTTACAATAGCAAAGAAAATTGGCAAACATCTTATAAAACAACTTAAAGCAGAAACTTTTCAAACAACAGCAAGTTCTGAAATGGGTCATGCAATAATAAACATAATCCCTGTTTATAAAAATCAGCCCCTCGATTTTAAGAGAAAAACCCCAAAAAAAGAAGAGCTCGAAGAAATTGCAAGAAAAATCGGCACAATAAAGAAGAAAGAAAAAATTGAAAAAATAACAACAGATAATGCTCCTGCTGTTCCAAAACTAAAATCAGAAAAAATCAAAGAAGCTCTAATAAAACTTCCAAGAAGAATTCCTTAAAGAATTCTTATAATGGATTTTGGAAATAATAAAAATTTAAACTGCAAATTCTCAGAAGATTCTAGAAGCTCAGAAGCCGAGCATTTACATTTTAGCAAGTTCAAATAAGGACTCAAAATGAAAATGTGAGAAGACATAAAAATTTAATTAATTCTAATAAATCGCCAGTTTTATTTCTAATAGGATTACAACAAAAATCTAAACTTAATCCACACTAACATTAAAACTAGACCTAACAAGAATGTAGGCGTAAAAGGAATCCCATATTTAACAAGAACTTTTTTATTAGGATGTTTCTGAAGTTGTTTTAATTGTTTTTCATCAAGACCTTCCCAATTAGGCCTTATTATATCTCTGCCAGATTTCAGGGGTTTTACAATCCAATCACCAATAGTAAGTTCTTTAGCTAAAACAAATTTATTCATGCAGCTTTCTTCAGTAGCTTTTGCGTAAATCAAAAGTAAAGGCGACAGCATAATAAGGATACAAAAACTTGCCCAAAAATATTGATTAAATGCTATGGCTAGGATAATAAGCACAAGCCCGGCAATCATAGCGATTAAAACCGATTGCTTGTAATTCAAAAACTGTCTCTTAAATTCTTTAGAAAGCGTTTTCCTGTGAATAATCCCCAAAACAAAGCTATATATCGCCCCATAAATGCTTCCTGCAATTAAAAATGAGAACAAAAATATAAGCAGCAACATTAAATTCTCTTTTAGAATAAAGCTAAAAGGAATAACCGCGATAAAACCTATCATAAACTTTGCATCTCCTGCAGCAAACATTCGGGCATAATAAAAAATGTTTGCTAGAACAAACCCTGCTAGTAATCCAATTAAACCCCACGAAATATAACCCCAATTCTTTTCATGAATACTCAAAAAAGAGCGGCTAACAAGAACTATTGCAATAAAAGAAAAACTCCACCAATTAGCAACCTCCCGCTTACGAAAATCCTGGATAATTGCAAAACAGCTCCAAACAACAGCAAGAGCAACTAAAAACCAATTCTGCCACGAAAAAATATTTGTAAACATAAATCACCTAAAAGACGTTAAATCTTTTTGCTCTCCTCTTCTACTCTCCACTTTCCGCCTTTCTTATAAGGGAAAAACTTCTTTCTCTTGAATTTATCTCTTTTTTTACTTCTCTTCTCAGAATAACCATAATCATCAGACATATTAAATTAAAGAAGAAAAGCGCATTTAAATATTTTAAGCTAACAAACAAACATCAGGATTCTTTGCGCATTGCTCAGAAGTAAGCTTCATGCAAGCTCCTGCAGACTTAATCTTACAAGAAACATAAGCGCCTGAAGCAGAGCTATAATCTGGTGAACAAGCATCAGGATTGTTCATGCATTTTTCTTGATTCAAATTTGCGCAAGTTGCGCCAGCTTTTACTCCGCAAGACGAACTCGTTTCAACAGGAGTATTATCTGTTTGTTCGTTATCAGAACTTAAACCGCTTTTATAAGCCATATTAAAACCAATAATAAGAATAATCGCGATAGCTAAAGCGTAACCTGCTAGGACTAGGGTTTTCTTATTAATCTTAAACTTACTTTTACCATTCTCTTTCATTTCTTCTTTATGTTCTTTTGTGTGTGGCATCGTATTTTAAAAAATTGATTAAGGTGTTGTTCCAGTTGCAATAGTACAAGAAAGTGAGCAAGCATCCATGCCTAAATTCTTTCCAATTAAATCAGGACACTTTATATTCTTAATAATTCCTGCAGAATCTGTTTTAGCAAGTCCAACAACTACGTCTTTTTCTGCTTGATCTTTCCCAAATCTTACATCTCTTAATTTACAATATTCATATTGTGATTGAGTGGTGCATGCGATATTACAGGCTTGAACAACACTATCTACATTAGATTGTCCGCCAGCTCCAAGATTTTTTATTTTATCCCAAAGATTGCTCCATCCTGTTGAAAATCCTAATACTAAAAGAACAAGAACTACAAGTGCAAGAATTATGATTATAATAGTTCCAATAGTCATCTCTGCACCTTTTTTATTCTTTAAACTTATCATTTCCTTTCCTCTTTTAGCTTCTTATAATAAATTAAGCCCATTTATAAACTTTCCTTTTTAAGGAACTTTCACCTCATAATTAAACTTGCGCTCGTAACTGGCTTTTTTGAACTGCTGCTGAGTGTTGCTTGGATTCCATGAAACCGCAGCATATTCAAGTTTAAAGTTAATTATCAAAAAGCCATTGTCAATTTTAACGCAATCAGCAGGATTTGCAGAAAGCTGATTCTCTGCTTGATAAAGCGCATAAAAATTATCATAGAGAGAACTACCCCTATATTTCCGGAGTTCGTTTAAAAATGTGGCGGCTGCATTTGTTCCAGGATTTGCAGCAACTTTTGCTGCAATTTGCTTCAGAGTAAAGTCTGTGATGTCTGACCTAGAATACATATCTTCAAGGCTCGCAGAAACATAAAGTTTCTGCTCAAGATTTTGCATCCTAAAATTAAAAACTGCTATGGCGGTAATATAAGTTACGAGGGTCGCAACTACGAGTATTATTATCGCTAATTCCATTTTTGCGCTTTTATTTTTCAGTTTTATCATTCGTAGCAATTCTCTCCCCCGTAAAATAGCATAGAAGCAAGCTTCCCGCTGTCAGTAACAAGATAAACGGTTTTACCCTTGGAAGTTAAAATTCTTTCAAATCCCTGATCAACATAACTCTCTTCTTCGCTTCCATCCAAAAACAGCTTAAACATATAGCACTTTCCGCTGAGCTTGCCCTTCATGGCCGCTGGATTATCCGCAAACTTGTGATATAATGCAGAAAAATCCTCTGCGCGCATCATTTTAACTCCAGAAATTTGCGAGCTCGAAGATATCTCCAGCTGACTGATAAAATTCTTGCTCACAATCAAACTCCCTTGCCCATATCCATAATCATAGCCATAGCTCCCTTTTCCAATAGCAGCAAGAAAAACATAAACAAAAAAAATCACGCTTATCAAGAGCAATATAAAAATTGCCACAACCCATTCTACCGTAGAAAATCCCTGCCCTTTTTTGTTCTTCAGTTTTATCATGTTTTGGTTTTTTGTTTATTATTTTATTTTTATCGTTTTTATTTTGTGCATTTATAGTAATTAATTAATTTTAAACATCCCCGCTCCTGAGTTTCTTCAAGACCCCCTAAGCCCCGATGTTTGACTTGAGTGAATTCCAATAGCGTATTATTTTTATTTCTTATTTTCTCCTTTTTTTATCTTTATCCCTAATTTTGATTTGATGCCGTTATTATTGAAAGCGCATAGTATTTATCTAAAGAGCCATCGTAAACAGTCAGATTTTTGAAAGCGCATTGGGCAAAGGTATATTCCTGCGCGTCGCCATTAATAAGCTTTCCAAGCTGAAAGTCGCACATTGGCCTAAAAGACTTGTCTCCTGCGCTGAATATTTCATCCTTGGTGCCCATAACAAGGTCTTTTGCGTTAAGACTAACATAATATTTATCTATGGTGCTCAAAACATTTTTAATAATCAAGCATTTATCATAAAGAGTTTCGGGATTAGCAGAAATTTTTGTGTAATTAAAATCATTTCCAGCGCAATCAAGCAGGCGCGTTGCAAGTATATCCGCCTCAGAATATCGAGTATCTCCGATAGAAGAATAAAACTGAGTTGAGGCCATAATAAGCGTACCAGCGATAATTACCCAAATAACCATCATCCAAGGGCTTAGATAAACCTCGCCTGCTTTTTTGCTTTTTAAGTGTATCATCCTATGCCTCTGTTCTTATTCTCAGAATATTATTTTTTATTTCAATAAAATCACTTCCATCATTCAATTTAGTGAAAAAATAAAAGCTATGGCCTGTGCTTCCGCCGTCAAGAATAACTGTCACAAGATTTTTAGAAGTGTCTATAATTACTGGCTCGCCATTAAACCTTGGATTCTTATGACCATAAAGCTCATCAAGGGAGATATTGACCTCTGTTCCAGGCCTAAGGCTATCTATAGTCAGTCCAATTTGGCGGGCATAAGTTTTTTCAAGCAAATCTGCGCCAGTGCCGAATTTAGAAACATAAAGGAAAATTATCCCAAAAAAAACAACATTTGCAATTAAAAAAACCGTTGTTCCAGAGAGCCAAGCCCCTGCTTTTTTATTTTCAATGCAAATCTTTTTCATTTTCATTCGTTCATTCACTCACCCATTCACTCGCAAAAACCTTCCAAGCCTAAGACAAAGTCGCAAATGTGCATTTCAAAGCATTCAAATTTTCTGCAGTATTAGGGATAACGCGCGGAGGAGAATATTTAACAACAACACCATTATTAGTCACACTATCACTCCAATAACC
>Ga0172375_10004621_pt1 | contig 20245 bp, 13 predicted proteins | sample LakKiv1m_FD_114537 | JGI IMG/M metagenome (GOLD analysis project Ga0172375, IMG submission 114537) | Freshwater microbial communities from Kabuno Bay, South-Kivu, Congo - kab_092012_11.1m | ecosystem: Environmental > Aquatic > Freshwater > Lake | place: Democratic Republic of the Congo...
AGCAGGAACTCGGCGCCCGGGAGCAGCTTGTCCCCAACCACCGGTTCCTCAGGGCTCCCGGTTTTCGGTTGTGAAGGTAGCCCATGATTCTCTCGGCCGGGGACAACGTTACCAGGGGATATATCCGGCCGCGCCTGAACCTGCCGGACCACGTCCTTTGGGTCGAATCCAGGCTCGGGCTGGACTGAACCGAATGCAGTCAGCACGCAGACTGCGGAAATCAGAGCACACAGTCTCATCGGTACCTCCTATCCTGAAGAGATGATGCCTGCATCAGACGACAATGTCGCACTCATTACTGCAAGACGAATCTATTGGGGGAAACACGCACAGGAGTACCTCCGGGCTTGCGGCCCGGCTGCAGAAAGGAGAAAGCGGAAAGGTCCAGACACGGACAGCAGCTCCCATATGTCCTCCGGCGTATTTCCGGAATGTGCGGAAAGCGGCTTCGTCGAAAGGTCGCGGCACGCGCCGTTCCCATCCGGCGTCAGTATCTGTATTATCGGCCTGTGTATCAAGTTGTCAATGCCAAGTACGGAAGAGCGGTCCGGAGCACCTCGTGCCGTCTATGGCTTATAGTGCATATTCCGATGCCCGCCATTCCTTATCCTAACTCCTCTATCCTCAATCCTCTATCCTCTCTCTTCGCCCGGACCCCTCCCACGCCTCCCCCGCAGCTACCCGCATTGCCTCCGAAGTCACAATCCGGGGAGCTTCCCGAGGAACTAAGACGGCCATTTCGTGAGCTGCTTTCACCGCTACTTCGTCCGCTACTTTGCGGGCTGCAGTGCAGGCTCCTTGTCCGGTTCCTTGTCGGGTAGCAGTCACCATTCCTTCCCAAGCTCAATCCTGAGTTCCAGCCCACATTCCGGTCCGGGTTCACTCCCGAATTCCTCTGCGGGCAACTTCGCAGGCAACCTGCGCAGCCACTTGGAAAGCAACGCGGAGAGCTCCGAGGTCGGGTACCGGGCAGCGAGTCGCATTCGGGCCCTCGAAACTGAGAGGGCGGCCGCAGCCGCCCTCTTGGTGGATACCGATACCTGCTACTGGATAACTACCGGCCGGGTCGCCGCGCCCCGGCTTGTGGTCAGACGCACAAAGTAGGTGCCGGCCGGGACTTTGCCGTCCCAGACGAACGAGTTGCCGGCCGGAGCAGCGATGCTCCGCACGATTCTGCCGCCGGCATCGCTCACGAGGAGCCGCTGCGCTCTGCCGCTCCAGCTCACACGGACCGGGCCGCGGGCGACGCTGGGAATCACGCTGAACGCCGGTGCCGGCCGGGCCGGCTTCACTTCGGCCACGCCGGTTAGCCACGGCCCGTTGAAGTAGCCGTTGCCGCTCTGGCCGGCGAATATCAGGCCGCCGCCCGAGCCGGGTCCGCCCGGCGAGTAGACTATCCTGGGGAAGGTTGAGGAGCCCCGGCCAACGTATCCGGACTGGTTTATCCAGGGGCTGCCCAGGCCGGACCAGACGTTCGGTTCGCCGGCATTGGAGTAGCCGAGCCAGGCATTGCCGTTGCCGGCCGAATCCGCGTCCACGTACGAAAGGTTGACGTAGTCGTTGCCCGTCGCGGTGTAGTTCTTCAGGTCAACGTAGGCCTCGGCGTCGCCGGTGTTGGCGATAACGGTCGGGCCGTTCCAGTCCATGAGCGTGTCAGTGGCGTAGGCCGCATAGACGTCCAGGTTGTCGCCGCTGCCGCAGGCACAAGCGACCCAGACGGTCGCGTTCGACGCCGGAGACGTGAAGGCCGGAGCGATGGCGACATCGTGGATTTCAAACGTGTCGGGCTCAAAGGAGCCGAAACGCCATGAGCCCGGGGAACACCAGGCTGTGGTTACCCCGGTGCCCACCGTGCCCCGAAACGCGTTCTGCCGCGGCACAACGCCCAGGTAGCCGCATTCGCCCGCGCCGAACGCGAGGCGCGGACGGTCCAGGTTGAACGCACTGTCCGTCACCGCCCAGGTCAGGCCGTAGTCCGTTGACCGCAGCACGTGACTGCGGGGAAAATCTCCGCCCGAAAGCCCGTTGTGAGCGACGGCATAGAGCCAGTAGCCATCGCGGAAATCACGGCAGGCCGTGAAGTCGGTGATGGTGTCAGCCCCGACCAGTACGCCCCAGTTGTTCAGGTGCGTGCCGTCCTTGTCGAACCGCACCGCACTGAGGTCGCCGTTGCTGCTTGGCATGTTCTCAAAGACGTAGACGAACCCGGAGTCGCCCTGACCGACAACCAGCTCGACCTTGTCGATGGCGTGCTTGGGGGGCACGAAGTACTCCTGTATCTTGCTCCAGCTCGCGCCGTGGTCGGAGGACTTGTAGACGCGGATGGCCGAGTCGGCTCCGGCGAAGGCCGCCCACATCGTCCCGTCCATTTCGTAGTCGGACGACAAGGCGTTCACACCGCCGGCGTAGATGAGCTGGTCGGCTGCAAGGTTGGCCCCGGTGCGGCTGGACTTGACGGCTTTCACCGGCACCGGTTGCGGCACGACGTGCTGCTCCCCGATGAGTACTGCCTGGACCTGTCCTTCCAGCTCGCGGGCGGCGGCCACGTCGCCCCGGGCAAGGGCGCTGCGCTCCCGTGCCTGCAGCGCGGCGATGTCCGGACTCACCTGCGGATAGTAGTGGGATGAAACGCAGTTCTCAGCCGTCGGCAGCGCCTGCGCCGGCGGAGTCTCAGCCATCATGACCGCGGCCAGACCGAGCATCACGACCGCCGGCACGACATTCTTACGCATCGTTCCTCCTGATGTTCACCGGATGTGGGAAACCTGAACTTCGCGTGCCTCATGGTAGCACAATCAGAACCGGTGTGCAATAGCCGTGGACTCGTCCGCGAAAACAGCAGCGGCGGCCGGGAAAGCCGCCGCTGCCGGTATTCGGTAGGCCGTCTACCTGTCGGTGCGCTACCTCGTAACCACGACCTTGGCCATTGTCGATTGTCGATTGACGATTGACGAATGGACGAAGTAAACGCCGGGCGAGAGCCTGCTCACGTCATTCGCGCCCGACTTCAGGCGCATCGCCTCTCTTCCGCTGATGTCCAACAGCGCACAAGACGATCCACGCATTATGCTCGACGCTGGAACGCGAAGAACGCCGCGGACGATGGTCGGGCCGGAACGGCGCAGCGGACCGGACGATGCCGCCGGTTCTTCCACGCCCGCTCCCCAGGTCCGGTAGACCGGATAGATGTCGATGTTGCCCGCAAACGGCGAGCCCCACCCCGTGTTGTTGGTGCCGGCCGCGTCCATCTCGAGCGGCGCCATGACGACGAGGTTCTCGCCCGAGACGAGCGAGTCGGTGGCCCACGGGAAGGTCCATCTCACCGAATCCGTGCCGGCGCCGCTGGTGATATCCGAAAAGACCCAGACTGCCTGGCCCCGGCCGATGCGACCCAGCACGCCCATCATGACATTGTGAAATGGCGCCAGCCGGTTCACCGCCTGACCGACGATATCCGGCCGGGCCAGCATCGTCGCGTGTCCGGGCAGCGAGTCGGTCGCGGCGCGGACCTGGGTATCAAAGAACGGGGCCTCGTCAATCACCGTGACGTCGTCGCTTGCATCGTTCGCCACGTACACCTTGTTGGTCACCGGGTTCAGCGCGACCGCAGCCGGCAGGGTCCCGGCGGCCAGCGTGGTCGTGCCGTTGGTCGTTCCATCAATCACCGTAACGCTGCCGCTGTCCGCGTTGGCGACGTAGACCTTGTTGGTGACGGTGCTCAGCGTTAGGCCAACCGGACCCGCGCCCGCCGGCACGGCGGCCGTTTCGTTCGTCTCGCCGTAGATGACCGTGACTTCGCTGCTGCCGTTGTCCGCCACGTAGATCCGGTTGGTCAGCGGGTTCACGGCCACCGCCACCGGGTCCTCGCCGACCGCCACCGTGACTGTCGTGTTCGTCGCCCCGTTGATGACCGTGACGTTGTCGCTGCCGCGGTTGGCCACGTAGATCCGGTTGGTCACCGGGTTGACCGCCAGGGCAACGGGAGTATCCCCCACTGCCACGAGAACGGTATCCCGCGTCCACCCGTCGATGACCGTGACGTTATTACTGCCGCGGTTGGCCGCGTAGATCTTGGCTGTGCGGGTGTTCACGGCCACGGCCCGCGGGTCCACGCCCGCCGGCACCGTCAACGTATCGAGCGTCGCGCCGTCGACGACCGTCACGTACCCGTCGGGGATTGCCACATAGATCTTGTCGGTCACCAGGTTCACCGCAACGCCCGCCGGGTTCGCGCGCACCGCCACCGCGGTAGCGGCGTTCGTGGCGCCGTCAATGACCGTGATTGAAGAATCCCCGCTGTTCGAGATGTACGCCTTGTTCGTCACCGGGTTCACGGCCACGGCCGCCGGCGACTCGCCGGCCGGCACCAGAACCGTGTCGTTGGTGCTGCCGTCGATGACCGTGACGTTATCGGTACCGTAGTTGGCGACGTAGACTCTGCCGGTCACGGGATTGACCGCCGCATCCCGGGGACGGTCACCCGCTGCCACCGCGGTCGCAGCATTTGTGGTGCCGTCAACGACCGAGAGGTTCCGGCTGGCGCGGTTCGCGACCATGACCTTGTTCGTGACCGGGTTCACCGCCACGGCACAGGGCGCGCTGCCGACGGCAAGCGCGGTCGTGCCGTTCGTCTCACCGTCAATCACGGTGATGCTGTCGCCGGCGCTGTTCGCGACGTAGACCTTGTTGGTGACGGGATTCACCGCCACCGAGGTCGGGGTCGGGCCGACCGCAACCGTGGTCGTGCCGTTGGTGGCGCCGTCAATCACCGTCACGCTGTTGCCGGCACTGTTCGCGACGTAGATCTTGTTCGTGACCGGGTTCACCGCCACCGCGATGGGACTCAGGCCCATGGTCAGGATGGCCGTGTCGTTGGTGGCGCCGTCAATCACCGTCACGCTGCCGACCTGAGGCGACAGGCCGGGCTTCAGATTCACAACGTAGACCTTGTTCGTGACCACGTTTATCGCCACCGCGTACCCCCCCGTGTCCGAGGCCACCATGCTGGTATCGTTGTCGGCGCCGTCGATGATCGTGACGTTCTTGCTGGTGTTCGCCACGTAGATCTTGTTGGTGAGCGGGTTCACGGCGGCCGCGGTGGGCCCTGAGCCCGCCGGCACCTGGATGGTGTCGTTCAACGGGCCGTCGATTACCGTCACTTTCCCATTGCCATTGTTGGCGACATAGATCTTGTTCGTGACCGGGTTCACCGCCAGCCCGCTGGGACTGGCGAAGCCGGTCAACTGGGTGATGGCGTTGTTGTAGCCGTTGATAACCGACACGTTGTTGGCGTCGCGATTCGCGACGTAAATCTTGTTGGTCACCGGGTTCACGGCAATCGCGCTGGGATTCTGGCCCGTGGCCACCATTGCCGTATCGTAGGTGACGCCGTTGATAACCGTCACGTCGCCGCTGTTCTGGTCGGCGACATAGACCTTGTTCATCGCCGGGTTCACCGCCACCACGCGGGGAGCCGCGCCGGTCGGCACCGTGGTCGTAACCCAGTCGGCGTGCGCGACCGATGCCGCCAGCGCGCACGTTATCACGAATAGCAATAGCTTCTTCATCGAATCCTCCTGCTCGGTCCTTAACACTCCTGCACTAGCTGCGCTGCTTCGGTGAACGCGGCCGCGTCGAAGCCCCAGAGGGGCCTCACCGGCCGCCCGCCTGACCGTGAGCCACCGGGATACCAGGCGGCACTCAGTCCGCGTCCCGGGTTGGCGGACGACCTTTCTGTAAGAATCCCGGGATACCTAACATTTACGCCGCCAAACGCGCCGCTGTCAAGTTCTGCTCGGCCACCCGGGCATTGCTGCCTTCCTCACCCCGTCATCCTTCACGCCTGCTCGTGAGCGATTCGACCCACTCGCGCCTCCGCCACAGCGCGCAGCCGCCGCGGGTCTCTTTGAGTTCCGCGTGATTGTCGCGAATCGCCTGAAGCAGGTGCGACTTGAGGGCGTCGGCGAGCGGCCTCTCGGCGACGCTTGAGTCCGAGAACGGCGCGAACGGGCAGGGCTCGAGGCTCCCATCCGGTCCGATGTGGACGAACCCGCGACCGGCGGCAAGGCAACCGCCGAACTGCTCCTCATCGCCGGGGAAGACGATGAACACCGGCCGTGACTCCCGCTGCAGCCCCTCCGAGAACTCGACCAGCCTTCGCCGTTGGGCCGGCAAGAGGCACAGGTCTTCGGTGCCGGGCTCGGCCGGCGTGTATTCGACGAAGACGAACAGGCTGCAGCCGTTGCCGATGAGCGCCTGGACCAATCCTTCTGCGGTAATGGCCTCAAAATTGCGCCGCGTAACCGTGAGCGAGACGCCGAAGAAAATCCCCGCGGTTCGCAGCTTCTCGGCCGATGCCGCCACGGACTCGAATACGCCGCTGCCGCGCCGGTTGTCGGTCTCCGGCTCCCAGCCCTCGATGCTCACGACCGGGATTACCTGCGGCTGGTCCTTGAACCGAGCGATGGTTCCGTCGTCCAGCAGCAGCCCGTTGGTGAACAGCGGAAAGACTATGCCCGGGAACGTGCGGGTAACGTCGAGGATGCTCGGGCGCATCAACGGTTCGCCGCCGGCCAGCATGATAATCGAGACGCCGAGTTCCTTCGCCTGGGCGAACAGGTTCGACCACTGCGCGTCGGTAAGCTCCGGGCTGACCGAGCGGCGTCGAGCCCGCGCATAGCAGCCGCGGCAGTTGAGGTTGCAGCGCCGGGTAATACTGGCGATAACCAGCGGCGGCACCTGCACGCCGTGCTCGCGTTGCCGGTCGCGTGTTTCCGCCGCCCGCTTTTGTGCCGCCTTGATTCGCGCGAAGAAGAGCGCCTGCTTCGGGTTCCTCCATGCCGCCCGCGCCGCATACTTGAACACGCGGGCGACCTGGCTGTCGAACCGGCCGAGAGAATCGAACGCCACGGTCTTCAGAATAGCACCTCCCGCGGGAAAGGCAATGCAGAAACAGACTGCCGAACGGCGAACGGGAACGCGCGCGGACGAGCGGGGTTTGACTTTGCTGCCGAACACGGCAATATCACGGAAAGAACTCGCGCGCTGGCGTTTGCTCTGGACAAGGAGTCATGAGATGAAAGACACTCTCCGCATTACCGCAGCGCTGCTCGCGCTGCTGGCGGCCGGTTGCGGCGTCAAACCCGTAGTCTGGCAGAAGACGCTGGACATCGGCGGCGACGAGACCGCGACCGCGCTCACATCCGACGGGACGTCCTACTACGTGAGCTTTGTCGCCACCAGGCCCGGCGGGTCCGACCGCGCCGGCTGGTTCGTAACCAGGCTGGACAGCGCGGGCAGGGAAATCTGGACCCGGACGTACAAAGAATCACCCTACGCGATGTGCGAAGACCTCTGGGCGGACAACCTCGGCCACCTGTTCGCCGCGGGCCGGGCAAGGGCGGAAAACAAGGACGTCTGCCTTGTCATCCGCTACGCCGCCGGCGGCGAAATCACCTGGCAGAAGGGGCTTTCAGTCGGTGACAAGACCTGGGGCACCGGCATCTGCCCGGTCTCCGGCGACCGCATTGCCGTCTGCGGCTCAGCCGGCACCGACGCGAACACCGACTACATGGTCGCCCTGCTCGACGCGAAGGACGGCCGGACCATCTGGGTGAAGAACATCGACCTCGGGCCCAACGACCTCGCCGCCCGCATCGCCGGTGACGCCGACGACAACCTCGCGCTCGTCGGGCTGCACGGCGAGAACGCCGCCAACCCCGATATCGTCATCGTGAAGTTAGCCCCCAACGGCGATACGCTCTGGACCCGGCGCTACGACTCGGGCGGCAGCGATGAGCCGGGCGACATTGCCTTCGACGGTTTCGGCAACATCATTGCCACCGGTACCGCCCGCGTCGGCGACTCGACTCGCTGCGTAATCATCGAGTACGCGCCCAACGGCGACCTGATCCGCAAGCTGGCATACGGCACCGTGGCTCAGGCAACCGGCCGGGCCGTCTATGTCACGCGCGAATCCGACATCTACGTCGCCGGCAGCCTGCTGGAGCCGGGCGGGAAGAGCGAGATACTCGCTTTCCAGTATAAACCGGATGCGGTGTCGGTCTGGGAAAAGCAGTACTCGCCCGGCCCGAACGCCGGCGCCGTCGACCTCGTTGTCAATGGCGACGTCTATGTCGCCGCGACCGTCGAGGCAAAGACGAAAGACGTGCTCGTCTGCCGGTTCCGGCAATTGACGTCAAAGGAGGCGAGCCGGTGATTACGAGACTACCCGACTGGACCCCACGGATCGACCCGACCTGCTACGTCGCCCCGAACGCGATCATCATCGGCCAGGTTACGCTCGGCCGCGGCGCGAGCGTCTGGTTCAACGCGGTCGTGCGCGGCGACATGGCGCCGATAACCATCGGCGAAGATACGAATGTGCAGGACCTCTCGATGGTGCACGTCGACTACAACACACCTACCGTCATCGGCAAACGCGTCGTGGTCGGCCACCGCGCTATCATCCACGGCGCGACCGTCGGCGACGACTGCATCATCGGCATGGGCGCGATCCTGCTCAACCGTTCCCGGGTCGGCAACAACTGCATCGTCGCTGCCGGCGCGGTCGTGCGCGAGGATTTCGTCGTGCCGGACGGCTCGCTTGTGGCCGGCGTCCCCGCCGTGGTCAAGCGCCCGCTTACACCCGAAGAGACCGAGCGCATCCGCCGCAACGCGACCGACTACGCGACCAGGGCGCAGTTCTATCGAAAGGAATTCCGTCTTCCGAATCAACCGCTGAACGGCGGTTGACAACGCCGGCTGAACTGGACTATACTAAATGAGTAATATGCCCGGTCACGGCGGCCCTACCGCGGTCAGAAGACCGGGACCGGCGGGGCGGACAAGCACTCGTTGCCGCCCGGCAGATTAAATGCGGATGATATTGATCTCAAACCGCCAGGCACTATCGCCTGTGTGCGAGCAGCATTCCTGAGGTGAAAAGATGAGCAAAAATGTTATCGGTCTATTGACGGTCCTCCTTGTCGCGGGCCTCGCCGCGGCGAGCCCGGCGGACCACTATCGGATGGGCGCCTCGCACCGGTTCGAACCGGCGGCAGGCGATGAGGCGAACTACGTATCCTTCACCAACGGCTTCGTCGTCGACACCCGCGCCGGCGAGCCGAGTCTGCCCGCCGGTCTCGCGACCCAGTCGGCGCCGGGTGAAGTCGCGTACTACATCATCCAGTTCGAGGGTCCGATTCGGCGCGAATGGGTCAGTGAACTCGAACGCCGGGGGGTGAGTCCCTTCGGCTATCTCCCAAGCTACGCCATGCTCGGCCGACTGACGCAAGAGCAGCGTGACCTGGTCAGGACGCTTCCCGGCATCCGCTGGGTCGGGTTGTTCCAGCCGGCCTACAAGCTCCAGCGTGCGCTGCTCGACGCCAAAGGCTTTGAGGAAATCGTCATCCAGCTCATGCCCGGCGAGAAGAGCGGCGCGGTCGAAGAGCTCATCCGGGCAGGCGGCGGCACGGTCGTTGAAGCGCTCACCACCAGCTTTGCAACCACGGTGCGGGCCGGCATCGCCGCCGGCCGTATCCCCGATATCGCCCGGCTTTCCGAAGTCCTCTGGATCCAGCAGTGGGTCGCGCCTGAAATCTGCAACAACCAGTGCCAGTGGGTGACCCAGACCGGCTGGAAGTCATCGCCTCAGCCCGACACGGCACTGTCCGTGCGCACGTCCTGGCTCCGCGGCGTCCGGGGACAACGGGTCATCCTCTCCACGACCGACACCGGCCTCAATCTGGGCCACGACATGTTCCGCGACCCGTCGCTGCCGGTAACGGCCCCGGGCATCTGGCCCGACCACCGGAAAGTCGTCGCGTTCAAGCTCTTTCAAGGCGCGAACCCGGGCGAGAACCCGTACCACGGCAGCCACGTCAACGGCACGGTCGCGGGCGATGATTCGGTTACCGGCGGGTCGAGCTACTACGACGGAATGTCGTTCAAGGGCCGCCTCTACTTCGTCGACCTGACCAACTCCTCCGGTGGTTTCACGGTCGGCTCCGACCTGACGCCGCTCTGGGACTCGGTCTATCTCGGACGCGGCCTGCCCGATTCGGTGCGGCCGATTCTGCAGCACTCGGGCTCGTGGGGCGCGGGCAACAGCGTCGGCGACTACGAGTTGATGGACGCATCCACCGACGCCTACTGCTGGGTCCACAAAGACTTCATGAACATCTTCGCGGCGGGCAATGAAGCCAATCCCCACACCCTCCGCAACCCCGGAATCGCCAAGGATGTCCTCACGGTCGGCGCAACCTACAACGGCAACATCAGCAACATCATCGCCGGCTTCTCCAGCCGCGGCCCGACCCAGGACAACCGCATAAAACCCACGGTCATGGCTCCCGGCGTCAACCTCTGGTCGGCGCAGGCGTCGGGCACCAACGGTTACTCCCAGATGTCCGGTACGTCGATGGCCACGCCTGCCGTCAACGGCTCGGTCGGATTGATGCGCTGCTACCTCCGTGAAGGCTACTACCCGACCGGCAGCCCGGTCCCGGGTAATCGCATCGACTACATCTCGTCGGCGCTGCTCCGTTCGATGGCCGTCGCCTCGAGCGACCCGAACATCGGCAGCTACTCTATCCCGAGCTTCGACATCGGCTGGGGCCGAATCGACGACGATTCGGTCCTCTACTTCACCGGTGACCTCCGCCGGCTCATGATCAAGGACGACACTGCCGGCATCGGCACCGGCGAGTACCGGGAGGAGCAGTTCGACGTCAACTCGGCCATTCCGCTCCGCATCGCCCTGGCCTGGACCGACACTGCCGCCGCGCCCAACGCCAACCCGACGCTCGTCAACGACCTGAACCTCGAGGTCACCGACCCGAACGGTACGGTCTATCACGGTAACCAGTATTCGAGCGGCCAGTCGGCGCCTGACCCGAGCACCTGGGACAACCGGAACGTCGAGGAATGCGTCCGCCTGAATTCGCCGGTTGCCGGCACCTGGACCATCCGCGTGCGCGGCCAGAACGTCGCCACCGCGGCGAAGCAGAGCTTCGCCTACACCATCACCGGCGACTTAAGTTCACCGTCCTCGGGCACCGACGTCGGAGTCCAGCGAATAGTCGCGCCCACCGGCACGGTCGACTCCGGCGCCACCGTTGTCCCGCGGTCGTGGGTCGCCAATTACGGGGAGGATGCGGCCAGCTTCCCGGTGACGATGAGCATCGGTACGGGCTACTCCGACACCAAGCCGGTGACCGACCTTGCGCCCGGCGATTCGGCCCTGATCATGTTCAGCGCCTGGACCGTAACGCAGCGCGGTATTCAAACGGTGCGCTGCTCGACCGACCTCACCGGCGACGAGAATCCGGCAAACGACACGCTGTCGGGAACGTTCACGGTGCGGGTGACGAATGTCGGCGTGGCCGCGATTGTCGCTCCGGCCGACACGGTCGACACCGGCGCGACCGTTACCCCGCAGGCCCGGGTAAAGAACTACGGCACTGAAGCCGTCTCGTTCCCGGTCCGGTTCCGCATCGGCTCCTTCTACTCCGACTCGCAGAATGTCTCAAGCCTCGCGCCCGGCGACTCCGCGCTGGTCTCCTTCACGAACTGGAACGCGGCGCAGCGCGGCACTCACGCCGTCCGCTGCACGACCGCTCTATCCGGCGACGTTGTCCGGGCAAATGACACTCTGGCCGGCCTGGTCACGGTGCGGGTGAGAGACGTCGGCGTCTCCGGCATCAATAAGCCGATCGGCACCTACGGACCGCGCGAGGTCGTTACCCCGACCGCCACCATTCGCAACTACGGCAACGTCCCGGCCGGCTTTGAGGTCTGGATGCTCGTCACCGACCCGAACGGCAGCCCCTACTACTCCGACAGCGAAACGATCGCCAGCCTCGACGCCGCCAACAACCTCGTGGTAAACACCTTCCAGCCGTGTACCCTGCGGCTCCTCGGTGACTGGTCGGTCAAATGCAGTACGGCCCTGTTCGGCGACAATCACCCCGAGAACGATGTCAAAACGGCTGCGTTCAAGACCCGCTCGCAGTGGGTCGAGGTGAAAGCCATGCCGGCACCGCCGTCGTACCGCCAGGCCAAAGACGGTGCCTGGCTCGCCTACGATGGCGGCAGCGACCTCATCTATGCCGGCAAAGGTAACAAGTCGGCCGACTTCTTCTCCTACAACCCGCTGGTAAACGACTGGCAGAAGCTGCGCGACATACCGCTCGGCCTCGAAGGCAGGTTGCCCCGCCGGGGCGTGTGCGGCGCCGCCGACGGCTCGCGCTACGTCTACATGGCCAAGGGCAACAACACCCTCGCGTTCTGGCGCTACGATATCCTCACCGACACCTGGCTCCAGCTCGCGAACGTACCGGCCGGCGGGCACCGCAAGGTCCGGGCCGGTGCAGCCGTGTACGTACAAATCGGTGACAGCGGCTACGTCTACCTGCTCAAGGGCACGACCTGTGAGTTCTACCGCTTCAACGTGGCGACGTGGACCTGGCAGACGATGCTACCCGCCCCTGCCGGCAGCCACTCGAAATGGTATGCCGGGTCGTTCCTCGTATTCGACGGCGACCACACCATCTACGCCCACAAAGCCCGCTACCACGAGCTCTGGGCCTACGATGTGCTCACCGGCAAGTGGAGCGGCACAAAACTCAACGGCATGCCGTTTGCGGGAAACGCCGGCCGCCGAAGGAAGTCGCGTGACGGCGGCGCCGGTGCCTGGTTTGAGGGCGGCATCTACGCGCTCAAAGGCGGCAACACCGACGAGTGCTGGCGCTATGACGCGGCCGCCAACACCTGGGTCGAATTCGACCCGCTACCCTCGCTGGGAAGCACCGGCAAGGCGAGAAAGGTGTACGCCGGCGGCAGCATGGTGAATGTGGACGGAACGCTCTTCGCGCTCAAAGGCAACAAGACGCTTGAACTGTGGCGCTACGCGCTTGCCTCCTATGTTGCGCCGCAGCCGTCACGCGATGGTGTCCTGGCCGCGCCGGCGTCGCTCGGCAGCGGACAACTGTCAATCAGCCCGAGTCCGCTTGTCTCCGGCTTCGCGCTATTGCGTTTCGGCCTGCCGAAGGACGGGTCGGCGACAGTGTCGGTCTTCGACGCCTCCGGCCGCCTCGTCCAATCGCCAATCGCGAGTCGCGAGTCGCCAATCCGGCTTGACCTTCGGTCATTGCCGGCAGGCGTCTACCTGGTCAGGGTCGAGGCCGCCGGCCTCTCCGCCACGCAGAAGCTGGTCATAGAGGAATAGCGGCCGGTAGCTGCAACGAGTTGAGGCGGCCTTCGGGCCGCCTCGTCTTTTTCTCTTTAGGTCCCATAGGTCCTGTAGGTCCTATAGGTCCTATTCTCAGGACCGTCCTAGAAATAGAACAGGTACCGCAGCTTCACCGCCCCCACCCGGCTCGCCAGCGTCAGGCACTCACCCGTGTCAACTCGGTAGTCATTGAACGCAACATACAGCCAGCTCTTGGGCAGGAAGTTCCAGGAAAAGAGAAAACCGACGCGATTGGTGGTTGGGCCGGTGCTCGCAAAATCGGTGCCCGGGGTGCTGAGCACAACCTCGTCGTAGACGTTGAACGACATCCGCGAGTTGATGCGGTAGTCAATCTTGGGCCGGGCCACGGTCGTGACGCCGATGACCTCGCCCGCCGGGTCGCACTCCCACCAATTGTTGGCCCCGACCATCAGCGCGACGCGCCCGGCCAGATAGTAGGTGAAGGAAGCCCAGTCGGAATAGTTGTCGGCAACGAAACCGCGCGTGTAGTTGTAGCCGTGGCTGTAGTTGGCGCCGAATTCGGTGCTGTAGCTGACCGAGCCGGCGCCGGCTTCGAGATTGAGCGAGCGCGCGAAGTACGAGGCGTCCGCCTCTGCCACCGGCCCGAGGCTGCCGTCGAGGTTCGCGTACCAGCCGTTGCGGAACTGCGGGTTCAGGTGCGCGCCGATGATGCAGGACAGGTCATCGCTGCCCGGCTCCTGCGTAACCGTGATGCTGGGCGCGCCGTAGAACCGGCGCAGCGCGCCGTGGCTCGTAAGCCAGGGCCCGCTCAGCACCTGGAACTTCTTCAGTCCGGCCCACGGCACGTAGCCGATGTCCTCGACCGAGAACGAGTCGCTGATTACCTGGAACGTCGCAAGCGACAGGAATTTGCCCGCAAACGACATGTATCCGGAATTGAGCGCCCAGCCCAGCCGGCCGTCCTTGTCGGAGAGTGCGGACTGAATCTCGGCCCGGCTGCCGCCGGTCCCGTAGCCCCAGTCGCCGGCCAGCGCGTAGTTGTAGTTGCCTTCGCCGGCTGACGTACCGCTGAAGAGGAAGCCGACGTCGGAAGCGTCCACCAGTTTTCCCCTGCCCCTCATTACGGCAAAGGCGCGGCGCGGTTCATAAACGCCGGTCGAGTCGGCAAGCTGGTCGGTGTAGGCGCCCAGCGCCCCGAAGTTCCAGTTCTCGGAATGGGTGGTGAGCTTGAGTCCGCCGAGAATCGGCACCGGCTGATTGCGCACCGGCTTGCCGATCTGGCGCGAGTAGAAGATGTTGAGCGGCGCGAAGATGCCCTGGTCGCCGATGTTCGACAGCCGGAAGTTCTCGCTCCCCTCGACGAAGAACGGCCGCCGCTCCGCGAGAAAGGTCGGGTAGCGCGAGATATTGAAGCTGTACGGGTCGGATTCAATCTGCGCAAAGTCCGGCAGCACGGTGGCGTTGACCGTGGCCTGCGGCGTGAGGTCCCACTTGAAGTTAAGGCTCGCGAACGGCTTCACCTTGCGCTCCTCTCCCGCTGCCTCGTCGTAGCGGACATAGCCCTCGGGATAGAGCTCGAAGTAGTAGCCGTGTGCGCGCGGGTTGATGCCTTTGAGTCGGCCGTAGTTGGAAATCAGGTTGCCGCCCTCGCGTTCCCTCACCTCGGTCCAGTAGTCATGCTCCATTCCGTTCGTGATGAACCGGTGGAAATTGATGCCCCACTCGTTCGCGCCCTCTCTGTAGCGGAGCGACTTGAACGGGATCTTCATCTCGACTTCCATCACGGTGTCCAGAATCCGGTTGGCGCAGAACCAGACCGCGTCCCACGACCAATCCTCACCCAGGCCGTTATCGAGTATCTTGCCGCTCCGCCACAGCCCGCTGCCGTACACCTTGAAGAAGTACGCGGTCTGGCGCGAATCGGTCGGGTCGATGAAAACCGTGGCCTCTTCCTCCATGCCGTAGAGTTGAGCGACCGGCCGGTGCTTCGCCGCGAGACAGCGGAAGGCGACATAGAGGTTTGCGTCATCCTGCAGCACGTAGACGACCGTCCGCTCGGTCGGCGGCGAACCCTCATCCGGAATCGCCTGGACAAAGTCGTCAGCCGAGTCCGCCGTAAGCCAGACGTCTTCGATAACGCCGTCGATTCGCGGCGGCGTCTCCACCCGCCTCACGTTGATGCTCTTCAGCGGTCCGGCCGCTACCAGCAGGGCCAGAATCAGCTCCATCGCGCCTCCGTTAGCTATAAAAGGATTTTCACCGCCGGTGCTCCGCCGCCGTCCGCACTTCTGCCTTCCGACTTCTGCCGTCGGCCGGCCGTGTTCACCGTATCTGCTCCAACGTATCCGCCTCCGGGTCGAAGTTGATGAGCTGCCGCGTCGGCCGCGACAGGACGAGTGGTGCGAAGCAGAAGAGCGTGAAAACGAAGGTCGCGGCAATCAGCGGCCGCAGCGGCAGAACCTCGGCCAGCCCGCCGGCCACAGCAAACGCTATCGGCGTCAGGCCGCCGGCGATCGTCCCGATGAAACTGAACACCTTGCCGCGCAGGTTCTGCGGCACTGCGGTCGCCATCGTGGCGCTTAAGAAAGAATTCACCACGGCGTTGGTCGCCCCGAACGCCGCGGCCAGCGCCACCATCGCGGGGACGTTCAGCCAGGCCGGCATCACCGCCGCGCAGGCCATCGAGAAAAGCCCGCAGGCATAGAAGATTCTGAACCGGCTCCGGTAGGCAATCTTCTTCGCCGACGTGAGCAGGAATCCCGCGAACATGCCGCCGGTCAGTGCGGCCATCACGATGCCATAGCCCTTCGAGCCGAGTCCCGGCGTCCGCTGGAACAGCGGCAGGAAGAGCGTGATGCCGATAACCGCAAAGAAGTTGAGCGCGGCGGCCGTGAGCACCATGTAGCGGATCCCTCGATACTGCCAGACGAAGGCAAGGCCGGTCTTCAGGTCGCGCAGGAACCGGAATTCCTGCGACTCGTGCCGCACCTTCGGCACGCGTATCGGCAGCGACGCCACGGCCGCGACCAGGTACGAAATCCCGTTGGCAAGAAACATCAGCGGCGCGCCCAGCAACTGGAAGAGAAAACCGCCCGCGGCGTTGCCCAGCACGCCGGACCCGGTCTGCAGCAGAGCGAAAGCGGAGTTGGCCTGGACAATCGACCCTTTGGGCACGATGTCCGGTATCGCCGAACCCACCGCCGGGTTGAAGAACGCCGACGCGACGCCGATGATTATGCCCGCGACAAGCACCATCCACACCTGAATCACACCGGTGAACGCGGCCACGCCGACGAGCACCACCGCGAGCCCGCGAACGGCATCCATCGCCACGAGCATCCACTTCCGGTCCGCCCGGTCTACGAGCACACCGGCAAATGGCGCAATCGCCACCCGCGGCAGCGACGAGGCGGCCATCAGTGTGCCCATGATTGCAGTCGAACCGGTCTTTTCGAGCACCCAGAACCCGAGCGCAATCGCGTAGACCGCGTCACCCAGCGCCGAAACGAGCTGCCCCTGCCAGAGCAGATAGAAGCTCGCGTTCCACAGCCGCGGCTTCGCGTCGGTCACGACCGCTTCGGGCGCGGCCGCTGCCACCGGCTCAATCACCGCGACCGCCACCTGCTCCTCCATCGCTATCAGCCGCGCACCTGGGGAAAACGGGGACTGTCCCGCAGCGAGTTTGACGCAGCTGCTCCGAGGGACTGTCCCCTGTTTTCCATGCAAAACGGGGGCTGTCCCTTCACAGGGCCGTGTGCGACTTCCAGGGGCTGTTCCCCGCTTTGCGGAGCGAAGCAAATCACAGCGCCATCTCCGGCCGCGCCGATGTCGCGCGCACCACAACCTCCGGCATCCGGTTCGCCGACACCAGGACCTCCGGCATCACCCATGCCGGACGCTCCGCGGTCACCACTACCTCGGGCACGTCTCCGCGACGGGACATGACCGGCGGGGACATGACCGAATTGTTCTCAATTCGGATCGTGTCCCAAGCCGGAACTCCGGAGTTTGTCCCATGCCTTGCGCCGCCAGCCGCGAGCAGCCCGACCAGAGCCACAACCATTAACGAACCTGTCAGCAATCTCATGCGGGACCTCCTCAAATGCAAATCCTGTCTTCCCCTAGACGCACCGTCCGGCGATAATGTTGCCGCGTCAACAACTATTAGTAGCTTCACGATACGTTAGTAGCTAAATACTACTAATCCAATCCCGGCTGTCAAGCGCGGCCGTGCTGCACGGTCCGGTGTCGGTTTTCGGGTCGGGTTTCGCCTGGTACGACGGGCGGGCAGGGCTAGCGCGCCGGCGGCCGCAGTTCGCCCCGCCAGCCGTAGACCGCAAGAGGGGTGGTGCCGTCGGCGCTGAATCGGACGCCCTCCGCTTCGAGCAACTTCCGCTGCAGCGCTCCGCCCGAACCAGGCAGCGTTATCCGGCCGCCGGCGGCGAGCACCCGGTGCCACGGCAGATTCTTCTCGGTGTTGAGCACTCGGACGACCTGGCGCGCCCCGCGCGGGTCGCCGGCCATCCCGGCAATCTGGCCGTAGGTCGCGACCTCGCCCGCGGGGATGCTCCGTATCAACTCGGCCGCTCGCAAAGTGAAGCTGTCCGGTGCAGATTCGGCAGGCATTCAGGCTTCTCCTCCCTCAATTGTGCTGCGGGCTCGCGCGGAGTCAAAGGAAAGCGGAGCTGTCTCTTCATTGGGGCTGTAGCACGTGCCGGGCAGATTGCGTACCAGGCTGCGGGTCAGACTGTGGACCAGACAGCAGGACAGGCGACAGCCAGAGCTCCTTGCCAGGCAGCGAGATAGACTACCGACCTCGCAGCTCGACCGGCTGCGTGCCGAGGTGCTTGCCAGACTGCCGACCGAGCTCAAGGGCAGACTGCGGACGAAGCAGCAGATGATGCAGCCGGTGAAGCAACAAGGTAGACTGCAGGCCAGGCTGCGGACAAGACTTCCGGCCGTTCTGCCTGACGGGCTGCGTGCCCCGTTGCGTACCAGAGGGCTTGCACAGACGCCTGCCGAGCGATGAGGCCGACTCCGTGCCAGGTTGCGTGCCGGATGGCAGAGGGGACTGCGGCCTGCAAAAAGTGGAAGTTGGCCCAATCTTTGTTCTATCAAGTGCTTAGGCTAAAACCCGGCTCGGTAATCGGTCTACTTTAAAGTAGACTTAACGCAGCCTCTCATTCGTCCCGTTTCTGCTTGCGTTCTAGTTCCGGTCTCTACCTTGGCCTCAACCTCGGCCTTGTCCTTGCCTACCTCGTCACGACAACCCTCCCGACTGCTTGTGCTTGGGCTTGGGCTTGTGCCTCTCTCACAAAGTACGCCCCCGGCGCCAGCGCCCGGACATAGTTCGCGCCGGGATAGAGCTCCCTCACGCGCCTGCCGCTCGCGTCCAGCAGGACGGCGCGGGACATGACCGGATTGTCCGACAATCCGGATCGTGTCCCAAGTCCGGCCATGTCTTCCTCGTCTGCGACCGTCAAAGAACACAATCCCGTCACGATGCCGACCATCGGGCCAATACCAGAGGAAAACCCGTAGTCCGCAGAGCCGGCGGACTACAGCCAGCGTCCTTGACCTAGCGGGGAGAAGAGGTTATATTGGGTCAGCAAACGCGAGGTGAAACGTGAAGACACTCGATGAAGTGCTGGAAGTGACAAAGGATCTCCCCGAGGAGTTGCAGACCGAGGTCAGGGACTTTGCTCGATTCGTCAGGGATACGCGCGTCCCCAGACCCGCTGGAAAGATGAAGCTCGACTGGCGGGGAGCACTGAGTGACATGCGTGACGAATTCACGTCGGTTGAACTGCAACACGCGATACTCGAATGGCGGAAGAAACACGCCTGCTCATAGATAGCAGCGTCCTACTTGAGTTTCTCCTGGACCAGGAGCGTGCCGATGAAGTTGCGCGCTTCTTCGAAGGGACTCCTCAGGCCACACTCTACGTGACAGATTTCGCATTCCACTCGGTCGCTCTCATTCTCGTGAGCCGCAAGCGTGGAGAAGCGCTCGCCCGGTTCGTGAAAGACCTTCTCGGTATCCGCCGGGTGACGTTGCTCAGGCTGACTCCCGACGAGGTCGTGTCGCTCGCAGCCAGGACAGGCGAGCTTGGTCTGGACTTCGACGACGCCTACCAGTACGTGGCGGCGGAGAAGCACAATCTGACGTTGGTCAGCCTCGACGCCGACTTCGACAAGACCGACCGGGGCCGCAAGACGCCCGCCGACATCATCGGTGAACCACCGATTGCCCGCGACAGACCGCCCACCAAGACCGTCCGCCCTCGCCGGATTCGCGCGCGCCGAGTCTGAGCGCCAGCACCGGATAGAACGCTCAGGGGCGGGTTCTCACCCGCCCCTGCTGCTAACTGCTCTCTGCTAACTCCTAACTCTGCATCACCTCGCCACCACAACCTTCCGGACGGCTTGCGGCTTGGGGCTTGAGGCTTGAAGCTCCTCTCTGACAAAGTACACCCCCGGCGCCAGCGCCCGCACATCATTCGCGCCCGGCTTCAAGTCCATCACCTTCCGCCCGCTGACGTCCAGTAGGACGGCGCGGGACATGACCGAATTGCGCTCGGGCACTTCGGCCCGTGTGCCGAGCTTACGCCGGGAGGGCCGGGATCGCGTCCGAATCCGGGTCTACTCCGTCAGCACGATCTTCGTGGAGAACCGCTGGTTCTCGGCGGTCAGCGTGCAGAAGTAGACGCCGCAGGCGCAGGTGCGGCCCTTGGCGTCCTGGCGGTCCCAGGTCAGGTGGTAGTAGCCCGGCTTCTGTTCGCCGTTCGCGAGCGTCTTCACCAGCTTGCCCGCAACGTCGTAGAGCTTGAGCACTACCCGGGTCTGGCGCGGCAGCGCGTAGGCGATGTTGAGCCTGGTCCTGGCCGGGTTCGGAAAGGGCTGGGCAAGGCTCAAGGTCTTGGGCAGTCTGACGCCGCCTGAGGACTGCACGCCACCCGGCAGGCTGTCGTCGCTCTTGATGCGCAACTTGTAGACCTTGTTCGGCTCCGAGGCTATCGAGAACAGGTTGTG
>Ga0172375_10004622_pt1 | contig 20244 bp, 16 predicted proteins | sample LakKiv1m_FD_114537 | JGI IMG/M metagenome (GOLD analysis project Ga0172375, IMG submission 114537) | Freshwater microbial communities from Kabuno Bay, South-Kivu, Congo - kab_092012_11.1m | ecosystem: Environmental > Aquatic > Freshwater > Lake | place: Democratic Republic of the Congo...
ATTTCTAGCTCAGTTTTTGATGCCTGTGATAATGCCTCTAGTTCTTTATAATGGCGAGTTAGATCGGCTGCCATCACTGTTCCAACTCCACGAATACCTAATGCGGCGATCAAGTGGGCGAGCGATTGGTTTTTTGATACTTGGATTGCGTCTAATAGATTTTCGACTTTTTTATCTGCAAAGCCTTCTAAGTTCAGCAAATCTGAAGCATTTAATGTGTAAAGATCAGCGACATCATGCACTAATCCTGATTTGATCAATTGTTGTACGATCTTGATCCCAAGACCGACAATGTCCATCGCAGACCGTGACACAAAATGTTCTACATTCCGAATGAGCTGTTCGGGACAGGCTGCATTGACGCAATACCAATCGACTTCACCAGGTAAATTTTCAACTGGCTCTCCACAAGCTGGGCAAACTTGTGGGGGTTCAAATATGACCTCATTACCCGTACGAGCAGATTGAACAGGACCAATCACATAGGGAATCACTTCTCCAGCGCGTTTGACGCGCACCTGATCGCCGATGCGGATATCCTTCTCTTTGATATAGTCAAAATTGTGCAGGGTGGCTTGTTTTACAATCACGCCTCCAATATCTACCGGTTCCAAGATCGCGTAGGGTGTCAGTTTTCCTGTTCGTCCCACGTTGACACCAATGTCATTTAATCTTGTGGTTACTTCTTGTGATGGATATTTATAAGCAATTGCAGCGCGAGGGTCTTTTCCAACATATCCGAGATCATCTGCTAAGCTTAGATCATCAATTTTGATCACCATTCCATCGACTTCAAATGGTAGTGACTTACGACGCTCTGCCCAATCTTGGCATGTCTGAACCGCACTCTCAATCGATGAGTGATGGGATACATCTCTGAAAACTGGAAAGCCTAATGAGTGCAGAAAGCTTAGTCTTTGCCATTGTGTATTTGGGATATCGCGTTCGGCGAAAACAATTGCATATACAAACAAATCAAGTTGACGCGAAGCGGTTATTGCAGGGTCGAGCTGTCGTAGCGAACCAGCGGCTGTATTGCGTGGATTCAGATAAGTTTTTTGACCAGATTTTTCCAATCGGCGATTAAGCTCTTCAAAATCTTTGATCTCAATGAATGCTTCTCCTCTTACCACTATATAGGGAGGGGGTTGTGGTCCTTCTGGATCAATTGGAATATGCAAAGGAAGAGCAGAAATAGTACGAAGATTTGCAGTGATATCCTCACCGATTTCGCCATCACCGCGTGTGGCTCCCTGCACAAAGAGACCGTTTCGATAATGAAGGACGACCGTCAAACCATCAAATTTTGGTTCAACAACAAAACTCGCTTTGGAGACGCGATCGTCTAAACGTAAGATGCGTTCGTACCAGGCGTATACATCTTTTGTACTGAATGCATTGGATAGACTCAAGATCGGAGCAGGATGGCTGATTTTATTAAATTTTTCGGCAGGAGACTCACCGACGCGTTGAGTCGGTGAGTCTGCGCTGATCCATTTGGGATATTGTTCTTCAATTTGCTTCAATTCGTTATACAATTGATCATATTCATCATCGCTGATCAAAGGATCATCCAGTACATGATAACGGTAATTATGAAAATGAACCTGTTGACGTAATTCTTTCAAGCGCTGTTGAAGTTTTTGAGTTTCTGAAATTTGATCCATTGCCTTTTTTTACCTCTGTGGTATAAGAACATACACTTTAAGAATTTTTCTTTTTAGGAAACCTTGTCATGTTGTAAAATATCTCTACAATGAACCGAAGTGTTGAAGGATTTATGCATAATTCTAACATCATTATTTATGGTACTCTATGGTGCGGGGATTGTAAACGAGCAAGACGAATTTTTAATGAGAACAAAATTTCCTATGAATGGGTGAATATTGATGAGGATAAGGAAGCGGAAGAATTTGTTATCAAAGTAAACCATGGGAATCGTAGCGTTCCAACGATCTTATTTACGGATGGAAGCATATTGGTCGAACCATCCAATCAAGTCTTAAAGGAGAAAATCCAATAGTAAATGACTGAAAAAATATTAATAGTTGAAGATGAACCAACTTTACAAGAGACATTAGCCTATAACTTGACAAGACAAGGGTATCAAGTTGAGACTGCTGCGGATGGAAGGATAGCCATTGATAAAGCGCGTGAAATCCAACCTGATTTGATCGTGCTAGATATCATGCTTCCAGTTCTAGATGGGTTTGAAGTGTGCCGTATCTTACGGCAAGAGATGAGTGTTCCAATTCTGATACTAACGGCACGTGATGAAGAAATTGATCGCGTGATTGGTCTTGAAATGGGGGCGGATGATTATCTAACCAAACCATTTAGTATGCGGGAATTCCTGGCACGCGTAAAAGCGCAATTAAGAAGAGTTCGATTGGTACGTGAAGAGATGCAAAAAGAGACATCTCCTTTGAAGGAGATTCTCAGTTTTAAGAATCTTACCCTGGATTTGTCGCGCAGAGAAGTTATTTTTAATGAAAAACCATTAGCGATGAAACCAAAAGAATATGACTTATTACTTTTCTTGGCTCGTCATCGAGGGCAAGCGCTCTCGCGTGAGTTAATTCTAGAAAGGGTGTGGGGATGGGATTTTAGTGGAGGTAGTCGTACCGTGGATGTACATGTACGTTGGTTACGAGAGAAGATCGAAGAAAATCCTGCTGAACCAAGTCGTATCGTAACAGTACGGGGGAGTGGTTATCGGTTTGAAGGATAAGCTTTTTAATATGGCGCGTTTTGGAAAATTACATGATATTCGTCTCCAAATCGCGCTGCCGATTGCTTTTCTAATTATCATAATAATGCTAGGTTTAGGGATATATATTTCCGATTTCTTGCACAACACTTTATACATTGCGGAAAAGAAAGACCTAGTTTCTAAAGTCAATCTAATCGCAGAAATCATCAGTCCCTATCTAATAGACGAAGCATTTCATGATCAACTCGATTATTACACCTCGTTATATGCCCAGCGATTAGAAACAAGATTGACCATCATCGATGTAAGCGGAAAAGTAATAAGTGATTCACAGGTTGATAAAGAATCGATCAAGAATATTTTTAAACAGCCAGAAATTATTGCAGCGAAAGATTCGGGCATAGGAGAAGATATTCGTTATAGCGATTTACTTGGATATAAAAGTATTTATGTGGCAGCGCCAATTACCCAAGAAAAAGAAATTATCGGCTTTGTGCGCCTCAGTAATCCAGTTACATCTATTGATCACCAGATAAGGGCTTTTCAACAATCTTTAATTCTTCTGACTATAATCGTGACCGTGATTTCTATATTGGTCACACTGTGGATCACGAATAAGTCTATGGCGCCACTTCAAAAACTAACACAATTAACTGGAATGATCTCAAGTGGAAAGATTGATCCTGAGAGCATTTTAAGCCTAGCTGTCAAATCGAGTGATGACGAAATCGGACAGTTAAAGAACGCTTTTCATCATGTGGCGATCCAATTAAGCCACCAAATCCGAGCTTTAGAGACGGAACGAAGCACCTTGGTTGCAATTTTCACGGTGATGACAGATGGTGTTTTGATTGTTGATGAAAATGGTCGTATCCAACTCATCAATCCAGCCGCAGAATCAATGTTTTCTATCACACAAAGCGATACTATTGGTAATTCGCTCATCGAGACATTGAGAAATCATCAGATTCAAGATCTTTGGGAGCGTTGTCATCGTCGAGGTGAAGCGCAATATTCAACACTTGAGATTCTCCCACGTCGTCTCTACTTACAAGGGGTAGCTACACCTCTTGGTCAAGCTTTACCCGGGAACACCCTTTTGTTGTTCCAAGATTTAACCCATATGAGAAGACTTGAAACCGTGAGAAAGGATTTTGTCAGTAATATCTCTCACGAATTACGCACACCACTGGCAAGTCTTAAAGCTTTAACAGAAACCCTACAAGAGGGGGCATTGGATGATCCACCAGCTGCAAAGCGGTTCTTACAACGTATGGAAACGGAAGTAGATTCCTTAAGTCTGATGGTTTCTGAGCTGTTGGAGTTATCAAGAATTGAATCAGGTAGAGTACCTCTTCGGATGAAAAGAACCAACCCATTCACCCTGATCACAAATGCAATTGAGCGATTGATTTTACAGGCTGAAAGAGCTGGATTAGAACTCGAGATAGATTGTCCTGAAAACCTTCCAGAAATCATGGCAGACCCAGTGAGATTAGAGCAAGTGCTTGTTAATTTGATCCATAATGCCATCAAATTTACTCCACAAGGAGGTTTAATTCAAGTGAGCGCTCGGTTAGTAGAATCTGATGTTCAATTCTGCGTTGAGGATACTGGTGTTGGGATATCTAGAGAAGACCTGCCACGTATTTTCGAACGCTTCTATAAAACCGATCGGGCACGTTCATCTGGTGGTACTGGACTTGGTTTGGCGATTGCGCGCCACACTGTTGAAATGCATGGGGGGAAGATCTGGGCAAAAAGTTTTGAAGGGAAAGGTAGTCAATTCTATTTCATTATTCCTTTGGCAGATTAGATTGATCAATCCCATTTAGTAATTGGTTTTCTTCAAATTGTTCAATTTGCTTTGAAACATGATGTATTTGCTCAAGCAAACGCTCACGATCTTTTTTAATCGCAGATAATCCTAACGCTTGCAATCTCAATACATCTGTCACGACTTTTTCCATGGTTTTCTCAGCAACTTCTATCTGATCATCCACACTTTCTAGTTGTGTAGTAACTTGTTGGTGACGTCCCATACGAGTTTCGATATTTCTCAAAGAATGTGTTAGAGATTCCTTGATTGATGGATCACTTGTTTTTTCAATCTCGCTTTTTAAAGTAATCCATTCATTCTCCAGATCCTGATTGTGAGCGTTAACCAGGCGATAGTTTTCTAATGCACTATTACGCTGACAAAGGTCATGTATCTTGTTGGCCAAATTGTTCGCTTCATTTTGTACTGGTTGAAAAGCCTTCCTTACCTTAGGTTTGGTAACAATAAGAGTATTGTATAGTTTTACTTGCCAACTTTCGATTTTCTCGAATTTTGTTTGAAAACGTGGCGCTAGTGGTTGACGTGACTTAATCTGATAGAAAATTCTCAGTGAAGGGTCGTGTGCGATATTTAAGATCATAATAATCCAAAATAAGATTCCCAGTGGAAATAACCACCATGCAGCACATAAGCCTGCTGTGGTAACGATAGCTAACATAGATAAATTGATCGGGTGTATAAGCGCTTCAAGATAAGGATTACGCATATAATTAATGAACCTTCAACAAGATCAAAAACATTCTTAAAAGAACGTCTCAATCTCTGCATAAATATCATAAATTGAATCTGGGTTTCCTATATATGGGCGTCCTCCTGTAGTCTCTGAGATCTGATTGAGGATTTCTTTATTGGCATCATTTCCGAAGGCTATAGTGAATATTTTTATAGCTGTACCACTTTCTTCATCGGTTACACCAATTTGGTTTATTAGGTCTTCCATATTCAAGCTAGAATCTGTATCCATCCCATCAGATAAGACCACTACAGCACGGATGTGATCTTCATTTCCAGATTTTTCCATAGTCTGATAGGCATTAAGAATTGCATCAAATAATCGAGTACCGCCGCCTTCGCTAATGGCGGAGACTCGTCTTTGAAGTTCTTCACGATCATTTGCAAGGGGGGATAATTCGTTAATTGAGATGATTTCTGTGGAGAAAAAGATAATTTGGACGCGATCACGGTCGTCCAATAAACCAATAAACTGCCCTAGACTTTCCCTGGCGGATGAAATTTTCTTTCCATGCATACTTCCGGAAGTATCCATGACAACCACGACATCAACCGGTTTCTTCACTTGGCTCCAAAGATCCTGAATGCCGATGGTAATATCTGCCTGTGGAACTTCAAGCACTGTTTGGGGTTGATTTATATCAACACCATGATTAGTGTCAAGGGGAAAACCGAGTGGTATAGCGGGATCGGCAGGACGAAATCCAAATTGAATAGCTTGTTCCTGTTGTTCTGTGTCTAATAAATAAGCTTCAAAAATCTGTGCTGCTTCACGTTGTTCATCGTCTACCCAAGGGGCATTCAGAATTATATAAGGATGATTTGACCAAAATGTTCCTTCTTTTGGATAAATCGCCACAACTGGAAGTTGAGAACTTTCTCCAGAGATACGTTTTGTTTCTTGTGCAACAACAAGGTTTTCATACATTACCGCAGCGCTTAAATAGGATGGACCACGTTCAAACATCCGCGTTGCAAAAAAGCCAGTACTTTTACCATAATGAATAATACTGGATTGTACATCTTGCATGAAAGATGTTAGTTCTGTGGATTCGATATCCTCCTTAGTTAGATCACGCTGTTTTTTTACTCCTGCATATGCTTGAGCAATTACTGATACCAAACCACTATTGCTAAAATTCGGATGGGTATGACCGAATTTGAATGAACCCCATTCTGGATAACCAAAAGCATCCCAACCTTCTTCAGATATTGAAAGTTGGCTGATATCACTCCAACCCAAATGTCCATCAGGCCAACCCAGAGCTTCCGCCATTGGTTGCCACATAGCGATTACAACAGGGCTTAAAACCAAGTAATTGAATTGGTCACTTACCAGGTCTGTAGAATGTTCTTTTTTCCATTCTGCATTAGCCATGGGAACAACAATATCAGAGGCAGGACTCCAAACAACTGGTTGAAGATCTTGTGAGATAATTCTTCTTATTGATTCAATTGATCCCATCGGAATTGCTTCAATCTCGATCACTTCCCCGGATTCGATTTCATTCTTTGCTTTATTGAACTCCTCGATTAAAGGGACTAACCACTCTTCTTTTTCTGAACCATATACCATTTCTATAGTTACTTTATTTTTTGAAAGTAATCCAGTTCCACCGCAAGAAGTAAGAATAATGGATAAAGTAATAATCATCAAACATAATGCATAAGAACTTTTCTTCACTTTTTTCTCTCCTTAGAAAATCTTAGCTATCATTTTGTCTCTATCGTTGGATATTGCGAATCCAGAATTGTAATAATGTGTCTAAAACATCTCCAGCAGGTAACTCAATCTCGGGTGGAATATCTATATGCAAACCATTATTTGCATAAATGATAAATGGACTGCCCGGTTGGTCAATTGAGATATCCGAATTCACAGGTCGAAATCCATATTTCATCATTGCAATCTCTTGGAGTTCTGGAGAAGTTAATCGATCAATAAAAGCTTGAGCCGCTTTTCGTTTTTCTGGTGTAACCCATTCTGCGTTAATCACACAAAACGGGTGATCACTCATGATTGTTGCAGGTGGATAGTAAACAATCAACTCGCCATATCGACCTTGTGCATTCTCAAGGTGTTCGATTGCAGTAGCTTCATAGACTGCAACCATGTCATACTTACTTGGACCATATGCGATAATATCTTTCATATATGTGCCAGTACTTGATCCAAATTCTGAAATACTTCCTTCGAAATTTTTTAACCATTCCTGAAATTGCGCATCTTTTAAAATATTATCAACAGTCATGCCACTTGTTTTTCCCATATATTCGTATGCCATTAAAACAATCGTCATAAAGCCACTATTCGATCGAGTTGGATCTGTGTGACCGAATTTAACATAACCCCATTCAGGCTTTCCAAAAGTTGACCACCCTTCTGGATCAGTTAAAGCTTCATTTATCTTTACCCATATATTTACATTAGGATCAGCGCCCCATAATACTTGTGCTCGATCCGCCCAAAAGACAAGAACTAAGGGTGTTAGTAGAACCTGTTTGCAATATTGTTGGTCGCTTTGTATAACCAATGGATCCCCATATTTTCTACGAGAAAGATCTTCTAATAGGTTAATTTGTAATGAGCTTGCGGGACTGATAATATCTGGTTGATATTTTCCGTCTAAAACGGAAAGATACATCTCTCGTGAACCCATTTTTTCTACATTTACTTGTACTGGATGTCCATCTACAATCAACGGCTTTTTTTCCATTTGCTGTATGACTTCATCCATCCAGGCCTCTTTTTCAGTGGATAAGAGTAATGATAATTCAATTGGTTTTGGTGGAGGTAGAAGTAATTCTCGCAAAGGTGCATACGCATTTGAACGAAATCTTGGCAACAGCAAGGAGCTCATAAAAGTAATTGTTGTTAAAACGCAAAAAAAACTGAATAAAAGCCAGTTAATAAATGGTATTTTCATGACATCTTATCTTGTTACCAGATCTACTATAAATCTATTTTCTTAGAATTTACACACAGTATATATCTTGAAGAGATTTTTATATTAACAGGATATAAACGTATTATTATTAATTTGTAAAAAGTGGCGGATTATGGATTGATTACCAATAATGAAGATATAATTTATTGTGATTTTAGAATTTTGTCACAAAAAGATTTAACACAAATATTTACAAAACATTTTCCAATCGTTAACATGGTATTTACTAAAATTTTAATATCTCATGCTTATTATAATCTATAAGATGTTCCGATTATATTAAAGTAAATAGAAGTAATTTTGGAATAACCAAATAAAGAGGAAAAAAATGCGTATTCTGGTTACGAACGATGATGGGGTTTTTGCTCCAGGCTTATTAGCTCTAAGTCAAGAAATGAAGAAAATTGGTCAGGTTGATATCCTAGCTCCTGATCGAAATTGGTCTGGAGGCGGTCATGTAAAGACGATCGATCGTCCTTTACGTGTGAAAGAAGTCCAGTTAGCCGATGGAACCGAAGCGTTTGCGAGTGATGGCGCCCCTTCCGATTGTGTGGCATTATCTTTACTTGGATACTTATCAGAAAAAGTGGATCTAGTTGTCTCTGGTATCAATCCAACCGCTAACTTGAGTCAAGATGTGACTTATTCCGGAACTGTGACTGCAGCAATGGAATCAGTAATTTGGGGTGTACCGGCGATTGCCTTTTCACTAGACAGCAATAAGCATCATTTGGAACTAGTGGATTTCAGAGAAGCTGCTAGGTTGGCATCAGTTATTGTAAAAAAAGTTCAATCTCATGGTTTACCGGCTGGTGTTCTTCTTAATGTAAATATCCCTGACATACCAAAAGAGATCATAAAAGGATTTCGTTTAACACGACAAGGAATGCGAGTTTATCATGATCGTATTGATCAGCGAATAGATCCCCGCGGACAACCATATTACTGGATTGGCGGTGAAGCGCCAACGGGAATTCCGGAAAATGGATCAGATATCGGCGCGCTTTCGGAAGGATACGTTTCGATCACTCCTTTGCAATTAGATTTAACCGCATATCCAGCTCTTCATATGTTAAGGAATTGGGATTGGAATTCTCAGAGATCTAACCCTGGTTCTAATGGGCAGCAAAAAGGGCGAGAAAATTGTGATAAATCCTTTGAATTGAATTAAGACTTTTTTTTTACCCCCAACGCCAGTCAATAATAAAATATTAACAATAATTTGACTTATTGTTAAAACATCTTTCTCTGCTCGTTAAAACAAAAAAGATATACTCCAACGTGCAAGATTACACAAGCTAATTATAGGTAAAACATTTAACAAAATAAAAAGGAGAAGAAAAATATGTTTCGAAAAATATCCCTCGTGCTATCTTTCATTATGATAGCAACCCTACTTCTGAGCGCTTGTAGTGGAACTGCAACGGAAGCTCCAGAAGTAACTGAAGAATCTGCCGCGGTGCAGACAGAAGAAGTTGCTCCAGAGGAAACCGAAGAAGCGGCTTCAGGCGAGACGGAAGGAACCATTCAAATGGCTGGTTCCACCACTGTACAACCTTTGGCAGAAGTACTAGGGGAAGCATATATGGAAATGCACCCCGATGTAGTCATCGAGGTTCAGGGTGGCGGATCCAGCGTAGGCGTGACCTCGGCTGGTGAATGCACGACTCCCATCGGTAATGCCTCCCGAACGGTGAAGGACTCCGAGTTCGAAGAGTTTCCAGGAATCACTGCTCATGTAATCGCCAATGATGGTATCGCCATCGTCACCAATCCCGAAATTGAGATCCCGACTTTATCGGTAGAGCAAGTACGTAATATCTTCGCTGGCGAGATCACTAACTTCTCCGAAGTTGGCGGTTCAGATGCACCGATCACAGTTGTGGCACGTGAAGAAGGTTCCGGAACGCGCGCCGCTTTTGAAGAACTGGTTATGGAATACAAAGATGAGGCTGGTGAAGATCAAGCTAAGCTGATCGTTGAAAGCGCTCTTTTGCAGCAATCCAATGGGCAGGTACGCACCACAGTAGCGACAACTCCCAACACAATTGCCTTCTTAAGCTTTGGTTTCTTGGATGACAGCATCTATGGTGTACCCATTGATGGTGTTGTTCCTGATGAAGCCAATGTTATCAACGGTACTTACCCGATCTATCGCCCACTTAATATGATCACTAATAGTGATTGCGAGTCAGAATTAGCAAATACTTTTATTGAATGGATCCTAAGCGAAGAAGGGCAAACAATAGTGAAAGAAGAAGAATATATCCCCGTTGGAAGCGCTCCTGAAGCGGAAACTGCTCCTGCGGCTGATTATGTTCCTCCCACGGGTCTAAGCGGTCAATTGCAATTAGCTGGTTCAACAACTGTACAGCCATTAGCTGAAGTACTTGGTGAAGCTTTCATGGAATTAAATCCCGATTTAGTTATCGAGATACAAGGTGGCGGATCTAGCGTAGGTGTGACCTCGGCTGGTGAATGCACGACCCCCATCGGTAATGCCTCCCGAACGGTGAAGGACTCCGAGTTCGAAGAGTTTCCAGGAATCACCGCTTATGTAATCGCCAATGATGGTATCGCCATCGTCACCAATCCCGAGACTGAGATCCCGACTTTATCGGTAGAGCAGGTACGCGGTATCTTCGCTGGCGAGATCACTAACTTCTCCGAAGTTGGCGGTCCAGATGCACCGATCACGGTTGTGGCGCGTGAGGAAGGTTCCGGTACACGCGCTGCGTTTGAAGAACTGGTCATGGAATACAAAGATGAGGCTGGCGAGAAACAATCCAAGCTGATCGTTGAAAGCGCTCTTCTGCAGCAATCCAATGGGCAGGTTCGCACCACAGTAGCGACTACCCCCAATACGATTGCATTCTTGAGCTTTGGTTTCTTGGATGACAGCACCTATGGTGTACCCATTGATGGTGTTGTCCCAATGGTTGAGAATGTGATGAATGGTACATACCCCATCTTCCGACCGCTCAATATGATCACCAACAGTGACTGCCCTGATCCAAATGCTGATGCGTTTATCGAATATATCTTAAGTGCAATTGGACAGGAAATTGTAGCCGAAGATTATATTCCTGTGAAATAAGAAATTCGTTTCTATACATAAGTAGATATAATAAGAAGGGGGGCACGTAAGATGTGCCCTCCTTTGTTGATGAAATTTATAGTAAGATAATAAAATGTATTTAATCACTATCATTTGTTGGGGAGCTGTCTAATGGAAAAGGAATTAATGGAAAGTTCTGCTGAACCAACAAAGCGCCCTATTTTAATTACGATTGTTGGTATTATTCTAGTTTTCTTTGCCGTATCTTTCTTGATTGCTGGTGTTTGGTATATCAATAACCCAGCACCGGAAGGGGGAATGGATTCTGCTTTGGTTACTTTGGCTTCTATTGCTGGTGCAGGTGTCCTTGTACTATCAGCGTATGGTGTTTGGAACCTAAAGGATTGGGCGCGTCTTTTGGTTATGACTATATTAGGTTTGGTGGGATTAATTTACGGTATATCAATCACATTTGATGTATTCTCACAAATCTTTAGTGGTAATGAGATTGTTCCCCTTGGAGATATTCTTCTAATTAGCGTGATTGGAATAAGTAAAATTCTTTTACTCGGCGCTATTCCAATCTTTATGATCTGGATGTTGGTTAAACATAGTAATTATTTCATAGAACCAGCTTCTCAGCGTGCAATTATCGATAAAAGCATGCGTCAGATATTAATCATTACAACTTTTAGTTCAATTTTAATCGTCACATTAATATTTATTTTTACTTTCAATGAATCAAGGGAATCTATTGCTGATGTAGGAATTATACCCATGATTTTTGATACTGTATGGAGACCAGGCTCAATTATCGGGGCATCTGATGTAGATTTTGGGATGATGCCTATGATTCTTGGTTCCATATTAAGCACATTAGGAGCAATCATTATTGGTGTTCCTTTGTCTTTAGGGACTGCAATTCTAATGGCAGAGATTGCTCCAAAAACAGTGGTTGGTGTGATCAAACCATCAATTGAGCTGTTAGCAGGAATACCTTCTGTTGTTTATGGTTTATTTGGTATGGTTGTTTTTGCACCATTGATCCGACAAATCTTCCCTGTTCCTGGTAATTCTGGATTTGGTTTATTAAATGCCTCATTGATTCTAGCAGTTATGATCATTCCAACTATTACAAGTATTGCTGAAGATGCCATTATTGCGGTTCCAAAATCGTACAAAGAAGGAGCGCTTGCACTGGGGTCAACTCACTGGCAAGCGATATCAAGAGTAATTGTTCCAGCAGCCCGTTCTGGAATTGTCGCTGCAATCATTTTGGGGATTGGTCGTGCATTAGGCGAAACAATGGCGCTGATTATGGTTATAGGGAATGCAATTGCAATGCCAAAACCTTTGACCGATAACCCACTGACAACTTTCTTAACTCCCGCTAGGACATTAACAGCGAATATAGCTGTCGAAATTAACTATGCTGCAGGAACACATAGAAGTGCATTATTCTTTTCCGGAGTACTTTTATTTGTAATGCTTTTAGTTGTGAATAGCTCAGCTCGTTATCTTATGCGAGAAAGGTTGCAATCATGAGTGCTAATATAACAACTGTAAATAGATCAATCGCATCATTGCAAAATAATAACATGTCCACACGTAAAATTATCCAAAAGATTGCCTTTGGAATAATGTGGATCTTTGCAGCATTAGCTATAGCTATGTTGCTTTGGATAATCATTTATGTACTTATAAATGGCGCTCAAGTAATCAATCTTGAATTCTTGACAACTCGACCGCGAGGTGGTGTTTCTGGTGAAGGGGGAATGTCAACAACCATTCCAACAACACTTTACTTAGTTGTCTCTACTTTAGCCTTAGCTGCTCCTCTTGGAATTGGAGCTGCCATATACCTTGTTGAGTACGCTGGGGAGGTTGAAAAAGAAAGCAGAGCAGCGCGTATATTAATAAGAGTTGCTAGGACAGGGATTGAAATCTTGGCTGGTGTACCATCGATTATTTTTGGATTATTTGGTTTTACCCTATTTGTATCAATCATGAAATTAGGTTTTTCGCTACTCTCGGGTGGTTTAGCAGCAGCTTGTTTAATCCTGCCGGTGATCATTCGTACTACTGAAGAAGCTTTATTATCTGTACCTATGTCATATCGAGAAGGAAGTCTTGCTCTTGGCGCCAACAAATGGCAAACGATAACTTCTGTCATTCTGCCTGCTGCATCACCGGGCATAGTTACTGGGATCGTATTAAGCGTTGGACGAATCATTGCTGAAACCGCAATTTTCTGGGTAACGATTGGTGGTAGTTATCGCATGCCTGAGAATTTAGCTTCTGCAGGTAGAACAATGTCCTTACATGTTTTTATGCTGGCAACTGAAACACGTGCCTTTGATAAAGCAATGGGGACTTCTGCAATCTTAATCATTGTGATTGTCTTATTAAACTTAGTTATCAATTTTATTTCATCCCGATTTGAAGCAAAGTTTATGGGAAAGAAGGTTTAGAAAAATGAACCAAAACGGTAAAGAAATTAAAATTAACGTAAAAGATTTTAACTTTTATTATGGGAAATTTCAGGCTCTGCGTGATATCAATATGGACATTCCTAAAAATAAAATTACATCAATCATTGGACCTTCGGGTTGTGGGAAAAGTACATTCTTGCGGTCTTTTAACCGTATGAATGATCTCATTCCAAATGTCAATGTTAAGGGTGAGGTGACTATGGAATCAGAAAATATATTTGAAATGGATGTGGTTGCCTTGCGACAACGAGTGGGTATGGTTTTTCAACGACCAAACCCCTTCCCGAAATCTATTTTTGATAATGTTGCTTATGGACCTAGAGCAGCAGGCTTACGAGATAAAACCGTTGTTGAAGAGCTTGTTGAACGAAGTTTAAAACAAGCTGCAATTTGGGATGAAGTAAAAGACGATCTGAACAAATCTGGCTTAGCTCTATCCGGTGGACAACAGCAACGCTTATGTATTGCGCGTGCATTAGCAGTCGAACCTGAAGTGATTTTGATGGATGAGCCTGCCTCAGCATTAGATCCAATTTCTACATTACGTATCGAGGAATTGATTCGAATACTTGCAGAAAATTACACTATTGTCATCGTAACTCATAATATGCAACAAGCGGCGCGTGCTTCTGATTACTCTGCATTTTTCAACATGGCAGAAGACCGAGCAGGATATTTGGTTGAATTTGGAGAAACTGTTAAAATATTCACAAACCCAACGAATCAACTGACTGAAGACTATATCACAGGTCGTTTTGGATAATATGAAAGGAGTAAATAAATGGCTAGGGAAACTTTAGACAAAAAAATTCACATAATTCTAGACCAAATCCTAGTTCTAGATAGCATGGTTGAAGACGCGATTATCAATTCTGTTGATGCCTTAAAACGACGCGATCTGGATATGTCGAAAAGAGTCTATGCTGGGGATTGTGATATAAATAAAAAGCGTTTCGATTTAGAAAATGAGATTATCGTAACTATTGCTACCACCCAACCTGTTATGGCAACTGATTTACGTTTATTGGCCTCTTGTATGGATGTGGTAGGTGAATTGGAGCGTATTGGGGATTATGCGAAAGGGATTGCAAATATCGGGATCAAAACCAGTGATGAGCCGCCCGTGAAACCTTTGATTGATATACCACGTATGGCAGAAATCGCGGTTGATATGCTGCATCGAGCAGTAGGCGCTTTTGTCGCAAGAGATTTAGAAATTGCACGCGCGATACCGAGCGAGGATGATAAAGTAGATGCGTTATATAATCAAGTTTACAGAGATTTAGTGAAGCTAATGATCCAAAACCCTGAGATCATCGACCGGGCAAACTATCTAATGTGGGCTGCTCATAATTTAGAACGAATGGCTGATCGCGTAACGAATATTTGCGAAAGGACCGCATATATCGTCACTGGGCAACTCTTAGAATACTCGTCTTCCGATGATGAAATGATCGCGCCTGAGTGACCATTTATAGAATAAATTAAGATAAGCTCGTTTTGATCCTAATAAACGGGCTTATTATGTTTAAGTTTATTTTTTAAATGGTAAAATTACGCCTGTGAAAATCAGATTGAAAATTCCAGCAAGAATCAATATCCTCGGTAATCCATCCGACGGCGTCGAAGGGGACTTTGCAACTATTACTGCTGCGGTAGATACTTATGCATATGCTGAAATTGAACCAGCCTCAAGTATTATTTTCGAGATTGCTCAAGATAGAACTTATAATAAAAAAGATGGGAGCAGCGAAGGAACTACAAGTCGTCAAGTTTATGAAGTGGGTACTTTTCCATTGCCATATGACGGTAATTTGGATTTATTAAAGGGTGCATATAACCGATTGTTTAAATTTAGCCCAGAGTTTCGAAATAAATCACAAAAGCAAGGAATAAAAATCATAACCTGGAGTGAAGTTCCTCGGCAAAGCGGATTAGGTGGTTCTTCACTATTAGTTATCCTAGCTCTAGTAGGTCTGCGGGAGTTCTACCGGTTGAACAAAAATGTCCTTAATGATTATGTCTTAGCAGAATTAACCCAACGAGTAGAAGCAAAAGAGTTGAATATTACTTGCGGTTACGCAGATCGATATATGCCTATTTTCGGTGGTATTGCATATTTGGACTATCGAGGAAAGTTGCAGCAAAAAGATATATTCCAAGAACCATTCGTAACGGTTGAAACTTTAGATAAATGGGTGCAGGATTTACCAATTGTGGCTATCACAACTGGGATCAAACATGATTCTGGAGATGTGCATGGTAGTATGAGACCCAAATATTTACAACAGGACAAGGATTGGATGCATAAGGGAGGAGACCTTCCGGTCATGGTGAGGTTCATGCAAGGTGCATGGGAGACTGCTTGGCGTGGAAAGATGGCTCTGTTACATAATGACTTACCTGCTTTTGGGGAATTAATGAACAAGAATCATGCGCTTGTAGAAGAAATGATGCAATATTGCGGTTTTCAAGATGGCGCTGGATGGGCAAATAATCTATTTATACAAAAGGCATTATCCTCAGGAGCTCTTGGTGCAAAGTTAACTGGGGCAGGAGGTGGTGGATCCGTCTATGCCCTGGTAAATCCTGGTGATGAAGAAAAACTTGAAAAAGTCTGGAAAGAAACCGCTGGAAAATACCAATTATCTGATGCAAAGATTTTCAGGCCTCATATTTGCAAAGAGGGGTTAAATATTCAAAATGAGTCTTAATCCTTTAGATTATTATTATAAGAAGAGGAAATTGAATGCAAGCCGTCATTTTAGCAGCAGGTAAAGGTTCACGTCTACATCCAATCACGACATTGCGATCAAAAGCAATGTTACCGATCTTAGGGAGACCAATTGTAGAACGAGTCATGTTAGATCTGGAGGCGAATGGAATTCATGACTTTATTCTAGTTGTTAGCAAAGATGATCGTTATATCACACGCTATTTTCGACATGATTCTGATATTCAATCTGATGTGCGTTTTGTCTATCAGCCAGAAAGGCTCGGTATGGCAAATGCGCTAAGCTATGCAGCTCCCCTAATTGAAGAAGATTTTATTCTTTCAGCGTGTGATAATTTAGTTCCTGAATCACATATCAAAGAATTAATCGCAAAATGGAATCAAGATAAAGAATTAAATGGTATATTAACGTTAATGCATGTAAAAACAGAACAAATTCCGTCTTCTGGAATTGTTGAATTTGAAAAAAATTGGATCAAGAGAATCGTTGAGAAGCCAAATATCGATGATGCTCCCTCAGATATTGCTAGTTTGCCATTATATGTATTTCGTAAATGGTTTATCGATTTATTACCTTATGTCCCGCTATCAAAACGTGGAGAATATGAACTGCAAGATGCGATTCAAATGTTGATTGATCAAAAAGGATTTGTATTAGGGATTAATGTTTCTTCACGCTTGACATTAACTAAGCCAACCGATTTACTGAATATCAATCGCCATTATTTGATCACTGGAAACAACCGACCTCAACTTCAACCTCAAACAGTAGGGGCGAATACTCGGTTGATCACACCCCTCCATATCGAAAGAGATGTGATCATCGGGGAAAATTGTACTATTGGACCTAATGTATATATCGAACGTGAATGTCAAATTGGTGCAAATTCCGTAATTCGGAATGCGATTTTACTGAGAGAAACTCAAGTGAAGGAAGGTTCTTTTATCGAGGATGAGGTGGTCTCCTGATTAATAAGAAAGATAATTATTATTGTGGAACTACCTGGATATCGATAAAGATTGGATCACCAAAGAAATCTCCTGTTGGGGATACAGCTTGCCAAGCGCTTCTATAATAACCTGGTTCTAGTGGAGCAGTAAAAATCATACGAATAACAACTGTGCTTTCAGCTTTTGCTGGGTAAAGAGCTTGTTCTTGAGGCGCTCCCATCGCGATCCCATCTAATAGTTTTATTCGATAGGTATTATTCCAATTACAAGTACCTGAATTTTCTACTTTCCAACGTTTGTCTAGAAAATCACCTCCAGTTACCTGAGTGCCATCTGGAATGGTGATATCCTCCAGAAAGCTGAGCTCATTAAAGCACGGATTTGTAGGTGTAATTGTGATTTTTGTGGGTGATGGTGAGAATAGCGCTGTATCACTAGGATGTGGACTAGGTGTAACGCTTGGAATTCGAGTTATGGGTACTTCAGTTTTTGTCATAGAAACGATTGGTGGGTCAATGGTCGTAATAGGAGTTTTCGTAATTTGATTCTCCATAGAACAAGAAACTATACCTGTAATGCAAAGTAAAATAAACCCAGTTAATATGTTACGAGAGAGGTACACTGACCTAATCCTTCGATTGAAAAAGATTTTCAATTCTTAAGAGATATCTTCTTCCATTACCTCATCCGTTTCTGCACCAAACCCTAGCATTAATCCCCCCTCAGTTGCTTGTTGACGAATAGCTAATTCAATCTCTTTCGCTAAATCCGGATTTTCTTTTAAGTATTGTTTTGAATTTTCCCGACCTTGACCAAGTCGAACGTCGCTATAGGAATAATATGAGCCACGTTTATCGATAATATCTAAACTTACCGCTAGATCAAGCAGATCGCCAGCTTTGGAGATACCTTCATTGTACATAATGTCAAATTCTGCTGTTCGGAAGGGCGCTGCAACTTTATTCTTCACGACGCGTACACGTGTACGACTGCCAATGATTTCTGACCCCAATTTTATTGATTGGATACGGCGTACATCTAATCGAACTGATGAGTAGAATTTTAAAGCCATTCCTCCTGTGGTAGTTTCAGGGTTTCCAAAAACAACACCAATCTTTTGTCTTAATTGGTTTGTAAAAACGACAGCGGTATTGGTTTGTTTAATCGCCCCTGATAATTTGCGTAATGCTTGGGACATTAGGCGTGCTTGCATTCCCATGGGAGAATCTCCCATATCACCTTCTATCTCTGCTCTCGGCACTAGGGCAGCTACAGAATCAATCACGATCAAGTCAACTGCCCCGGAACGTACCAACGTTTCAGCGATTTCGAGCGCTTGCTCACCTGTGTCTGGTTGAGATATTAGCAATGATTCAATATTTACCCCACAACGCATTGCATAAGCAGGGTCTAAAGCGTGTTCCATGTCAATAAAAGCACATGTACCGTCTTGGTTTTGTGCTTCAGCAACTATATGTTGACATATTGTTGTCTTTCCAGATGATTCTGGACCATAGATTTCTGTTATTCGTCCACGTGGTACTCCTCCAACTCCTAAAGCAATATCCAATGATAAAGCGCCAGTTGGTATTGCTTCTACTGAAAGCTGGTGAGACTCACCCAGGCGCATGATAGCGCCGTCTCCATATCGTTTTGTTATATCGCCTAAAGCTTTATCTAAAGCAACTTGACGTGATGTATCCATTTCATTGATCTCCTCTCCGGATTATGGCTTGCTTGCTAACCATTTTATAGTTCTACTATGATTGTATTTACTTATCCAAATTTCTACAAGCGGTTTAATGATTCCATTAATAATTCTAGCACAAGCGTTCTACCTGTCAAGGGTTGGCGATGGAGTTGCATCTGGCGCGATAAACTCTTTCGTTATTTCCTTTGGGAGTGTGTGATCAAATCCATATTTCCCCCAATATTTTACACTCGTTACCCTGCCAGGAAGGATTTGAATTTCTGTTTCATTGATCATTCCATTATCATCGATCCAAATCGTGTAAATCCCAGCAGGTAAATCGCCAAGAACTGCATTTTCTTGGTAATATTTGTCACTATTAACAGCGCCATTTCCATATGTGTCCACGAAATAAAGCTCATTTGTCTCACTTGATCGAAGGTTGATCTTCTTTTGTTTCAGCAGATTACCATCTGTATCCATAATACGAGCGGAAAAGAGACCCCATCCTTGTGGAGGGGAAATCCAAAGCTCGGGGTTTCGAGACCCAAAGACTTTATTGTCTCCTATTCGTACTTCGAAATGTAAGTGTGGTCCAGATGTTTTTCCAGTAAGTCCAATCAACCCGATAATATCTCCACCTTCGACATGTTGTCCCCGCCAAACATACGTCTCTGAAAGGTGCCCATACACTGTATATAAGTATTTGCCTTGATAACCAAAATCATGTTTGATTGCAACTGCAATACCATAAGGATCTTGATATTCTCGGCGTAAAAAATATAAGCCGTATCCTGCCCAGATGACAGTGCCTGATCCAGCCGCTAAGATTGGAGTTCCTACCGGTGAAGGAATGTCTATGCCGGTGTGTGCCATTCCGTAAAACATCCCGCCATAACGATAACTGGCGAGCGGTGCATTTTGTTCATTAGCGCCGATTGGACGAATAAAATAAAAATGATCGTATGGTGTTGGTTCCCAAGGGGTAGGATATAGAGGGGGATGCCAACCAGGACCAGGATCTGGTTGGTTGGTTGGAAAAGTGAATGATATCGGTTCAGAGAGTGGGGTGGGTGGTAATGTAGC
>Ga0172375_10004623_pt1 | contig 20240 bp, 28 predicted proteins | sample LakKiv1m_FD_114537 | JGI IMG/M metagenome (GOLD analysis project Ga0172375, IMG submission 114537) | Freshwater microbial communities from Kabuno Bay, South-Kivu, Congo - kab_092012_11.1m | ecosystem: Environmental > Aquatic > Freshwater > Lake | place: Democratic Republic of the Congo...
GGCTTGGCGAGAGTTTCATTCAACGCATTATAAAGCAGCCTTATCCTGTAAAAGCCCTCCTCAGACAGCTTGATCACCTTTATTTTAAAAAGAGTATCGATCTTGATATTATTCCATGCAAGAGTAATCGGCAGCCAAGCGCTCCATTCTCCCTGCTTAAGGTCAGCCAAGATATTCTTTTTATCCAGTGAGAAATAAATACGGTCGTAATTGGCCTTGGAGTCATCGCTGGTATCATATATGTAGGCGTTTATTTTTGCGCCCCAGGCCTCTAAACAGGCCTCTTTTGCCTCCGAGTAAGACTTTGGGTGGTTCATCCAGCCCTGCGCCAAGCCAGCATGAGTAAAGATTGCGAGCGGTGGGCCAAAGAAAAACAGCCTGGTATGCCTGCCCTGCTTATACAGCATCTTTCCGTCACCCAGCTCTTCGAAATTCACCGGATAGAAACTTACTCCCCAGCCTCCCCACCTGCCTACCAGGGTATATCCATTATCGATCTCAGGAGGCGTAGAGCCCGGTATAGAAAGAATCCCTGTGCTTCGGCCCTGCTTCTCCAGGGTCACCCAGATAGGCTCAACTTTCTTGGCCGTAGAACTAAAGCCTGCTATTGAGGGCTTGGACAAAGGATGGCCTTCAGTATGCATGGGGCCGTCAGAAACACCATGTACTTCGGGGTACGCCCCGGTTAAAAGAGTGGCAAAATTAACCGGCGTATGCCCCGGATAAACCGGCTTACAGAAACCATAAGAGCCGTTATCCATCATGCGCTTGATATTGGGGAGCTTGCCTTCCCTGGCCCAGCTGTAGATATTGAAAAGGTAGGGCTCGGCCCTCATGCCGTCAGGTATAAACCAGTATAGTTTCTTTGTTTTTTTTGGCTGCTGCGGGGATTCCCGGGAGGCGCCGACGGAGAGTGATAGTGCGAGAAAAAGAAGCACTAACTTTAATACTTTATTGAATTTAGTAGCCGTTTTCAAAAACAATTTCGTAGCGGGATATCTTAGAGATCAACTTTTCATCTATTTCATGCAGGCCTTCTATCGCTGCCTCAAAATTTTTGCTCCCCTTGGCAGGCAATCCGGCAACTTTAATCTTTCCGCTTGCCGTTATCTTAGACTGTATATATAAAGTAACCCTGAAAATTGCCATGCTGTAGTTAATGATAGAGTTGTTTTTTATCTCTCCGTTAATATGTATTTCATTACCCAGAGAACCCCTGCTTAGATTGACATCGAAATAAGAAAAGTCTGCCTGGTTCATTTAAATTAACCCGTTATCCTTGACCTGGACCCCTTTGTTTTTAAGGTATTCAAAGGCCCTTTTCAGCTCATCCTCATCACCCTCCAGGATCAGGATTGCCCAGCCGATCTCTGTAGAAAAAGAAGCCTCCAGGATGCTCATGACAATCTTGAAGTTCTTGCAGAGGTCACAGATTATGGGATCTTCTTTTAATTCACCGGGAAAGGTCAACTCTGCTTTTATTTTCATTTTTCTTGAGGTTAAGTATTAAAAGGGTTAATAAATAGGCTGCGATACCGAAGATTGCTGAAATCACCAGATAACCTAATGCTACAGGAAGGATGATCTGCGCCACCGAAAAGTCAAATAATCTCCTGATATGGAAATCTTTGACTAAAAGCATCCAGGATCGATACACATCCCTCCAGGATACCCCAATTATAACAGAGCCTATTTTAATTGACAAGATAAAAGTCAGGAAACTGGTCCAGGTATTGGTAAGCAGAGTCCCTAAAAGCGCGCTGGCCCGGTTTGCCCTGAAAAGGAATGCCAGGAATAAGGCAGTAAGCGGCCCTATGCCGGGAGTAATCCCTGAAAAAACACCCAGGCCCAGCCCCAAGGCTATCTTCTGGGGGGTATCATTGATTTTAAAAAGCTTCAAGTATAATATCTTTAACAACCCTTTGATCTTAGCTATCATTTTAAAGATGGCTTGATATTGGTGCCGGCAAACCTCAAAAGCCCCATTGCATCCTGGGTCCAGCCGTTATTCAGGCCGTATTTTTGCATAATCTTTTGGGCTTTTTCATATTCTTCGCAAGTTATCCGGCGCGAGAGCTCGCTAAAACCGGATGCCTTATAGCATGGAAGGTACTGGCTCATCAGGCTAATATAGGCCTGGCTTGAGACCTCTTCTTTGATAAAACGCATCACCTTTTCCGTAGCGGAGATATCTTCGGGCAGCACTAAATGCCTGATAATAAGGCCTCTCTTGATCAGGCCTTCTTTATCAACCAGCACTAAGCCTGCCTGTTTATGCATCTGTTTTATTGCCTCCCGGTTGTATTGAGGGTAATCAGGGGCTTGGGAATATTTTATTGCGCTTGAGGCATCTGCGTAGCGCATATCAGCGAGATAGACATCTATCACTCCCGAGAGCATTTCTATTATCGGGCTTAATTCGTAACCACTGGTGTTGTAAACCAAGGGAATCCTTAACCCCCCGGGTATAGCGAGCATCAGGGCCTTGAGTATCTGGGGCATAACGTGCGTGGGAGTAACCAGGTTTATATTGTGGCAGCCAGCCTCCTGCAATTGCAGCATAAAGCCAGCCAGCTCCTCTTCCCCTACCTCCCTGCCCTGGCCCTCCTGGCTGAATTCGTAATTCTGACAATAACAGCAATGCATATTGCAGCCGGAGAAAAAAATTGTCCCTGAGCCCCGGGACCCTGAGATAGGAGGTTCTTCGCCGTGATGCGGCATAAAACTGCATACCCTGGGCAGGCTCCCTGTTTTACAAAAACCGTACTCTTGCCTAAGGCGGTTGACCCCGCACTTGCGGGGACAGATAGAGCAGGATTCAAGAAGAGACGCTGACTCACTGGCTAATTCAGCCAGCCTGCCGTTATGATAAGCTTCTAAGTATAAAGGGGACATAGGTGCTATTTCTTTTTTAACCCAGCGGCATAAATTTTGCGTATCTGGTTAAATATGGCGATGTAATCCTGGCTCCTGTAATCCGGATATGTCCACTCCCAGGGCTTAAATGTTTTTCCCCGGTAGACCAGGGTTACCTCTGCCCAAATACCGGAGTCTAAATATATGCGGTGGCTGAAATCTTTGGTTGAAGCCAATACGAGCTTGGCCAGATCCAGGTATCCGGGGTCAATATTAACCACGCGCAGGCCTTCACAGGAGAGCCTTCTTTCAAGCGCTCCAGTAAATACCTTAATCCTATAAAGCTCCTGGGGATAAATAAGTTTCTTAAAAGAGATAAAGCTGCGGCTTAATCCCCTGCCAAACTCTTTTGCGTAATAGTCAGTATAGTTAAAAGGCAGGGCGAGGCTTCGGAAATCGATCTCGCCGAAACGTTTTTGCAGTAAGGCCTCGGCTTTTTTAAGACTTGCCTCTTTTTTAAAGATAAATCCGCTGATCAGTTTTACGGATTGCGGATTTTGCGTCTTATTCATAAGGCCGTCTGGATTGGCTTTTAGGGTCTTAGGTATTCTTAGGCAGGAACTTGCGTATATAGCCGGATATCTTGTGCCGCTGGCTATCCTTTATCTCATTAAAGAAGATAGCTATATTAAAACCGCCCTTCTTTTCGTCTTCGGTCCTGACGATCACGCCCTTGCATTCTACGTCGCATTCCCTGGGGGTAATGCTGCTTGTTTTAGGCAGACGTATCTTAACGGCAATCTTGGTAAAGGGCGGTATGTATTTATTTACATGGCAATATACACCCACGCAACTTATATTTTGGGTGGTAGTGGCAAAATCATATCCGTCTGCTGCCACGTTAAGAGGCAGCTTTTTTTCTAGCCTTGGATATAACCTTCGCTCCGCCTTAAGCTGTTTCTTCATTGCTTGCCCTCTTTTGGCGCCAGTGATTTACGCCAGCATCGCTTAGTGCAGTAAAACTTTCCGTTACGGTAATATATCCTTACTTTCTTAAGGGGCTTGTTGCAGCTGGGGCAATTGGTCTGTTTCTCTTGCGCGGGCTTAGCCTGCGGCTGCGCTGCCGGGGCAGCTGTTTTTGTCTCTTCGGGTGCCATTACCTTTTCCTTTCTTTAGAATCTATTAAGGCGGGTATCTATATAGTCTCCTATGTAATCCCTCTCCTTGGGGTTTAACTCTACAAACTCTACTCCTAAGCGGTAATTGTCAGAGTGCGCTATCGGCCTGGCCCAGGCAACCCTAGCCGCAGAGGTCAGGATCCTGGAGAGTATGCTCATCTCCAGCATCAGGTGCGTGGAAGGGGCCATGAAATTAGCGCAGGTAAAGCTGACCCCGTCTTTAGAGACATCTTCGCTGAGAGCGTTTCGAAATTCAGAAACTCCTCTGACTTGGTAACGCAGCGGTGTACCTAAACGTATCCGGGGGGAACGCCTCTTTTCCTCCTGGCCAAACATCATTATCGTCCTCTTTCCTTATCCCTAGAGGAGCCGTGGCATTCTCCATTTATGCAAAAAATATACCATAGTTTTAAATATCTGTCAATAGTTTCTCCGAGGGATGTAGTTGCAATCAGGCGTAGTTCTGATATAATAAGTGAAGCCATGGTTTACGGAGCGCGGAGCGCGACATAAACCATTGGCTGAACTTATCCTTGCGCTTTGTACTTTTGAGCAAAGCGAAAAAGTACAACAAGGATCAACCAAGTAAAAACTCTTGTACTGCAAATTCTACAATCTTACAGAAAGGCCTTTTAACGTAACCTCTGACCCGGCATTCTTTTTCCTCAGCCAGAAGCATAAAGAGGCCCTTTCGCACCTGCTTTACGGCACAACGCAAAGGAAAGGCATCATTGCCATTACCGGAGAAATTGGTACCGGTAAAACAACCCTCTGCAGGTATTTCCTTAACCAGCTGGGCCCTGATGTCAAAACCGCCTTTATCCTCAATCCTTACTTCTCAGAAATACAGCTTCTGGAGGCCATAATCAAGGATTTCGGGATCGCCATAAAAGATAAATCCAGGCTCTCTTTCGTTGCCCAGTTGAATAAATTCCTATTACGCGAATCGGAATCGGGTAATAACGTAGTCCTGATTATTGATGAAGCGCAGAATCTCAAGCCCCAGCAGCTGGAACAGGTCCGCCTGCTTTCAAACCTGGAGACCGATAAAAATAAGCTTCTTCAGATTGTCCTGGCCGGACAGCCTGAACTGAACCGCAAACTCAATATGCCGGGGCTGCGCCAGCTGCAGCAGAGGATCATGGTGCGTTATCATATTACCCCTTTGGAAAAAGATGAGGTCGCAGAGTACATCCGCTACCGCCTGAATATTGCAGGTGCCATGGACAAGATTCATTTCACCGACGAGGTTATTAAGGTTATCTTTGAGTTTTCATCAGGTACGCCGCGGCTGATCAATATGCTCTGCGACAGGGCGCTATTAGCCGGATTTATCCAGGAGGCTTATTTGATAGACCTGAACATCATCAACCGCTGCGTTGAAGAGATAGGCGAAACGGCTGGGCAAAGACAATGAGCATAATCCATGAGGCGTTAAAAAAGGTAGAGGCATCGAATAATCAGCAGGCAAAGCCTCTGCCTAAAGCGGATAGAAGAAATAACCTCAAGACCTATACCCTCTACCTGATAATGGCGGCGCTGGGTTTCGTATGCGCTAACCTTATCTTCTCATTCTTTACCAAGCCCCTGCATAAAGTATATTCCGCAACCGCTAAACAGAAAACAAGCCTTGCAAGGCCTGTTTTAGTAAAGCCGGCCACAGCCACCCGCTCTTCTTTACCCGCCCTGCCAAGAGAGAATCCGGACCTGAAAAAAGAAACTCCTCCTGCCTTAGTCCTGGACGGGGTATTCTTTTCCGGAGAAGAAGGTTATGCCCTGATTAATAACAAGATAGTGAAGGAAGGCGAGAAAATTATGGGCGTGACGGTAGTGCGGATTACTTTAGAGGGGGTAGAGTTAAAATCAAAAGATTCGATTACCAAACTTTCCAGCCAGAATAAATAATCCCTAAATCCTGCTTTCCAACGCCTCTTTAATTATGGGAAGGGGGATATCTTCTTTTATTTTTGTTTCGCCGATCCCCCTGATAAGCACAAACCTGTTTTTTCTGCCGCGGGACTTCTTATCATGGTAGGAGGCATTGATGATCTTTCGGGCAGATATGCCTTTTATCCTGACAGGCAGGCCAACAGCCTTTAGGAGTCTTTCTATCCGTGCGCAGGCAGCAGCAGGCGCAAGCCCCAGCCTCCTGCTGATATCAGAAGCCACCAGCATCCCTATGGCTACTGCCTCGCCATGGCTATATCTGGTATAGCCGGCTGCTGTTTCAATGGCATGGCCTATGGTGTGCCCGAAATTAAGGCAGGTCCTATACCCCTTCTCTTCTCTCTCATCACGGCCAACCACCTTGGCCTTGATAGAGCTGCATTTTTTTACTACATGTTCTAATGCGGCCATTCTAAGCGAGAGCACATCTATGTATTTCTTCTCCAGATATGCAAAAAGGCTGGGGTCTTTTATAATGCCGTACTTTATCGCTTCTGCCAGCCCGTTCCTGACCTGTCTTGTGTTAAGGGTCTTCAAAAATGCCGTATCTGAACAGACAAGCCTGGGTTGATAGAACGCTCCTACCAGGTTCTTTCCTTGCGCAAGGTCAACAGCGGTCTTTCCTCCTATGCTGGAATCCACCTGAGCCAGTAAAGTAGTAGGCACCTGTATGTAGGGGCAGCCGCGCTTATATACCGAAGCCACGAATCCTGCCAGGTCACCGATTACCCCTCCTCCAAACGCAACGATAAAAACCCTCCTGTTTTTATCGTAGGCAACCAGTTCTCTGATTACCGAAGAGGCTGTCTCTATTGATTTGCTCTTTTCGCTATCAGGGATGAGCTTAAACTTCGTCTCGAAACCGCAATTCTTAAGCGTCCTCTCTAAGGCCAGGCCATGCAGCTTTTTTATGGAGGGATTGGTAATGATGAAGGCGGCATTTCCTATGCCCAGCCTCAATACAAACCTGCCTAACTGAAGCGTGGCATTGCCTGCTATCAAAATATCATACGCGCGTTTCCTGAGATTAACCTTTACGATATTCATGCGGTTCCCAATAACCATAAGGTAAATTTTACCAAGGGCATCACGATAATGTCAAATGCGCCTAATACGATAAGTGCCACTATAATAATAAAACCATAGGGTTCAATCCTGGCATAGCGCGAAGCTACAGGTTCAGGCAAAATACCCAGTAATATGCGCGAACCGTCAAGCGGAGGGATAGGGATAAGGTTAAACACCCCCAGGACTACATTGATAAATATCAAACTCTGAAAGATAAAGCTGAGCACGCCCCCTGCAGGGGAAAACCTGGAGAATACGCTTAAGCAGGCGGCAAAGATAAAATTTGCCAGCGGCCCGCTTGCGCCTATCCAGATAATGTCTTTTTTAGGATTGCGCAAGGCCAGGTAATTTATAGGCACAGGTTTTGCTGCACCGAAAACAAACTGTCCCTGAGTAGTGATAAAAAGGACAAGCGGAACAAGAATGGTGCCTATGGGGTCTATGTGCGCCAGAGGATTAAGGGTCAATCTTCCTGAATACTTTGCGGTAGTATCGCCTAGCTTGTACGCTACCCATCCGTGCGCAAACTCATGCACGGTCATAGCGATAATCAGGAAGGCAAAGGAGACCAAAAGACCGGCCAGGTTCAATCCAGCGCCTCCATCTTGGTTATTTCGATAAGGGGATACTCCTGCTGGGGCAGATCGACTCTCTTGCCGGAAATCTTCGCCTTGCGGTAGTTAAGGGCATCCAGGCTCTCTTTATTCCCTTTGAGCAAGAACACATCATTGTCTGCGGTGATAAGCTTATGCGTGGCTATTCTCTTGATGGTCTTTGGCCTGACTACACCCTGCACAATTATTTCTTCCTGCGCCTTGGGGCTAGCCTGTTCTACGCTGGGCTCTTCACTGGTTTTTACCGGCAATACTGATTCTTTCTGCTGGAGTTTATACACAAATCTGCTGTGGATCCAGCCAAAGCTGTTGTTTACCGGGACTATCCTGCACCAATCTCTTGATTCCTCCAAGACGGAGACCACCTCATTCTCCTTCACCTTCCCGATTATTGGCGAGGAATCATCATCTTTAAGCCTGACGTTTACGCTGCTGCCGGATACCTTGGCAGTCTTATCGTCGAGCATAACCAGGAATTCCCTTTTGATATAGGAGGGCGCTTCTTTGGGCAGGCGTATCTTGTACCATTCATATGCCTTGGAGACAATTTCGACATGTTCCCCTTTATTCATAATGCAGATTATCGGTGAGGTAACGGCAGAATCGCTGCGCACATTAACATTATAATCGTTCACCATGGCCATCATCGGGAATTCCTGCTGGGAATAAGAAAAGGTAGTGAACGCGATAAAAATAAATACCACAAAGAAAAGTATCCTATTTTTCATATACAAGATAGGCAAGGCAGTTATTTCTTATCCTGGGTTTTTGCTGCAGCGCCCTTTGCGGGCTGTTCTTTTGTCTCGGCTGCGGCGGCAGGCGCGGCACCTTCAACAGCGGCTGCTTCAGTCTTCTCTGCCTTCTCTTTCTTAATCTTGATCCTTATGGCCTTGATCTTAGGCAGGCCGTAGACAGGGTCGCCCTCTTTCCACTGGTCTTTATCCATCATCGTGCGTATGCGTTCTATGCGTTTCAATACTGACCTGGCCTTGCCGGCCTTACCTGATGAGTTTAGTGACGGGTGTATGGACATGGTTTTATAACCTCCTTATATAGCAGTCTCCATAACGTTTCTTGAGTTCTTGCAATAAAGTCCTCGCCGTATCTTTATCGGAAAATTTACCGACACACAGTACGGTATAGCCTTTTTTGGATAGCATTAAAGTCAGGTGCCCCTTGCTCTTTAAAAAATCCGCCTCTTTCTGGGCCAGGGTCTTGGTCTGGAAACTGGCTACCTGAATAGTATAACCTGTTGTTGTTGCGCTTTCCCTGGGCGTCTCTATGGCTGCCGGCGGTTTAGCCGCGGCCGCAACAGTTGAGTGCTCAGGCGCAGCCGGCCGCTGCGAGCTCCCCCTCTGGAAAACATTGCCCTGCATTACCGAGTGCCTGCCTTTTTCCACGCCTAGAGAAAAAGAAACTATCCCCACTGTTATGAGGCCTATTACGACCAATATGGTTTTCTCGTAACGCCAGATACGGCTCAGAAAAGTATACGGCAGTGCGGCAGGCGCAGCCCCGGCTCCTTTTCCACGGGAAAACAACTCCAGTTGGGAATGGCCTGAATTTTGCATATTTTATTTATTATATCCCTTCTCTTTAGAGGGTTGCAAGTATTTTTTGGTTTTTATCTTCTTTATGATTTTTAAGAATGCGTCGACAACCTTAGGGTCAAACTGGGTGCCGCTCTTTTTTCTAATCTCTTTAATGGCGCAGGGTATATCCATCCTCTCCCGGTAAGGCCTGCCGTAAACCATAGCCTCAAATGCATCGGCTACCGCCATTATGCGCGCGCCCTGGGGGATCTGGCCCTTCTTAAGCCTTGACGGATAACCTGTGCCGTCGTATTTTTCGTGATGGTGGATTATAATCTGCGTAACCGGTTTAAGTATCTGCAGTGGCCTTAATATCTGAGCGCCCTTTACGGGATGGCGCTTAATGATCCCATACTCTTCCGGGGTAAGCTTGGTTGTTTTGGTGAGTATCTCCAGCGGGATATCCGCCTTGCCTGCGTCGTGCAGAAGGCTGGCGTACTTGAGGCTCTCGGTTTGTTTTTCATCCAGGTGCATCTGCTGCGCAAGCAGGGTTACCAGATGGCTAAAATACGGCGAGTGCGTATATTCCTGCGGGACGCGCATATCCAGAAGCGTAACCAGCGACTTTATGCTGCCCAGCACTGTCCTCTGCTGTTCCTCGTAAAGCTGCAGGTTCTTTATGCCGATAACAGCCTGCTCGCACATGGTCATCAACATCTCCTGGTCGAATCTATCGAAAGGCAGCTCATTCTTATTGCGTTTTACAATAATGACCCCGGAGATATCCTCGCATACTAAAGGCAGGCCCATAAGGTAACCTTTCCTGACCGAGGCAACCGTATTGACGATCCTTCTTTCTACACGGTTGGAGATCTTGGCCTTCCTGTCCACTACATATTTCTTGCCGTCGTTTATCATGCATTTAAAAATAGAATATTTCCTGCTGGGGTCCAGCAGCATGATCAGGCAATACCTGGCGTAGAACATCTGGCATATCAGCCGGGAGAGCCGGCAAACCAGCTCTTTTGGCTGGTAGGTAGAATTAACCAGCCGGTAGATGCTGTGCACCGAAGAAATCAGCGTCTTATACTTTTTCGTGGGGGTCGAATAATTTCTTGTATTCATCTAAGGCGTACCTATCAGTCATCCCTGCGATATAATCGCAGATTACCCTCTCTTTGCCCCTGGAGGGGATCATCTTTTGCTGGCTAGGCGGCAGCTGCTGGGGCTTATCGGCATAAACATAAAAAAGTTCTTTTATGAAGCGTTTTGCCTTATTGCTCATCCTGGCCACGCGGTAATGATTATACATCTTTTCTTTGAGAAAGTCACGCAAAGGTTCTCTGGCCTCCAGGAGTTTTTTGCTGAAGGCCACGGCTTTGTCGTCCAGCTTTTTTACCTCCAGGTGGGATTTAAGGCCTAAGCGGGATATCCTTGCCTCGGTCTCCCTTATCAGGTCAGTCACCTGCAGGTCAATAAGCGACCTGATAATCATGTACTTCTTTTTTTCTTCTTCAAGCGAAGAGTATTCCTTGGAAATCCTGGAGCATAAATCCTGCCAGATAGAAAGCTCCTGGAGGTCTGAGTCTTTGAATAATCCCGAGGTCAGGCCGTCGTCGAGATCATGGTTATCGTAAGCAATCTCATCGGCAATGTCAACCACCTGAGTCTCCAGGGTAGGCATCTCATCCGCAGCGAGCTCTTCGATGGGGGAGGCCTTATCGTATGCCGAGGAATGCTTCACTATCCCTTCCCTTAACTCCCAGGTGAGATTCAGGCCGCTAAAAGCGGGATACTTCTCTTCGAGAAGAGTGACTACGCGATATCCCTGCAGGTTATGATTAAAGCCGCCGAAAGGAAGCATTATTTCGTTAAGCACTTCTTCTCCTGCGTGGCCGAATGGGGTATGGCCCAGGTCATGGGCTAAGGCAACCGCCTCGGCCAGATCTACGTTCAATCTCAGGGCCGCGGCAATGGTTCTGGCGATCTGAGCAACCTCCAGGGTATGGGTAAGCCTCGTGCGGTAATAATCCCCTTCGTGAATAACAAAAACCTGAGTCTTATATTCCAGCCTCCTGAAAGCGGCAGAATGAATAATACGGTCACGGTCTCTTTGGTAGGCTGAACGGTAAGGGTGTTCCTGCTCCGGGTATGCCCTGCCCCGGCTGAGATAGCTCTTCATGGCATAAGGAGCAAGAAACTTATCCTCAAACTCTCTGATTAATCTTTGATCTAGCATAGGTATTTCTTTAGGATTCCGCGTAACTCCTGCAGCGATTGCGATATTACCTTGGTGCCGTATAGCGCAGGCATGAAATTAGTATCGCCATCCCAGCGCGGGACGATATGTATATGCAGATGGCCGGTCACCCCGGCTCCTGCCGGCCTCCCCATATTGATGCCGATATTGAAACCCTGCGGTTTTAAAGCTTTCATCAGGGCCTCTTTAACCTTATCCAGAGACCTGAAAAGGTCCACGATTTCAGAGTCTTTTAAAAGTGAGAGCTCGCGCACGTGCCTTCTCGGAGACACCAGGAGATGCCCGTTGTTGTAAGGGAAAATATTGAGCATGGCAAAAGAAGAGCGGCTCTTAAAAATCACGTAATCTCCTGAGTGAGGCTTTAAGGCAGCGCAGAAAATACACCCCTTCTCTTTTTTTACGCCTACATATTTTATCCGCCATGGCGCCCAAAGCCTGTCTGTTTTTAATGAGCCCATATTTTATACCCCCGCCTATATCTTAATGATCTCGCCGCGTATCCCGTCATTAATCTCTATGATACCGTATGAATTATAATCGGTAAACGATTTGTCGGTCGGGCTTCCGGGGTTAAAATAGATTATCCCGCCGCTTTTCTTATTAACCGCGCTGTGTGAATGCCCGAATACAATCAGGTCTACTTTATCTTCTTTGAACGCTTCAGACATAACCTCTATCAGTCCTTTGGGGTGGCCCCACCCGTGCATAACCCCGATACGGTGGCCGGCAATCTCGATAATTTCTTTTTCCGGGAGTTTTGCCCTTACTTCGTAAGGATCCATATTCCCCCAGACTGCTTTTACCTCGTGGCAGACCTCTCTTAATTGTTCAAGCACCGATAAATCTACTATATCCCCGGCATGGATTACCATATCCACTTGCCTAAAGGCATCCAGGATAACAGAGGGAAGCCTTTTTGACTGCGTAGATATATGGGTATCCGAAATTACTCCTATTCTCATACGATAATCCTTGGCTTAGAGAAGACATCAAAAAGCTGGTTCAGATTATTCAGGTCCCAGGTCAGTATCTTCTCTTCCATCGCCTTAAGCCTGGCATTAGGGTCCATATCGGCAAAGGCTACGATGATCTTCCTCTGTAATTTGTTGCGGTACTTTTTGCATTCCCTGGAGAACTCCACCACATCATCTTCGCTGAGCAGCTCATATTTAAGCGCGATTATCCAGAGACCGTCGCTGGAACGCCCGATAAGCCCGTCCCGAAGATCAGGACGGCGAAACTCCAGCTGCTTTATCTCTCTGAAATGCAGGAGCCTTAACCTCTTTTTTTCTATTTGTATGGTATCGTCGTTAAAAAGGCGCAGCAACTCCATCATTCTTTCTACTATAGGCTGTTTTGCGCTTGCCAAGAATTCATTAATCATCTCCTTAATCTTGCCGCGGAAAAGCGCTTTCTGGTTCTTGGCGTCAAAGGTAAGAGAATGCAGCTTCTCCTGATAAACGAACTTCAGCCAGAAACTCAAGACCCTGTCGTTAATAGTCAAGAACTCTCCGCACTTGGTTACGGTGTCGCATTCCAGGAGGTGGTTTATCCTGATACCCAGCTCGCTTTTCGGTTTATGCATAAAATGCGCTATCTCCTTGAGCCTGTTATGGCCGCTGGCAATCAGATAAAGTATAGAGACGTAATCCTGGCTGTTTGCATCATCCAGAAAACGTTTCAGGTAATTAGAAAACTTTTGATGCAGCATCCCCGAAGGCAAAAAAAGCAGGTTTTCAAGTATATCTTCCAGGCTAAGGTTGGTTATGCCTGAGCCGAGCAGCGCAGAACTGATAGCCTCAAGATAAAAAGGATAACCTCCGGTAAAATGTACCAGAAAGTCCCTCGCCCCTTGATTAAGGCTGGTGCCAGAGAGCCGCTGCAGAAGGTATTCCTCGCTTGTTTTTACGTCAAAGGGCTCAACGGTAATTATTTCGAAGTTGCCGAAAAGAAGGGAAAGGTTTTTTGAGAGGATTGTCTTAGCCCTGAATTTCAAAGAACTGGTGAGTATGTACATGGTGTTTTTCTGCAGGATGAGTAATTTCGACCATTCGCTGTACAGGTTCTTAAAGCCGGCGGTCTCCAGGTTATGGAACTCATCGAATATTATTACGCAGAATTTACCTGTTTCCTGGTTAATCGATTCCGGCAGGGACAACAACTCGGCAAAGATATTTCCTTTCTTCCTTTTCTCCAGGGCGGTGAGGATTTCCAGGATCTTTTCAGTCGTCCTGGGTATGTACTTTGATGATTTATTGATCAGGAAGTCGAGGTCTTCTTTAAGAGGAATACCGCTGTTGAGCAGGAAGTTATAAAGCAGCACTGCGATAAATCTACGCGTGAAAGAAAACATTGGCTCTGGCCTGGTTTCAAGGTAGGCGATAATCGTGCGGTTATCGCAGAACCGGCTAAGGAACTTGCATATTATGGAAGTCTTGCCTACGAGCTCGTCTCCAATGATAGCTATATTTTGCCGATAGCCTTCTTTCAGGTCGCGGATACGCTTCTCTAGAATATCAAGATAAGGTTTACGGTCAAAAAAAGTATCTTTTATCATGGCAAATAAAAATAAGGATTTTGCGAAGAATAACCTTTGCGTATCTGGAAATGCAGATAACCGTACTTACCTGAGCCTTCCTTTGAACCGACCCTGGCAATAACAGAACCCTTACGCACCTGTTCTCCTAGATTAACCAGGAGTTCTGAATTCATGGCATACACAGTGCTAAAGCCGTCGCCGTGGTCAATAATTATGGTCTTGCCGTAGTCCGCAAAGGAAAGGCTTCTAAATACCACTTTACCGCTGCGTGAGGCAACCACCTCTGCCCCGTCGTAAGCCTGTATATTAACGCCTTTATTGATCGTATTTTTAGTACTCTGTCCGAAACCGGCAATAACCCTGCCTTTAAGGGGCCAGATAAAATCTTCACTTTTAGGCTCACCGTAGAATGCCTGCGCTGGCTTGCGCTGCGGTATAAATATCAGCTGCCCTGGCTCTATATTTGTAGCATCGGGTATGCGGTTTGCGCTGACCAACTCATCAAGGTCAAGTCCGTACATCTTTGAGATACGCCATAAGGTCTGTCCTTTTTCTACGCGATGATATATGCCCGGGATACCCTCCCTCGGCCTGGGAGAAGTAACCAGCGGAACGCTGGCGCAGCCAAGAAGGGTCAGGGCCGGAAAAAAAAGGATCAGTAGTGGTTTAAGCATATATTAAGATACCTGTGATCCTCGCGTTTCACTTTGCTTCGAAAAGCGAAGCAAAATGGCGGGGATAAATTCGCAGACGCCCCATTTGGGGGCTACGCCTTACGTCGCACTCTGTGCTCCGTAAGGCGTCTGCTCATTTAAGCGGGTGAAGGGAATTGAACCCTCCTATCCAGCTTGGGAAGCTGGTGTTCTACCGATGAACTACACCCGCATTGCAATCCTGCATTAATTTTATAGAACAATACTCGCCGCACATCGTGCATACGCTGGATATGCTGGGCTTGGAATGTTGCCGGTAAAACTTTGCCTTTTCCGGGTCTATGGAAAGACTTATCTGTTTCTTCCAGTCCCGCATCTTCCGGGCCTTCGACATCCTGACATCCCAGTCCCTGGCGAATTTAACCTTTTTCACTATATCCGCTGCGTGCGCTGCTATTCTGGAGGCAATAACCCCCTCGCGCACATCTTCTACCGAAGGATGCCTCAGGTGTTCCGAGGCAGTAACATAGCATAAGAAATCCGCGCCAAAACTCGCTGCCAGTGCCCCTCCTATGGAAGCGCTGATGTGATCATACCCGGCTGCCACATCAGTCACCAGCGGGCCCAATACATAAAAAGGGGCCTGGTGACAGATCTTCTTTTCCAGGGCGATATTTCTTTTAATCTGATCCAGGGGCACATGCCCCGGACCCTCAATCATCACCTGCACATTTTTTCTCTTTGCACGCGAGGCCAGCTCTCCCAGGATATTCAGTTCGGCCAGCTGTGCGCTGTCAGTAGCATCCAGTATAGAGCCCGGCCTTAAACCATCTCCCAGGCTTAAGGTAACATCGTATTTATAAGCAATCTCGAGGATTTTATCGAAATATTCGTAGAAAGGATTTTCTTTTTTATGGCGGGCTATCCAGGCGGCGAGGATTGCCCCTCCCCTGGAAACTATACCCAGGACCCTCTTCTGCTTCTTTAGCTGTGCCAGTGAAGAGCTGGTTACCCCTGAATGTATGGTAAAAAAATCTACCCCTTCCCTGGCCTGTCCCTCCAGGACATCCAACATATCGGTTGCGCTGAAATTCAAAAAATCCCTCTTGTTTTTACGGGCCTGTACAGCTATCTCGTAGACAGGCACCGTACCCACAGGAACAGGCGAGCGCTTCAAAATCTCTTTCCTGATCCTCTTGATATCCAGGCCTACGCTAAGGTCCATCACAGCGTCTGCGCCGTATTTTACTGCCGCCTCCAGCTTTCTTATTTCATCTTTCAACCGTGATTTATCGGTAGAGGTGCCCAGGTTTGCGTTGACTTTAGTGCGTAATGAATAGCCTATGGCGCAGGGCTTCTTTAGGGCGCGGGTATCATTGTAAGGAATGACTACCCGGCCATCCTTGATATATTTTGAAAGCAGACGGGGTGAGATATTCTCAAGCCTGGAAACTTTTTTTACGAGGGGCGTTATAACGCCATCCTTGGCGTATTCAAGCTGTGTCATGATGTAACCTTCGGGCTATTTTCTTCTCGATCTCGTAGATGCGGTATCTGATTCTCTTGAACCTGATAGCGCTGTTGATATCCTTAAGCTTGCTGAACTCTTCCAGGACGCGTATGGATTCTTTTACGCGCTGCATATTGGCAAAAAATATATCCCGGTAATCTTTTCTCCCCAGCTCGCTGCCGTATATTTCTTTACCGGGGTCCTGGAGGCTCTTTCTCTGCCTGATAATATTGGAAAAAACCTGCCTGCTTCTGGCTATCAGGCTTACCTGATGCCTCGCATTCTTTAACGCGGATGTAAGAACCCGGCTGTTAAGAATAAACCTGACTATCTCTTCGCAGACCCTCAGGCCCTCGTATGCGCGGTTGAAGTTTGCATCGATAATTCTGTCGATACCTTTTATATCAGAATTGCCTGGCAATTTTATTAATTATCTCAGTGGTAGAATACCCCTTAGATAACCTTATAGTCAAGACTCTCCCGCCGTAACTTGAAACAAATTCTCTTCCCACGATATCCTTCTTATCCCAATCCGCGCCCTTTACCAGGATATCAGGCTTAAGCGATCTTATCACTTTCAGGGGAGTATCTTCTTTGAATAAAACCACAAAATCTACGCTCTCCAGGGCAGCGACAACGCTAAGCCTGTTTTTTTCGTCTATAATCGGCCTGTTCCTGCCCTTTATCCTCCTTATGGAGGCATCTGAGTTAACTGCCACCACCAGGATATTGCCTTTCTTTTTTGCCTTCTGGAGGTAATTCACGTGCCCGAAATGCAGAAGGTCAAAACAGCCGTTGGTAAAGACTATCCTTTTGCCTTTCTTTTGCAGGTTGGCGAGTATTTTCTTTAAGCTGGCTAGGCTTCTTATCTTGCGTTTTAACAAAGCGCCTCCTCTACTAATTCACAGATGATATGGCCTATCGTGATATGCGCCTCCTGAATCCTGGCTGTGACCAGAGACGGCACTACCAGGGAGAGATCGGCTAATTTTGCCAGCTCTCCCCCGTCACCGCCGGTGAGGGCCACTGTTTTTAAGCCCATCTTTTTTGCCTGACGAATGGCGCAAGCAACGTTCTTAGCCTTACCACTGGTGGAGATACCCACCACAACGTCGTTCTTAGAGCCCAGCGCTTCTATCTGTTTGGAAAAAACCACATCATAACCGTAGTCATTGGCCAATGAAGTAAGAACTGAGGTATTTGTAGTAAGCGCAATAGCGGCAAGCGCAGCCCTGTCTTTTTTAAACCTTCCTATAAATTCTGCGGCAATATGCTGGCTGTCGCTGGCTGATCCGCCGTTACCGAAAAGGATTACCTTACCCTTGCTCTTGAGGGCTGCGATAATAAGCTCAGATATCTCGATAATCTGGGCTATATGTTTACGCAGCAACTCTTCTTTGATCTGTATGCTCTCCAGCAGTATATCTTTTATTTTATCTCTCATGGCCTTTATCCTTTATAGGTTAGCTGAAAAACACCTTGGCTATATCGTAAAGCTCCATATCCACTGTTTTTAAAGACGTGATCGCTTCCTCTATAGACACATCTACAACCTTGTTGCCTACCAAAGCTACCATCCTGGAGAATTTTTTATTCATTACCAGCTCTACCGCCTTCACCCCGAACCTGGTACCCAGGATCCTGTCAAAGGCAGAGGGGGTGCCGCCTCTTTGGATATGCCCCAGCACGCTTACCCTGGTTTCATAACCTGTCCTCTTCTCGATCTCCTGGCCCAGGATCTCCCCTACGCCGCCAAGCCTTACATGTCCGAACTCGTCGAGCTTTTGTTCCTGGGTAACAAAGGTGCCTTCTTTAAATTGCGCGCCCTCAGCCACGACTACTATACTAAAAGTCTTACCCCTGTTGTGCCTCTTTTTTATAATCCCGCAAACCTCATCGATATCCACGGGTAATTCCGGTATAAGTATAACGTCTGCGCCTCCGGCAATCCCCGCCTCAATGGCGATCCAGCCCGCGTGCCTGCCCATGACCTCTACAACAATAATACGGTGGTGGCTCTCTGCGGTAGTATGGAGTTTATCGATGCACTCCGTAGCTGTATTCAGCGCCGTATCAAAACCAAAGGTATAATCCGTGCAGGAGAGATCGTTATCTATCGTCTTAGGCACCCCTACGATATTAGGCAGGCCGTCTTTAGTCAGCTTGGATGCTACGCCCAGCGTATCTTCTCCGCCTACTGCGATAAGGGCATCCAGGCCTAATTTCTTATAGTTAGCCTGCACCTTCTGGAGCCCCCCCTCTTTCTTGTAAGGATTGGTACGGCTGGTCCCTAATATAGTGCCGCCCTTAGGCAATATTCCGGAAACCGCATCCAGGCTTAAGGGTATGTAGTCGTTTTCAATCAACCCTTTCCATCCGTTTTTTATGCCTACGATCTCGTACCCTTCGCTGATCCCTTTCCTCACTACTGCCCTGATAACCGGATTCAGGCCCGGACAATCTCCACCGCCTGTAAGTATGCCTATCTTTGACATGTTTACTTCCTCCCTATGATGATATTAAAATTTCAAACCCTGCCGTAACCTCCGAATGGTATAGGCGGTTCTTCCTTTATCGATTCCCTTCTCTTCTTTTCTTCGGCAGAAATAATTTTGACCACATGAATCTTTACTATAATCTGTTCTTCCAGGCCCAGGACCTCCTGTATCTTGGATTTTGTAATCTCCTGGAGGCGGGAAGTCAGCTCCGGGATATTTGCCTCTGAGCGCAGAATTACCCTCAGGTCAACCAGTATCCCCTTCTTAGAAGCGATAACATCCGGACGCAATTCTTTTATCTCCGGGATAACGCCCGCCAGCCTCTTTATCAAGTCCTCTACGGCAGAGAGCGCAATAGTTACCTCTCCCGAGGCAGTGGCAAAGGCAATGGTCCGCTCGCGCTGGAAACGGCCCAGGATTAATTGCGCGAAAGAAAAACTGATTAATATCAAAAGCAGTCCGGAGAGCCCCAAGATTATCCTGGCATTCAGGTTATGCTGCAGATAGGCAAGGGAGTTGTTTATATCCTGAGGCTGCAGGAGATTGAAGGCAAAGACTATTAAAACCACGCCTATCATTATAAGGACCACCGCATAAAATAATATCCCTAATACCGTAAATAATCTCATTAGCTACCCCCTCTCTATGCCCTGCACATTGACATTGATATCTTTTATCGAAAGATTGGTCATCTTCTCCAGCGCGTTACGCACGCTCTCCTGCACGCGGTTGGAGATATCGGGTATATTAAAACCGTATTTTATAATCAGGGGTATTTCCAGGCGCACCTCTTCATTCCTGTCGATCTCAACCTTAACGGCCGCCAGTGATTTTTTCCCCATTAGTTCATAGAGTCCGCTTTTTAAATCTCCGCCTATGCGCTTGACTCCGGTTATTTCCACTGCCGCAATCGAGGCGATAGATGCAATCACGTTTTTATGTATCCTTATCGTGCCTAAATCAGTACGGGATTCTTCTCTATGCATTTACTCCTCCGCTTTTTCTTCTTTCAACATATCCTGCACGAAATGCGTGGATATATCACCTTTCAAGAATAAGGAATTAGTCAAAAGATGCAGGTGAAAGTTTACGGTTGTCTTTATGGGGGCGATATGGAACTCGCTTAATGAGCGCTGCATGATCTTGATTGCCTCATGGCGGTTCCTCCCGTAAGTAATAAGTTTAGCTACCAGCGAATCGTAATAAGGGGTAATTTCATAACCCGGATAGATATGGGTATCCACCCTGACCCCCGGCCCGCCCGGAAGATTAAGCGTCTCAATTCTGCCCGGGGAAGGCATAAAACCGTTTTCATAATCCTCTGCGTTGATGCGGCACTCTATGGCAGCGCCTTTGAGCTGGATATTATCCTGGTTAAAGTGCAGCCTTTCTCCGGCAGCAATGCGTATCTGCTCCTTTATCAGGTCTATCCCGGTAACCATCTCGGTAACCGGATGCTCTACCTGAATCCTGGTGTTCATCTCCATAAAATAAAAATTATTCTGCTGGTCAAGAAGAAATTCTATTGTCCCTGCGCTGACATAATTGACAGCCCTGGCGCCCTTTACCGCCAACTCTCCCAAAC
>Ga0172375_10004624_pt1 | contig 20237 bp, 21 predicted proteins | sample LakKiv1m_FD_114537 | JGI IMG/M metagenome (GOLD analysis project Ga0172375, IMG submission 114537) | Freshwater microbial communities from Kabuno Bay, South-Kivu, Congo - kab_092012_11.1m | ecosystem: Environmental > Aquatic > Freshwater > Lake | place: Democratic Republic of the Congo...
AAACAACTCATTGATCAGATCAAGGAGCGTGGGATTGACGTAAGTCACGAAGAGAATACCTGGGAAGAACGGGACCGGGCAGCCGGAAAAAACCGCCACTTCATTGAGCAGTTCAATGACCAGTACAAGGATCCGATGATAAAAAGTATCGAAAACCTGATCAAGCAGAAAGGTGTGACCTATGCTGAGGTATCAGCTTATCTGAAGGCTAAACACGGGATTGAGCGTAACATCCGGTTCACTGACAATAATCCACGGAAAGAGCCTGTGATTGCCTCCGGGATTCCGATTGCCCTGCAACAGGAACTCGGGTATAAAACCAACAAGGAGGCCCGTGCCAATATTTCCTATCAGCAAGTGATGGACCACTTTAACCAGGTGGTTACCTCCTTTGAATCCAAGGCTGGACAACCGTTAACCGATGATCTCTGGAATAAGATCCGGTTGGCGACCTCCTTTACTGTGGACCGCTGGCACAAGGATGGTATTATCTCCACCGATCAGTGGCTCACCATGACAGGCCCTACCGGGTACCGATACTATGTACCACTCAGAGGATGGAAAGGGGAAACCGCAGAGGATGTATTTGAATACCTGGACGGACAGCTGGGCGGGGCTTTCAACCCAAACAAACGGGCCCTCGGACGTATGAGTGAATCCGATGATCCGATTCCGTACATTGTCTCGATGGGACACAGTGCGGTAGTGGCCGGAGATAAGAATCGGACGAAACTTACCCTGCTGAACCTGGCTAGGACGCATAAGGATAAGATCAGCGACCTAATAAAAGTACAGTATGAATATGAGGTAAAAGATGCTCAGGGAAACTGGATCAATGTAGGCACAGAGAAACCAGAGGATTTTACTGACCTCTATAAAAATAAGATGGCCCGGATCTTCAAGGATACCAGTCTCAGGGAACGTAATACTAAAGGAAATGCGGCTCAACATGAGATCCATGTATTCGAGAACGGACAGCGGTATGTTCTGCTGACCGATCCGCAAGTAGCCGCAGCCGTGAATGGTACCAATATAGTACGCTCGGATATCCTTTCCAATACCATCGGACAGTTCACCCGTTTTTGGGCCGCTCTGACCACTAGTAAAAACCCGGCCTTCTTTATCCCGAACACCATCCGGGATGCTCGGTTCGCTTTCCGGGGTATGTGGGTAGAAAACGATGCAAAAATGGCCTTACAGTTTGTCAAGAACATGAGTAAGGCTTCGGGAGCGATCACCCGTAAATTGAACGGAAAAGCCCCGAAAAATCAGTACGACAGGATGCTCGCAGACTTCTACGCTCAGGGAGCCGCTACCGGATATGTCCAGCTTCAGAAGATTGACGATCTGAAAAGGGAGATCCGTAAGGATGTACGTCACCTGAATCAGATTGACCGCAAGGCCAACCCGATGCGCTACCTCCGGGCCCTGATCATGTTTGAGGATAAGATGACGGGCAAACTGGCTGATTGGAGTGAGACTGTTTCCAGGTTCTCCACCTATATTACCTATGTGGAAAACGGAGCCTCGAAGGCTGATGCCGCTACCCGTGCCAAGGAATCCACTGTGAACTTCGACCGCAAGGGAACCATGAGCGGGGTACTAGGAAGTATTTATGCCTTCTTTAACGCCCGTGTTCAGGGGATCATGCGTTACACGGATCTTTGGAGGGGTAACCCGAAAAAGATGGCCCTGTTTGCCGCAGCCGATCTGACCGCAGGATTCCTGGCCATGATGCTGATGAACTGGTGGTGGGGAGATGATGAGGATGAGGAAGGGACCAAGCAGTACGATAAAATGAACCCGTTCCTTCGCAGGAATTACCTGACCATCCCGATCCCTGGCACCGAGGATGCCGTCTCGATACCGAATATTCACGGATTCTCCATGTTCTACACCCTGGGTGCAACCACCTTTGATGTACTGACCGGAAGATCCTCGGGAAAACAGGCAGCCGGAGCCACCGCAGATGCGCTGTTCAATAACCTGTTCCCGATTGATATGGGAGGGATGGTGGATAAGGACGGAAAACTGACCATACGCCCGTTTGTGCCCACCTTTGTCGTTCCGATGTATGACATTCAGAAGAACCAGGATTTTGCCGGACGGTATATCTACCGGGAACCTTTTACCAAGGAGATGGAGAAAACCGCAGCCCAAAGCCAGCTTTACAAGAAGGGCACCAATAAGGTTCTGGTGAATATCACCGACTTTTTGTTCGAGCTCACCGGAGGAGATAAGGACCTGAATACGAACTATTACATTGGAAAAGACGGCAAACGTCATAAGGTAGCCCTGGATATCAACCCCTCGAAGATCGAACACTATCTCGAAGGATATCTTTCTGGCAAAGGGCAGTTCTACAACCAGCTCTTTAAGACCACCCTCGAGCCCACCGTCAGTGTGGCAAGGGATATGGTCAATGGCGATCAGACCGTAAAAGAATCACTCAAGGCTGCTTATGAGGATGTGGGTACCTGGGATATTCCTATCGCCAACCGCTTCCTCCGGGGAGCCAGTCAGGATCCCGTGTTCGATGAATACCGGGCACAGAAGGAGCTGAGTGAGCAAATCCTGGGCGATCTTAAAAAGTACAAGAGTGCCGGAAGGTATCTAGAGGGAGTACAAAAAGTAGGTGTGAAAGACCGCAGGAGTGCCGAACAGGTGCGGATGATCCAGCAGAAAATTGACGATGTGGATGAGAAACTGACCAGTGAACGGCTCTCTCCGCAAGTCCGGGAGACCCTGATGGAGCGCAAGCGTTCCCTGATGAGACAAATCAATGAGATTTCTTTTGATACAAAATAACACACGATATGGCAACGAACTATCTTAAAAACCTACACTCAGCCAGTTACCTGGTACCTGAGAAGGCTGCCAAAAAGGCTCAGGCCAGTGTCCTGGAAAAACTGAACAGTGACTCCGATAAGAACCGGGAGAACCGGACCCTTCTTGAGATCTGTCAGATGCACTGGAATAACATGAGCGACTACCGGGACCGAAGAGCCCGTGCCAGGAATTATGAACGGGGCAAACAGTGGTATGAACTCACTGAGGATGCCAACGGGGATACCCTTACGGAAGAGGAACTGATCCTCTCTCAGGGCAGACTCCCGTTAAAACAGAACATGATCCGGCAGTTGGTCCGTAACCTGATGGGCCAGTACCGGAGTAACCCTGTGAAAAGTGTGGTGATGAGCCGCACTCGTGAGGATCAGAAACTCTCGGAGATGATGAGTAACGCCATGCAAGCCGCCAAAGATCTGAACCAGGTAACCGAACTGGATGCACAGCTCTTCCATGAGCATATCCTCTCAGGGTTCCCGATCCAGAAGGTAGGATTTAAACACTGGAAAACCCTGAACCGGAGCGACCTGTTATTACAGAATATCAACCCGTCCAGACTTTTCTACAATACCGACATGGCTGACCTCCGGGGATTCGACATGAACCTGATCGGGGAGATTGTGGATACCGATATCGAGTATCTGATCAGTCAGTTTGCTAAGACCCAGGCTGATGAGGAGTGGCTAAAAAACGAGTATGCGATCCGCAGACAGTTCAATCTCTCACAACCCGAGGGCATGAGCGCAGATTATGTGGACGGTATGGACTTTTATACCGCACCAGAAGGCAAGTGCCGGATCTTTGAGATATGGTACTTGCAAGGGGAATGGAGACTCTATGCCCATGATTACGCAACTGGTGAATATCGGTTTTACCCACTGGAACAGGAGGAACTTCTTAGGATTGAGAATGACAACCGTATCCTTCAGGCTGCTCAGTACGGAATCCTCCCGGAGGAAGTACCACAGATCGAGATGGAAAAGAAATACGAGCAAGTGTGGTACGTCAAGATCCTGACTCCATCGGGTAAATGTTTGTACGAAGGGGAGACTCCGTATGAACACGAGGAACATCCCTACACGATCAGCCTCTATCCGTTCATTGACGGGGAAGTATGGGGACTGGTAGAGGATATCATTGATCAGCAACGGCAGATCAACCGCCTGTTCTCGATGCTTGACTATATCATGGGAACGGATGCTAAAAATACCCTGGTGGTAGCCGAAGAGGCTATCGGGGATATGAATATCGAGGAATACGCAGAGAATTACGTCAAAGTAGGCGGAATCATCACCTACCGTTCCAAGAGCGGAGTACCCCCACCCTCGATCCTGTCCTCCAACAGCCGGAGTATTACTGCCAGTGAGATTCTGGGCCTTCAGATGCACCTGATTAACCAACTTACAGGGCTCAACCCGGCCATTCAAGGTCAGAGTGCTCCTTCGGGCAAGGCTGCTAGTTTGTATGCCCTCGAGTCTCAGAACTCCGCTATTAACATCCGGGATATCATGGATTCGTTCTCCTCCTTTATGAAGAACCGGGACATGAAGATCCTAAAAGTGATCAAGCAGTTTTACAATGAACGGATTTACCTGGCTACCTCCGGAAAGAGTTATGCCGAAGAGGCCAAGGTGTACGACCCGATGGCCGTCAAGGATATGGAATTTACGAGCAGTATCGCACAAGGGATGGATACCCCGGTGTACCGTCAAATGGTGGATGAAACCCTGATGAATTTGTTCCAGGCTCAGGCCATTGACGTTATGACCTTACTCGAGAACTCTTCCCTGCCACAGGCTGATAAGATTATCGAAGGGATCAAGCGCAGACAGACCGAACTTCAGGAGCAAGCCGGACAGTCCGGGATGATGCCACCCGAGGCCATGCAGGAAGCCGGGATGCAGACCGGAGGCCCTCAGCCGCAAAACAGATTTTCTCCACCTCAAGAGTAGGTGTTTTTCATAGTGTTTTGGTTAAGCAGAAAGCCCGGAGTCAACCGGGCTTTTGTGTAAGGTGAAAAGGTAATAAAATGTAAAATCAGGAGGTTGAATTAACCTAATAATACCCCTGCAAGTCTTTTAACAATCTTTTCCGATGCCTTCCCATCACCGTGTTGATACTGCATTGAATTAAGCGAGTTTCCTTTATTAACAAACTCATTCAATTTGGCCCATCCGTTTAAGATAGAGAGCCCCGTCTTATCCATAAGTTTCCGGACAGACCATTCACAGGAAGTCCGAAGGGCGATCACGGGTTTTTCAGCCCAGGTTCCCTCCCGGACCAATCCTCCGGAATCACTCATCACTCCGATACAGTTTTGAACGAGCCATAAGCTCTCGAGATAAGAGACAGGTTTAATGGGAATCACATCATTGGCCATGCAGAGGGTTTTGATCCGGGCCAGATCAAACCTTGGGTGAACGGGCCAGACAGCCGGGAGTCCGATAAAGTCAATCGCCTTTAATACCTCCCGGATAAACTCATCCGTCACATCCGCCCGGTGCAGGGTCAGATAGATAAATTTCTCCGTAGGCCCCACTCCTTCCAGTTCCTTGGGTACTCTGGCCTGGTCCTTAAACATCAGGAAGGTGTCCAATAGGATATCGCACCCAAACACAGTCTTGGGTGAATAATTAACAGAGGATATCCTTTCTGAATATATTCCAACTCCCGTATCATAAGTATATGAGGACTGGTATTCCAGGTTTTGTGTGGCTGCAAAATGATGTTCAGCGATCTCGTCCACCAGGATCCGGTTCATCTCCTCCGGTTGGCTCCGGTCAAAACTCCGGCAATAGGCCTCGATATGGCCCACCGGAATATTGAGTTTCATGGCTGACAATGCCCCTGCCAGCGTAGAATCCGTGTCCCCTACCACCAATACCAGATCCGGGGAGAGGTTGAGCAGTTCATCCGTGATCCGGAGAATCATTGAAGAGAGCCGAGCCCTGTTATCCGGAGGGCAACTCAGTGTCCGAATTTCCGGGAGGTTCAGTTCCCGGATCAGGTCCTCATCCATCTCCTTGGAGTAGTGTTGTCCGGTATTGATCAGGGTGTACCGGATCTGGTCACTTACTTTGTTGAGCTCCTTGCAGAGCGGGGCCAGTTTAATGACTTGTGGCCTGGTCCCGAAAATGATGGCGATATGTTTCATTGTATCTGATTTAAATAGTCCTCAAAACTTTGCTCCGGATCATGGTTAAAGTGAACCATCCGGGCGTTATACTTGGCTGCTATCCAGGTTTCCCTCATTAACCGGATCACCTCCGAATTTCTCAATAGGGTGTTTCTCCGGCTCTTCCTTGAGAACAGGGGAATCTTCAGCAGACTCAATCCCTTTTCGTAACTTTTTCTCACACGCTCTGTCATATCGTTCAATAGATTTATAGACTAATCGTACTAAATGACCCACCAGGTAGGCTTGCGCCTCATTATTCTCAGCGTTCATTTCTACCCCGGCATCCGAGAGGATCTTCCAGGAGGCATGAACAGCCTCATGGGCTACCTCATCCGGATCTGAATCCGGGCAGACATGAATCAGGGTGAAATAGGAGATCGAAGTATCCTCGTCGAAAATGTTCAGAAAGAACGCACTAGCCCCAGCTACCTGAGAGGAAAAAGAGATTTTCAGATATTTCTCAATCTTCTTATATCCATCCTCTCCCTCATCCGATACCACTATCATCAGGTTCCGGCCATAAGGCTCAATCGTATGCCATTTCTTTTGAATCATTTCTCCCCTCCGTATCCAAAGTGATCCCTGAGTAGTTGCAGATTATACAACTCATTCCCGTACTCGAGAAAGTATGCCAGGTAGTGTTTTAATTCCGGGTAGAGTTCCAGTTTCTTAATCAGTCGGTTGGCTGCCTGACGAGGCGAGATAAAGTCCGGGATCAGGGTGTTGGCCAGTGAGTACCATTTCTTCTCTTCCTCTAGGATCAGGTTCATAAAGTCTGCACTGACTCCCGGTCCCTGTCCGCTCTCATAGTAGTTGAAGGACCGTACCCCGTGAGGCATCAGGTGTTCCTTGAACCGTTGCACCCCGCCATAATGGGAGATACTCTTGACAATCCGTTTATAGAGCTGGTTTTTGTTCATGCCAGTAAGGTTTTCAGATATTTCTTTAAATCCTCGGTGTATCCCTTGTTGTCATAGTTCAGAAACAGGTGTCCTGGGATATACTTCTCAATCCAACTTTTGATATGAGGTTCATACAGCCCAATTTTGACAGTCGGATTCTCGGCCAAGGTTTCATACGGGGCCAAAAAGAAACGGTTGAAATAGAGGGTAGGAATCATCCGTGGCTGAGTTAACAGGTGAAACTCGTCCAACAGGATCCTCATGTTCTCCTTATTGAATACCCTCGGTAGGTGGGTCTCGTAATTCCATAACGCAAGTTTGCGGCTTTTAAGGTCGTTAATTGTTGCATTGAATACCGTGGTCCACTGGGAAGAGGGTTTGCGTTTGCCGTTCCAGTAGGTACTGGGATCACTGATGTGGTCCTGGGCCCGAACTACCGAGAAATCATCAAAGGTTGCTTTCCTCAGCAGGATGATATCATCGTACATATACACAAAGTCCTCGGAAATCTCCTTGTAATTACAGATCAGCTCGAGTTTGCGTGAGGCATCCAGGGCCTTGGGGAAACGGTTGTCCGTTACCCTGTTAGCCGGGATATGCCGGACTCCGGGTATCCTGGGATTATCCCCTACCACAAAGATCCGGTGCTCTCCCTGAAAGAATTTTCGGAGACTACGGACACTGGATTCTATCTCCCCTCCCATGATCCCCATCCGGGAATAGACAAATACGAAGTCAATCATCACAACAGGCTCCTAAATCTTTGATATACTGAGCAAATCCCCACAAAGGCAAATGTCCGTTGTGGAAATAGAATCTGAGCCGGGTTTTCTTGGACAGCCGCCCAATCACCTTGATCACGCAGCAGGGGATGAGGGTTTTTTTCATATTGTTAATAGGGTTTGAAATCGTTTTACACTCTCAGGGATACTGTAAAACCTGGACCGCTCGGAGAGTGTCTTGCTGAAATAGGGTTTCGTATGAATCGCATACTGGATCTTGTTGACCAGTTCCTCCGGACTCCCGTTGATAATATCCTTCATAAAGAGCGGATAGTCGTCTCCGAGCATTTCCCTTCGGGCCGGAGAGTCCTGACAGATAATCGGGATTCCGCAAGCCATGGGTTCCAGGGTTTTCAGGTTTCCACAAAACTCCCATTCCACTCCCCGCTGGCTGACAATGATCACATCACAGGCATTGTAGACATAGGGCATCAGGGTATTACTGAACTGGCACTCCCGGATAGCGGGATGTTTGGGTAAGGGAATCGAGTTTTTTCCTTTGCCGGATCCTACCAGTATCACAAACTCATTCCCGAATTTCTCCTGAAGCATCCTGAGACTCTTCATCAGCAAGGTGGGATAAGTGCTCTTAACCACCCGGCCAAAGAGTCCGATCACCACCTTCTTATCCAGTGTGTCCTGGATCTTTTTGGTATCCGGGTGCAGGGGAAGTGGCATCAGCCCCGGCATCAGGGTTTGATAGAACGGGACAGCGTGTGGCCACCTCTCTCCATCGGGATTTAATGGCCCGAGTTTCTTCCCCTCTCTCAAATACGTTGACCACACGCCTGTAAATGCCCCGATCAGATCGGCCTTGGAAAACATCTCCCTGTCAAACGGACTGCTCACCCACACCCGTTTTCCCTGGCACTTTAAAAACACCTTTCGGTTTGCCCGGATGATGGACCAGTTGGCTGGCACCACCCGGATCTCCCCTTCATACTCCTTTAACCCATAATCAGGCAGTTCCGGACGGAACCGCTGACCAGCGTAATATACCTCTGCAAACCTCGAGAGGGCCATACAGTGACCGATCTCGTTCACACGGTCCCCTTCTAAAGGTTCCAGGGTTTTTAAGGTGCTGTATTGATAATAGATCCTCATCGGATTACTCCTTCACTGAGCCACATGATTTTTTTATTACCAAAGGCATGGATCCGTTGGAATACCAACAGGTCTCCATAGCGTTCCAGTACGGACATTTTCGAGGGGAATACCCTGACATGGCCCGTACACTTGTAACTGGGTACCGAAAAGATTACCCGTTGTCCACGGGGAAGGTTCCGGAATACCCGTAAGTCGTTCTCTATATGCTCCAATACCTCAAAGGAGGTTACAAAGGAGCTGGGTACTAACCATGGATAAGGGACCTCATTCAAATCTTGCCGGGAGAACTGTCCGGAGTGATCCTTCATTCTCTCCTGACACATATCAATCGCCTCCTGGGAGAAGTCAATCCCACCCATGACCATGATCCCGCTCCGGTGAGCCAGGTCCGCAAACTGACCGGGACCACACCCGATATCAAACACGGTATGTTTCAGGGGAGAATCCTTAATCCACTGCACGGCCATACTCCACATGGGAAAATACTGGCTCTCTTCTGCCGGAAGGAAATACCGCTCTTTCTTCTCACGGTCTCCCCGGTAGATATCATCATAATAGGTAGCTGGTTTTTCGTTCATAACTGTATCAGGTTTTTGTGATGGGTAAGTAATTTCTCCCGGAGCTCGGTATTGATCCGGATCTTTTCAGGGTCCTTCTTGCGCTGGATATGCTGACTGTTCTCATCCACCCGGTAGAACCATTCCACTTTCCGGTTGTAGACAAATACATTTCCGAGTTTTTTATAGATTCTCAGCCACAGATCCCAGTACGCATGATTACCCCACTTCAGGTCAAAGGGCGTGAACTGGTCCACGATACTCCGGTGTATGGTAGCGCAGTCGTTAACAAAGTTCCCCTCAAGGTGACGTTTAATATCGTAGGGATGGAAATGGTGGGTTCTTCCTGGATTCAGTCTGGAGTCCACCCGCATAAAGTCTGAGTAGCACACCAGTTTTTTCTCCCGTTTGCAGAGCTGAGTCTCGTCATACATTTTGGTCGGAGAGGCCAGATCATTCCCGGAGGCATAGGCAAACCAGTCGCCCTGAATATAATGGAGGGCATGGTTTAACTGCTCGTAAATTCCTTTGGCCGGAGAGATACTCAGGGTTAGATTCTGTTCCTTGGCCAATAAGATAGAAGGATCCCCTGGAATGGTGGAGATAATGATCTGCATAAACACTCCGGTCTGATTCTGATAACTCTTGACGGCATCCCGAAGGATGGCCGGATCCTCATTGATGGTATTGATAATAACCGTACAGTATTCAGGGCTCATATTCTCTTCTTTTTCATTGATCACACCCCAGGGTTTCAGGGAGAACTTGTTATCCATCTCCATCCAGTCCTCGGGTAGGGTAATAAACTCCTTCATTCTTTCAGCCAGTTCATTATCCGTGGTTCCAATCTTCTCTCTCTCATCCTCAATAGACCGGACAATAGAATCCACATCGGTATAAGGGACTGCATTAGGGGCCTCTCCGTTCCACACCACTCTTCTCCCCATTAACCCCAACTCCACCACTGTATTACTCATCCCGTCATGCGGGGTTAAGCGAAGCCCCATAAAGCAGTCTGTATAATGTTTAACCAAATCACTCTTACTGTATACACCCATTTTGGCCAGTACAAACTGCTGTTTGGGCAGCCGGGTCCGTACATGGTCAATCAAATCCCCTCCGTAAAAAGTTCGTTGCGCCTGGTCTTTATCCGGTAGATACACATAGATTTTCTCTCCCAGTGGCGCAGCGGAAAACTCCGGATAAGTGAACGGGGTAATCGGGAGCCTCCGGTATTCGAGCCCGTACCGTTCCATGTCCCTGGCAATAAAGTTGGAGATAGCCACATGAAACACGCCCCGTTTCATTTTCAGCATCTTGACAAACTCCGGGGGTAGTCTCCAGGCATCCCCTCCGGACCATACAATCACCGCCCCGGCCTTATGGTCCATAATCCTATGCCACTGGCTCTGGTACAGACCAAAGAACACGGCTGGCTCAAATCGGTTGTGATAGTGTTTAAATCCAAACTTCCTGAGAAATGGCTCCCGGAAATTCTTGCAACCAACAAAAGCCTGGGTGATTCGCATGGTTATTCTAATGTTTTTTGATATTCGTCATACCCTACCCTGAAGGCCTCAACCACCGCCTCGAGATCTTTGAAGGTGATAGTGAACGCATGGATCCCGATCACCATATCCAAAAAGTTCAGGTTATTCAGGTGATTATTCGTGAACGTGATACTGACAGGCTTATCCCTGGTATCCACATCGGCCTCAATGATCATCTTTGGCATGGTTACGCTTGTTTTGGGTGTAAATCCTCGTAGGTTTTCCGGATCAGGGGATTGGTGGTACTGATATAACTGGCCGTTTTCAGGATGTTGTAGATCGAAACTTCCTTGCGGAACACTCCACGGGATTTTAACAGGTCAATATCTCGGGTAGAGAGGATCATAAACCCGCCCTTTTTCTCAATCACATACCGGGTTTTCCGGTCACCGAGGGTCAGTTTGTCGGACAGCTTACAGGCACGGGTAAGCCTCCGGGCTTTCCGTTTGACTTCCTGGGTCTCCATCAGGTAGCCCCACCACTCTTTCAGGTCGTTAAATAGTCTTTTCATAATGGTCTGGATCGAATTTTTTAATCATATCAAGTGCCGAGGAGTCTGTAATCTGAGACAGGATCCGTTGATTCGGAGTGATACAGTGGCCGCCCAGTGGCATAGTCAGGTTCGGGAAGTAAGGCCGGGTAACATTACTCATCCCGAGAGCCTGATAGCCCTGATTATAGGCCTTGAGATACTCCACCCAGGTATCATATCGGCATCCGTTTTCTTCGAGCATCTTGCGTACCTCGGCATTGATGGCCAGGCAGTTCCCGTAATAAGTGGTATCCCATACCTTCATGATCTCGGTTTGGGCCGCAGGGGTTACCACCCGGCAGTCAACATGGATACTGGAAAAGTGGTCGGAAATATTCTTAGCCATTTCAAAATCATCCTGCTCGCATCCGATCCACTTGGTAAAGGTCAGAATCCCATCAGCGAGGTTGGGATGGACTCCGATCACCGGGGAGTGAACAACTACGGGATCCATGTCAAGTAGTTCCATAATGTCCTTCCTCAGCGTTTCCGTAGTCCCAGGTTGTACGGTTGAGTGAATTACAATAAAGTCAGGGATAGACTCCTCTACCTCTTCAATCACGGAATCCACAAAATCAGCCATTCCTGTAAACGGGATACACACATGAAGGATATCACACTGCTCCGGCCCTTCCTGCCCGTTCAAATCCTTCCATGCCACTCCTTCCCATCCGGCCCGTTTATACACCTCATGTACACCTCTCCCGATCTCTCCATAACCCAAAATCTTCACTTGTGGTTTCATCTTATTGCTGTTTAGTTGCGTCTAATTGTTTCTGAATCTTAAACACGGTCTCCATGATCTGAATGGTATCCTTGAACCCGTTGACCCGGCAGGGTATTTTCTGATCCACGCACCGGATGAACATTTCCAACTCCTCCTTGAGAAGGTTTGGCCTGTTCCAGTTATCCGGACGAACAGCCAGTTTCTCCCCGTTGCTTTTGATGAATACGGTATCCCGGAATCTCACTTTGCTCACGGATACCGCATACAGGTCCACCTGTTTATTTCCACTGACCAGGGTAGCCCTGAGTTCGTGTTTGTTACCCTCGGCATGGACACACTCAAAGTTTTTTTCATTCAATGTATAGTGAGCCAGTGCGATATCATGAACCATCAGGGAGAGCAGGGCTCCTTCTTCCCGTGGGATTCCTCCGGCACGCATGGAGTTCATATAGACCACATCCCCGGAGGTTGACAGAAGGAACTTCCCGATCTCATCCATAAATACCAGTTGGTGCCCGGACATGAAAATGGAGTCTCCAAATACCTTAGTGAAATATTTTAACTGCCCGAGTTGCCACTCCTGTAAGAGCACGGGTTTTTCGCAGAATACCGGAATCCCATGTTGAATCATGTAAGACAGGATTGGAAAGTGGTTGACGGAAGATGTAGTGATAAGGACTGCATCCACGGGCCTCTTAGCATTTTCGATACGGTATTCTTTCACAAAATCCCATCCAAGGTCAATATCCAGCGTGGTTACTTTATGCCCGAGCTCGCCCAATATTCGCTTGTGGTTCTGGCCCCATTTCCCATCACCGAATTGTAGTATGTTCATTTTTTATCCTTTCTTTTTCCGTCCTTTAACCATGCGTACAGAACCACTAGCAGGATTCCGCTGAATCCCAAAATGATGTATAGGTATCCAAAGAGTAGTGGTGTCATGTGAATAATCTTAGTTGTCGTTTATGCCAATCGAACCGTTTTTTTGCGGCCTCAAAATATTCCTTGTCAAGTTCGCACCAATCCAAATCAAAGCCCATGTTGTGACAGGCAATACAGATAGAGCCTGATCCGCCGTGGGTGTCAAGAATTTTTTGGCCGGGATCAGCGAAAGTGTGTAAGACCCACTCGTAGAGTTGAACGGGTTTCTGAGTAGGGTGAATCTTATCTCCGGTCCGGTTATCGAACCGGTATAGTTTAGCAGGGTAGTCAAAAGAGGTCCATGCAAACTCAACCTGAGAGAAATTCTCCCATGGCTGCACTTTATCCCATGAGATAAAACAGCGTGTCGGCTCGAGGTTAAAGTAATTGCCCCCCCATATAATACGATTTTTTGATACCCTTTTCAATTCGTTAAAGTATTCCTGATCAGGAACAACATCCCACTTCTCAAGGCTTCCATTATTAAGTATTCTGTTTTTAAGTTTACCCCTACCATGTGTTGAATCTTTAGGCATCCCATACGGCGGATCTACAATAGCCAAATCATAGAACTTGTCCGGTTTATCTGCCATCCATTCCATGCAGTCTATGTTTATCATATTGACCATTACAAACTTGCCTCCGTCCGTTTTACTTTCCTGGTCGCCCGCTCCCGCTCCTTCACTTCAACACATGGATCCATGGCTGAGTACATAGCCCACACGCCAATAGCAGTCGGCATCACCAAATCATCATGCGCTCCTTCCACGGCTCCCATCGTTCCATCGGGCTTGTGTTCAAACTGATCAGCCTCATCAATCACCCGGATATCCTTCTCGATATACATCCCATCCCGGAAGGCAGCGTTTAGCGCATCAATCACCATCGGTTTGGTTTGCTTGTTGGTATGGAATCCGTATTGCGTGGGAACTCCCTGCCGAACCTGTTCAGGCCGGGTACGGGTATATAAGTTTTGATATACACCGGAAATTTCATCCAGGATGGTCAGGTAATGTTCTCCTTCGGTATCCTCCTGAGAACTCCGGAGTGAGTTACTCTCAATAATCAACAGGGCCTCACCGTACCAGTAGGCTACCTGAGCAGCCAACCAGGCAAACAGATCCTGATCCAAATGACCCCGCCAGGTGGCCACCGCCTCCGGTACTCCTCCGTCACTCATCCAGTAACGGTCAAATACCCGGATGGTGGAGTAGTCGGCTCCTTTACTCTTGCCTCCGATATCACAGATCACCACATAGCGGTTCTTGACTTTCAGGGTAGTATCCGGTTCCTCCCATATCCACAATTCCCCACCTACCCTAGGCCTGAAAACAATGTTTTTAAAGGCATCCTTGCCCTTAATGGCATCGGCATAGAGTTGGCCCTTACTCACAGGTTCTGTACAGGTTTTTGAGGCCCGTTGGGTGTAATAAGGATTGAATACCCGTCTGCCGGATACCGTAAAGCTCTCCTCAGCCGTGGACGGGAACTCCTGGTTCATTTGTAAGTCCGAGTAATTCTCCCCGGCCTTAAAACTTATATACCAGTTAATCCCTTCGAGCGTGGCTCCCAGTTCCCACAACCACCTGTAATACTCGTTATCCTTAACTACATTCAGGTAAAATTCTTCCAGGTTATCCAGTTTCTTCCAATATAGGTCAATCTCCCACCACGAAACAAAACAAGCCCGGTAGGCACTTCTCCCCTCAATGGCAGCCATCCATTCCCGGTGAAATAGATTACCCCGTCCCATGGCCGTGGATTCCAGTACCACCATGGACATGGATACATTCGGTACGGTGGACCGGAGAGACTGAACCAGTTTATTTGCGTTCTTCTTGGTGGTCTGACTGTACATAGCCACCTCCGAGAGGTGGATCATGGCATAGTTGTAGGAGCGGAACTGATCCGGATTCTCCACCGAACCCACTCCGATTATACATCCCCGCTCCTTACAGATCACGTTCTTTCCGGATTTCTCATAAGGAGCCAGTGTGATGGTTCCTAAATCTGCCGGATATAACTGAGCGGCACGAGTGTACATTCCCCGGATATTCCGGGCTGCATCATCCAAATGGGCGCAGATAGCCGAGTGCCAGTTGGTTTTCAGCCGTTGCTGAATCCACATCATATAAATCTGGGTAAGGGTAGAACCTCCCCACTGACGGGCTTTATCCACCACTTCCCGGATCGGCTGATTGGCGAGTCGCTGCTCTTCGTAATCTTTCAGGAGTTTCCGCTGGGCTCCACGGCATACAAACGGGATTTCCTCGAGCGTCTCCTTATCCTGGATCTTAATACACACGGCTGCCCAGTATTCAAAGTCATGATCCATCCGGATCTCACTGAGAGCGGCCATGAATATTTTCGTGTTTTCGTCAATGTTTTTTCGCAGTTCGTCAAATAGTTCGAGATATTTTTTTACACTCCCCGCTTTGATAACATTTTGAATTTCCTCGATACCCTCCATTGACTTAGGCAGATAGATCACCGTGTTCTCGTCCACGGCAAAGGGAAATCGCTCAATCGGGCTCCCGATCCCGGTCAGGGGATCATACGGAGCGTGCAGCAGAGCATTTCGCTTTTCGTTTTCTATTAATATATTGTCTAATTCTACCACCTAACAGAATTACGCTTTATGAATTGGTTTGGAATTGGCCCGTTTTTGGGCCAGGATCTCGTGGACAATCTTGGCCACATAGCTACTCGCATACCCTGTCCGAATACTTACCTCATCATACAGGGTGCTTTTTCGTATCTCCGAGGCAAACCTCCCATGTTCGTGGTTTAATTCTTCCACCACCCGCTCATACTCTTCCCATACCTTCTGCTTACGCTCGAAGGTCTGAGGTCGTTTGTTGAGCTCGCTCCCCTCTTTACCACTCATGTTATGTTCCTTTTATTGGTTACTCCGATAAAAGTAACACACTCGATCTTATTTCTCCAAATATCAATCCTATTCAGATGAGTAATCAACAGGTCGTTACATAGTTTTACCTCATGTTTCACCTGTAAAATAAGACATCAAGGGGAGAGCACATATTTATGAACAAAGTTGAAACGGTAAAGGAATCCGTGGCAGAAGAACCGATCCAGGAGCAGACTGAGCCACAGGAGCCCGAAACCCAGGAAGAAGAAACTCAGGAGCCGGAAGAGGAAACCGATCCGGAACCCGAGCAGGAAGAGGAGCAGGAGCCCGAAGGTGAAGAGGAAACCGGGAAACCGGAGTCTCAACCACAGGGCGAGTTCTTTGAACTACTGAAAGAGACCTACCCTTCGCAGTCATTTGACAGTGAAGAGGACTACCTCAAGGCAGCTACCCAGTACATGAAGGATAATCTCGAGGCCAACCGGGTGATCGGTGAGGCTTTTGAGAATAACCCGCAACTGGGCGACATTATCATGGACATGACCAAAGGGGCCTCCTTTATGGAAGCCCTTGCCCGGAACGTGGACATGGAGGCCCTCGAACCACAGCCCGGAGATCCGGACTACAAAAAGTGGAAAGAGGCCAAGGCAGAACGGGAGGAGCGAAAACAGAAAGCCCGTGAGGCCATGATCGAGCAGGAGAAAGCCCGCAATACCAGCCTTGAGACTATCGAGAAATTCCGAACCGAGAAGGGCATGACCCCGGAGGAACGGGATCAGTTCGCCACTTCGATTGCCAAGATCCTGGATAAGGTGGTGATTGAAGGCCGGGTAGAGCCTGACTTTCTCGAGTTAATGTATAAGGGACTGGCCTTTGATCAGGCGATTGACGAAGCCCGTAAGCAGGGCGAGGTCCGGGGAAAGAATGAGGCGATCATTCAGAAGAAGGCCAAGAAGGCCACTCCCGGAGACGGACTCCCACTGGTGGTCCCCTCCAATGCTCCCGAGGTGAAGAAACCTGTAACTAATCCTATTGCAGCAGAGATGGTCCGATGGGCCAAATCGAAACAACGATTCAAGTAAAAACCACTTTTAATCAGATAATCAAATGAGAAAATTCGCAACTTACCTTTCGTATGCAACTACCCTCCTGGTGTGTGTGGTTGCTGTCCTGGGGCTGACCGGGGTCATTGACCTGGGTACCCTGCTGGACTCTGTACTGGGTAACGGTGGAGTGATATGGGCCGTGGCTGGTGCCGGGGTTATTGTAACTTCTGAACCTGTTACCACGGACAATGCCACTACGGCATCCTCCGAGCTCTTAATGACCGAGATTGACAAGGCCATTACCATTATGCGCCCCGATCTCTACCCACTGGACACCCTGCTGAGAATGGCAGGAGGCGCAGAAAAAATAAGCGCATGGGAGTATGAATGGTATGCCACCGATTACCGTGGCTATGCCGATACCCTGAGAACTGCCTTTGACAAGGATCTCTCGAGCACGGGCGTTCATACCATCTATGTCAACAACATCCATTTCTGGACGGTCCATGACACCATCCTGATCCCGGCCTATACGGACGCTAACAGCGGCCCGATTATGTGCCTGGTGGTAGCTAAGAATACTTCCTCCAATGCACTGACCGTAATTCCGGCCAACTGCACCAGCGATCTGCTCCCGGACATGATCCAGGGAACCGTTCTTCTGAGGATGGGTTCGGCTAAAAACGAACTGGATGCTCAGACCAGCCAGTATGCTGTATTCCCGCAGAAAGATTCCAACTACTGCCAGTATTTCATGCAACAGGTTGAGGAATCCTTCTTTGAGAAAGCCCACAAAAAAGAGGTTGAATGGAACATTGACGACCTGAAGGCTGCCTCGCTCGAAGATCTCCGCAGGAGTATGGAGCTGACTGCATGGTTCGGACGGAAAGAAAAATTCTATGACACCGAGGCTGAGAACTACAAGTATGCTATGAACGGGGTCACCCGCTATATTACTAATGCAGTTCCTTACGAAGCCTCTCCGGCCAATACCAATGCTGCTTTCTTGCAGATCACCAATCAGATTTTCCGTGGTAACGCTGGTAGCAAAACCAGGTACCTCTTTGGTGGAGCCGAGTTTATGGAGTGGCTGAGTTCCGTGGATACTGTCACCCGTCAGAGGGATGCTGGTTCCGTGAAAGAAGAGTTCGGTATTGAGTTTGAGCGGATCCGCACGATCTACGGTACCCTGAACATTCTCTATCACCAGCTCTTTGATGATGCCGGATATTCCGACAAGGCCGTGGTTCTGGACATGAACAACATTTACAAGAAAGTCTGGAATCCACTGGATGTAAGAAAAATCGAACTGAAAAAGTCAGGGATCAAGAACGCTGATGCGTATGCGATTGACGAGACCTCAACCATTGTGGCCAAGTACCCGCTTACCCATGCGATCCTGTCCCCGGCTAATAGCTGATAATATGCCTCTCTTCTTCGATTAACCCAAGCAAGGTGTAGGCGGGGATTCCCTCGCCTCACCTTGTTTTAATAACAAAACCCATGATTGTAGAATATGAAAGTTTACGGTACTGCCAGGAAGGTGTACTGTTAAACGTGGATGGAAAGACAAAAAAAATTCTCTTTACCGGAGGAGTACCCGGCAAGAGGTTTAAAGGGGGGAGATTCTGCACATCAGATCCAAAGATTCAGAAACTTCTGGAATCCCGCAGTGATTTTGACAAACGGTTCAAAGTGATCTTCCGGGACCACACCGAGAAGGAGGCCGAAGAGAAGGCCATTAAAGACCTCGAGGATCTCCGTCAACTGATTGTACCCAAAGAGACGGTACCTGTCATACAGGTGCCTGAAACGGTTCCGGTTGAACCTGAGCCCGTGGTAACCAAGCCCGCAGAGGTTGTATCCGAGGAACCCGTAGACGAGTCCCTGCTGGAAGTAACCAACGCACAAAAGGCTAAGGATTACCTGGTTCAGAAAATCGAAGGGCTGACCTATCGCCAGGTGCAGAATAGGGCTATGATCCTTTCGGTTGCAGAACGTAACCATATTAAATTTCCAAACTGGCAGTAAATGGACAGAGCACAGATCATTGACAAGATTAAACTCCGGATTGACGAGTTCGGCCCCTTTGAGGAAGGGGAAGTGTTCGGATCTGAACAGGTAGAAGTCCTGCTGGATGATGCCGTCAATCAGTTCTTGCTGCTGATCCCCTCCCATCTTCAGACTCCGGAATCCTTTGTGGATGCAAGTTCGTCCACCGGAGGAGCCGTACCCCTTGATACGGCTACGGGCTATGTACCCCTTCCGGCAGGATACCTTAAACTGGTCTCCTTTAAGATGGACTGCTGGCAACGGGCCGTCACGGTCTCGATCACCGAGGACTCACCCGAATATGCCTTACAGAAAAATGAATATGTCCGTGGCGGCCCTTCCCGTCCGGTGGTAGTGGAACGCTACGAACCGGGAATTGGAAAGATCCTTGAGTATTACTCCGTAACGGACAATAACCATGATGTCGAGAAGGCCTTGTGCCTGATTGAACTGGTAGCTGAAGAGTTGGATGATGATCTGGTGGATCCGTTCACCTGGTTTGCAGCCTATCTCTTACTGGACAGCAAACGGGAAACGGCCCCGGCTGATGCCTGTCTGAAAAAGACTATGAACTGGATCGCCCTTAAAACCAGAAGGTAATGATTGACGTACTGCAAGGAGCCAGTGTAAAACTGGCCGTCACATTGAAGGATAGTCAGGGAACCACCATTGACCCCGCCTCTTCTTCCAGTGGTCCGGATAATGTACTGATTGAACTGTACCCGGAGAAGAGCCACGAGGTACTGGCCCGGTATGCAATTACGGATCCACAGGATGGAAACACCTACGGGAACGCAGCAATCAACGGGGACGAGATCAATGTATTCATTGACGGAGCCGATACCGCAGGGATGCCTATTGGCAAGATCGTGGGAAAGTTCATTGTAACCTATGCAAATGCCGATTTTTCTTCCGGGTACGAAACCCTGATCAGCCGTGGAGTGGTTCTGAATGTATTACCCTAATAATCCCATAAGTGAATGGTCCAGAGAATCATCGTACAGGATGCAACGGGTCAGGGACCTGTCGAAGTTACGGGCTCCGGACGAGTAGCCCAGGCTTACATTGAGCGGATCCCGCTCTCGGAAGTTGACGTTACGAATGATTCCTCCGGAGTAGTCATCTCCTTTACTCCGGCAGATACCAATCCTACCACAGAAATAGTGA
>Ga0172375_10004625_pt1 | contig 20231 bp, 23 predicted proteins | sample LakKiv1m_FD_114537 | JGI IMG/M metagenome (GOLD analysis project Ga0172375, IMG submission 114537) | Freshwater microbial communities from Kabuno Bay, South-Kivu, Congo - kab_092012_11.1m | ecosystem: Environmental > Aquatic > Freshwater > Lake | place: Democratic Republic of the Congo...
ATTAATACCGTACTTCTTCAAACACGGCATCATGGTCCTGACATAATCTTCGCAAATCTGGTAACCAAAGCCGCGGGAGCCGGAGTGGATCATCACCACTACCTGGCCCAGGTTAAGCCCTAAACTGTCACATTCCTCCCGGCCATAGAGCTGGTCGATAACCTGGACTTCCAGAAAATGGTTACCCGACCCTAATGTCCCTGCCTGGGCCCTGCCTCTTTCATAAGCCCTCTCTGAAACCGCATCAGGATCAGCGTCCGGTATGGCGCCATATTCCTCCGTGCATTCCAGATCCTCCTGGGTGCCGAAACCCTGTTCTACCGCCCATTTAGAGCCCTTAGTCAGAATCTGCTTTTCCTCCTTAGAAGTAACCCTGATATCTCCTTTTGAACCAACACCGCAAGGCACATCGGAGAATAAAGTACAAACCAGTTCTTTCAGTTTTGGCTTGATATCATCGTATTGAAAATTGGTTTTTACGAGGCGCACCCCGCAATTTATGTCAAAACCCACGCCGCCGGGAGAAACTACCCCTCCTTTTTCAGGATCAGTAGCCGCCACTCCCCCTATCGGAAATCCGTATCCCCAGTGAATATCAGGCATTGCCATGGAGGCCTTCACAATGCCCGGCAAAAAAGCGACATTAGCCACCTGCTCTAATGCCTTGTCCTGACGGATATCCTTTAATAATTTTTCATCGGCATAGATCAATCCGTCTACGCGCATACCCGGCTTATAGCTGCGGGGGATACGCCAATGATAATCGTCAATTTTCTCCAGGGGGATATTATCGGGCATCTTTGCCTTTAGACATCGAAGATCACCTCTGCCTGCCAGAGGGGACCTGTTTTCTCGACTTTAAGCTGGTGGTAGGTCGCGGCTTTGATCTCGGTATTTACCTTGTAATTCCTTATATCGCTTCCGACAGCAATGGCGTCAATAAAATTCTCATTGATCTGGTTTATCTGGATATCTTCAAAGATGAGGCCTTCCGCGGCGCCTGCCGACAACAGCTCATTGAGCCAGTTGAAAAAAAGCTCCTCAATGTTATCCGCTTTCTGGTCAATTACGATCTTATGTTTTTCCGGGTATTGTGTTTTTTGTTTCTCGGCGGAGATATCGGTTATGGCCAGGCCCGCGCTCTTAAACAGGCCTGCCAGGTCGCTTGCTTTAACCCTGATGCCGATATCCGCGGTATGCTCTAACAGTTCGTAGTTTTTCACCGCTTTTTTAGGTAGGGTAAATAAAAAAATAGTGGGCCATGGTGGAGTCGAACCACCGACCTTGACATTAAGAGTGTCCTGCTCTGCCAATTGAGCTAATGGCCCCAAAGATTAAATTTGATTTTCTATTTTAACCTAAAATATGGGGTTTTGCAAGAAGCGTTTTCCTGGCTAGGCTAATGTCTCTTAACCCAAACAGTAACACTACAATCTTCCTAAATTACTTGATTATAGTACTAATTTCACCCATTCATTTTTGCTACTTTTCTATTTCTTGGCCGCAACTACTACATCTATCTTGTAATTCTTTATTATTTTCATTGCAAGTTGGACAAGCCCAATATCCATTCATTACTGAAACCTTGATAATTTTTCCTTTATTTTGAATTTTTAACTCTTCTTTCTTATTGTCATTATCTAGCATTTTTTCGTATTGGTCATAGAGCTCTTTTATCTTTTTAATCCTACCAGTATATTTCTCTGATAATTCTCTTTCCTTATCTACCAATTCTAATTTAATATTTTGTACCTCGTCTAATAAATCCGATTTACCCATTGCATTATCGGGCAAACTCCTTAACCTTGTTGAAAAAGATGGATGAGAATCAAAATCATCCTCTTGCAGGGAAAGCGCTTTATCCCTATACTCTTCTAATTTACTTGAATTCTGCTGTAACAATTGACTATGTTTATCAAACAAATCTTTTTCACTATTAAGAACTAAATTCTCATAGTTTTCATTAAAATGCTGCCCTATCGTTGTCACTTTGGTAAGAGCAGAAGAAAAATTATTTGCTCCGAATAACTGCGCAGCAATCCAATCAGCTCGTAGTTCTCTACTTCTGCTTAAAATCTTCTCTATCGTTACAAAATATTGCAAAAATAATCCAAGAAATATTTGCGAAGGCAGCAATAAAAACCCCATTAAATTCGTTGTATTATTGTCGCCTTTCCCTCCCTCACTTATTTCATTCATAGAGGCTGTGATACCTCTATATACCGGTGAAACGACAGTTGAATAGACAGTATCACGCCCTGAGAAATGTGCAAATTCGTGGGCTAAAACTGAACTTAACTCTAAATATTTTAACTCTTTCAATATGGGTAAACCTATTGCTAATATCCTGCCCTTAACTACCCCGTCAAAGGTATTTAACTTTCCTTGTAGCACAAAGAAAGTAGGCTCAGAATGCAAAATTACTACTGAAGGTTTTCGAGTCTTAACCTTTTGGCAAACATTATCTATAATTTTCTTTAAGAGTGGGTATTTAGAGATTTCTAATATTGTCGCGGGCTCAAATTGAGGAGAAGGAGAAAACATAGTCCACAAGGCCCTGATTCCAGCCCAAATGCCTATAAGAGGAGCAAGGAATCCTGCGATAATTATAGCAATTGGGATTCTTGGTAGCTTCGTAACCAAATACAGCGCCAAAGAACTAAATCCCAAGGTTATAAAGGCTGAATATAACATTACAATATAAGTTAATGGTACAGAGAGGAGGGAGAGAAGAATTAAAATTAAAGAAGTTCTTGGTTTAACTATCTTCATCCCTATTTCTATGCCTAAACTTACTTTCTTCGACGAAAACTTATCTTTCAATTTACTCCAAATTATAATTGCAAGACCTCCGCCAATCATAAACATGCTGACCTTTACCATATAATAAAGAAAAACAATCCAATTAGTCATAGCTTTTGGCAAATCAAAAATAAAAAGTATTAACCCAAGGGACAGAAATAACATCCCTCCCACGAGCTTGAATCTCCAACTTAATAAGGTTAAAGCGGCTAAAATAGCAAGAAAAATTGGCAAAAAATCCCTAAAAAACAACGAGAGCAAATAAATAGTTTCCCCGGAATCTCCCTGCATCACATATGCCCCGCGATTATCAACCACAATCAACACCACACAAAGAATAATAAAACATATTATAAACCTAAATACATCAAGAATTGAAAGCTGACGTTTCATCTTTACCTCCAAACATTCTTATATTTTAACTAAGAAAGCAATCCTCTAATATTTAGAGAATTGCCTTATTGGAAGTTTGATATGTTGCTTAATGAGCGAGAGGTGGATTGTGATGCGGAATATAAATCGACCATACTCATTGCTGTAATTATAATTAAAGCTATAGCAACTATCCCCATGGTTATCTTTGCTCCAACTCCCTTGTAATCTTTAAAAAGCATTTCGATTGCTCTTGCAATAATATAAAAACCTATCATAAAACCAATGGCAGGTATCATATAGCCTCCTTTTGCCTAAATAAGTATTAATTGTCTTTTATTCATCTAAACCATAACTTCTCAAGCATTCTTTATAATAAGCCTCATAATCATAACGCATATAGGTTCCTTCTCCACCTGTATATAAACTCGGGCTTTCCCTGCGGCGCGTCTTATAATAGTCCGCAGCCCTATTAATAGCATCTTCTTGACAAGTACTTCTCGCTACTTTCTCGCTGGCAATTTTATATAATTGCTGTTGATTTTTTTCTTTCTCTTTTGAAGGCAAAAAGATTACAAAATAATAAAACACCGAAAAACTTATCAATAATATTCCCGCTATAACACTTAACTTGATGCCTTTATCAATATCTATTTTGTCCATCTCATGCCTCCGCGTTATCTTCTCTAGTCAGTAGTAAAATAAAAGGCAAATCTCTATTTTAGAGAGTTGCCTTTAGATTTATCCCACTTGAACCACATAACCACCTCTTACAGTTAGTAATTATTATCCTGCTTAAAAGTCCAAAATCAAGCCTTTTTTGGCTATTTTAAAGCATCTTGCAAACATTTTTTGATCTTTAGCAGATAGTTTGCAAGCATAGTCCGACAAACAATCATACCTTAAGAATTGTTAAAACCCCATAATTCGCTTTGCCTTCTTAATAAGATTCCTATCTCTTATATTTAGAAACAGATAATTAGACTAATTATCTTACGCCTACTATAATTGACGTAAGAAGTAACAAAATCTAGCGGTAATATTACATAAAATATATTGATTTTAAATGAACTGGAAGGATAAACAAAAAATAAGAGGTGGCCATAAATCCCAACCTCTTATTTTTAATCTTTAAGCTATGCTTTTGTTACTTCTAATTCACGAAAGTAATCTTTAATAAATGCACCATTATTATTAATAATTCTAGCGTACTTTATTAATCTTCGGTCTACTTTTATATCTCGCTCTTCTTGCTTCACGAGAACATACGAAGCTACTTTGACATTCTCAAATAAACGCTCTTTGGCATTGTCTTTCGTATCCCCAAACGTTCCAATCTTAAATTCGGGACACGTAGCCATAGCCCACTGGTCTACTTCATCTAAAATTAAAGTTAAAAATTGCTCTCTTTTTTCCATTATTGTATTTATATCATGTATGGTATAGCTTATCCTAAAAACTGGGCTTTGTCAAGGGTCGATTTCAATAGCTGTTATTATCTAAGAATCGAAATGATAGATCGCATTTATCCTGCTTGTAATGCTCGTGTCATATGAACCAATAATTCTTGAGCTTGAACATCTCCTTTTTAATCTATTGATAAAGCTAACAACATTTATATCTGTACGGTGGCCTGGCACTTCTAATATATCCCATTTCTCATCCTTAGACTCAAATTTTATAGGCCATTCTTGCGTAGGCACTAATAAATGATCCATTAACAATAATTGGATTTCGGCTCTTGTTTTTAGTAAATTAGTTAGCGGAAAAGTCACCAAAGTATAATTGTTGACTTTTCTTTCAAAAGAGGGCTTACTTTGAATAACAAAAAATAGAGTCTCATTAATTTTGTTTTGTATATTTTCAGCAAAAATATGTATTTTGTAGAATTTAGCGGCTTCTTTGCAACCTATTGCACTGAAACGCTCATCAGATAATGCTTTTTTAATTCCCAAAGCGGTACTTTTGACTTCTCTTAGTTTAACGTTCGGTAAATTACTTGATAGCCATTTTTCACATTGGGGAATAACATGCTTTATTGTATATAAATATTTAATTTTCTTTAGGGTATCTGCTTTTGATAATAAATTAAGATTGATTTTCATCTTAAAATTATCTATTACTCCTACTTTCAACGAATTAATAAGTTCTTCTTGGGCTGCATGAATATAATATCTACCGGTATTCCAAAAAGGTATCAAACCATAATCTACCTTACCTGTATTGACCCTTTTTACAACTTCAACTATATCAACACAAGACACATAATCAAGCTCTTGAATTGATTTAAAATAGTTTAAAGCTGCTATATGACTAAATGTATATTCTGGCCCAAGAAAAGCTACTCGTTTATTTGGCATGTTAATATTTTAACGCTTATTTATCTTTATTACAACCTTTTTTAGGATTAACATAGGAAGTTCCGTTACACTTAAACTGCTGGTTTTGGAGCGAATGTAGATTCAGCAATAGATATTTTACCGAGGGATATTGTTAAGCGTGCAATTAGAAATTTTTCGGCAGTTGTGTGCAAGGATTTACGGCGAGTGGAGGCAATTCCTTCTTGCGTAAGGAACCTGCGCTGCCGAAAGCGAGCCGTAAACCGTAGCACACGGCGAAAAATTTCGCACGCGTACAATATCCCGAGAGCGAAATATCAAAGCTACAGTATAGGTGGAACGGAAAATGAGGATATTATAATTGCCTGAATTAAGTATTGTGTCCCTGAATTACTAGTTTGAGGTGCCGCTAAAAACGATAAACAGGATAGTCGTGGTCAAAATAACCAGGACCGCGGCGATATGAAAAAAGTACCTGTGTCTTATTATCCGCTCAAACAATTCTTCCCTCCTTAGGCGCGCTTGCGCTCTTCAACCTCATAATGCAGCTGCTTGCTGATTATCCGCTCGGTTTGGGCCTTGGTTTCGGCGATCCTGATAAGCTCCTCCTGCAGTTTTAGGCGCAGAATTGTTTCCTTCTTCAGCTCCAGCCATCTGCGCCAGGAGAAAACGGCAAAGCTCACGCTTAAGGTTATAAGCCCGACGATAATTTCGTCTATCCAGGTCAATGCTTTAGGGTTCTCCTGGAATAACCTCATAAGATAGGCGAATACACTAAAGAAATACGAAATAATGAGTACGCTGATCGTAACAATCAGAATGGCGAGCAAATCTTTAAGCGCGGCTGTAGTTTTTCTTTTATTTTTCATTTTTGCCTTATCCATTGCCTCCAAAATATGCTATCGCGCTCGGGGAGAGTCGAACTCCCAACGCCTAGCTCCGAAGGCTAGCGCTCTATCCATTGAGCTACGAGCGCATTTTTATATTATCTCCGCTTTATTGCCCAGGATCTTTTTGATCTTTTCAAGCTTGGCCCTGGGGACACAAAGGACATTTTTCTCGGCGGTTTTGCGCACAGGCGAGTTAAGCTGGATCTTATCAGGATTTACGGCCCGGATCACACTTTTTAATTTATTGATATGCCCGATAGCGTCATTCACTCCGGAGACGAGCATTATCTCAAGCCAAAGCTTGCCGCGGAATTCCTTGCCAAAAGATATCAAACCGGAGATTATCTTATCCAGTTTTATATCCGGATGCGGCCGGTCTATGCGCCTGAATATCTTTTCATCAACCGCATCCAGGGAAGGAACGACCAGGTCCGCTCCCATCAACGCTTTGCGCACCCGGGGATTTCCCAAGAGCGTGGAGTTGGTGATCACGGCGATATTAGAGTCGGTCAGCTTCTTTACCCGCCTGATCAACTTGCCGATCTGCGTATTTAAGGTCGGCTCTCCCAGCCCGGAGAAAGTGACGAACTTAAGTTCTTTGGCTGCCTTGGGATTTTCCCGCAGCCATAATCTTAGTTCGGCGATGATCTTATCCGGATCGGCGTATTCTCTCCTGCCGGAAACGGTTGCCGCGGTCCTGCCCCACTGGCAATAAATACAGTTGAGGTTGCAGGTCTTGCCTGGGCTTAAGCTTAAACCCAGGGAGAGGCCGAGCCTGCGCGATTTTATCGGTCCGTAGATGTATTTGAAGGCCATAAGCTTTTATTTAGCGTTAGGGCGCTACCTATTTCTAAGTGAGCGCCCTGAACTTTGTTTTAACGCGAAAAAAGATATTTATTTTACCTCGACCACGCAGTTATGCGAGCCTAACGCGTTGGCTACGCAAGAGGTGCAGCGCGGGTCATTCATCCAGCAATTATCTACGATAAATTTATACTCATATCTTCCCGGCTTCAGGCCCAATTTAACTAACCAGGTGCCCTTGCTGTCCTTCTTGGCGAGTAATTTCTTTTCATCCCATTTGTTGAAACTTCCCGCGAGCACGACCTTCTTGGCTTCCGGGGCGTATAATTTGAACTCTGTCGGCTTTGTGCCGCTGGCTACCCGTGGCATAGCTCCCTCCTTTTTATTTGCTTTCTTCATATGATTATTTTTGCACCACAATCAGGTGCTGTCAAGGCTTTTGTTTCAGAGCGCGACTATGGAAATGCCTTTTTTATCCGCCAGCTTGAGGCTCTCTTCTTTATCTATGAAAAGCGTTTTACCCGCCTCAAAAGCAAGGCAGGCGGCTTTTGCTTTAACCAGGTTTTTTACGGTATTTAATCCCACGACAGGGATATCAAAACGCATGTCCTGCTTTGGCTTGCTCACCTTGACGATTACGACTTTGCCCCGGGATATTTTTCCTGCCCGGAGGATCAGGTTGTCCGTCCCCTCCAGGGCCTCAACCGCGACAATGGCTTTGGATTTGACCGCGACTGTCTGGCCGATATCCAGGGTGGCCACTGCCTTAGCCAGGCCTAAGCCGAAATAAACATCCTCCCAGGTATCAAAATCCGGCTCACGCTTGGTCAGGGTGCCTTTCTTGGGCAGATGCTCGTCGATAAATGTGGTGGAATCCAGGAGGGTTAACCCCGCCTCCTCCAGCCGCTGGGCTACCGCGCCGAATATGGTATCGGCCTTTTTATCCCTCAAGCTGGCTAATATCTGTTTTAATTCTTCGCTTTTATTGATCTCCCCGCTGAATAACCTGCGGGGTGAAACCTGGCCGGCCATAACTACATTATTAACCCCTTCAGCCCTGAAGATATCGAACATCTTGGGGAAATCAGCCAGATTCAGCCAGTATATTTTATCAACAAGATTGCTTAATTTCGGGGAGGTATCCCCTTTGATGGCAATAGCGATGATGCAGCAGCCTTTTTTCTTAGCGCTGGCGGCAAAAAGCAGGGGAAATTTTCTGTTCCCGGCGATCAAGCCTATCTTTTCCATAATCTTTGTCCCTTAAATGGGGACACCCTTCCGATTGGATTCGAAGACGTCCCTGCTTTGGGTTTAAAAACGTCCCTACCTGGGCTACCTGGCGGAGCGGGAGATGCCGCGCTCCGAGCTTTTGGCAAAATTGACCAGGTACAGTATCTCTTCGGTCTTCTCCAGCTCTTTTTCCGCCTTTTCCAAAGCATGTTTCAGGGATAGGCCGGAGTTAAAGAATATTTTAAAGGCCTGGTCGATCTTCCTGATAGAATCATTGGAGAGGCCATGGCGCCTTAAGCCGATGAGGTTCAAGCCATATACGCGCGCCGGGTGGCCGTCGCAGGTGGAGAAGGGCGGAATATCCTGGACCACCTTGGAGCATCCGCCGATAATCGAAAGTTTGCCTATCTTGACAAACTGGTGGATGGCGACGATGCCGCCGACCACTGCCTTATCCTCAATAGTCACATGGCCTGCCAGGGTGCAGTTGTTAGCCAGGACGCAGCCATTACCCACCACGCAATCATGGGCAATATGCGAATAGGCCATAAGCAGGTTATTGTTCCCTACTACCGTCTTGCCGCCTTCCTGCGTTCCCGGATTAAGGGTGCAATATTCGCGGATGATATTATTATCGCCGATCTCTAAGAAGACTTTCTCGCCTTTGAACTTAAGGTCCTGGGGCCGGCTGCCGACCACTGCACCCGTAAATATTTCACAACCCTTGCCGATAGTAGTATTGCCTTCGATAAGGCAGTGGCTGCCGATCTTAGTATCAGCTCCGATAACGGCATTATCAGATATCACGCTAAAAGCCCCGACGCTGACGCTATCGGCTAATTTTGCTTTGGGTGAAACTATTGAGCTAGGATGAATGTTCATATTTAATTCTCAACCAGCGCGAACATCAGGTCTGCCTCGGCTACCACTTTGCCACTAACCAGAGCCTTGCCGTGCACAGAACCGATCTTGGAGCGCATCTTGCCTGCCTGGACCTCAAAAACCAGCTGGTCCCCGGGCAGGACTGTTTTCCTGAATTTAGCGTTGTCAATGGCCATAAAAAATGCTAATTTTCCGCGGTTCTCCTCGCTTGCCAGCATCATTACCCCGCCGACCTGGGCCATTGCCTCAAGGATAAGCACACCCGGCATTACCGGACGACCCGGAAAATGGCCTTTGAAAAAATAGTCGTTGATGGAGACATTCTTGTATCCCACCGCGCGCTTGCCTTTTTCCAGGTGGGTTATCCGGTCAACGAACAAAAAGGGTTGGCGGTGCGGCAATATCTTCATGATCTCATTGATGTCCAAAGCTCCGTCCATAGATTCGGCTCCTTTGTCTTTCATCCTCTCCTCATAAAGTTTGCGGGCGGCTTTTAGATTCAGGGAATGCCCGCTTTTTAAGGCGATCACATGGCCCCTGATAGGGCAACCGGCAAGATAAAGATCTCCGATCAGGTCAAGTATCTTGTGCCTGACAAACTCATCCTTAAAACGTAAACGATTCCTGATGACCCCCTCTTTGCCCACGACCAGGGTGTTCTCATAATTGGCCCCCAAGCCCAGGCCCTGGCTTTGCAATTCAGCGGCTTCGCTTTCAAGGCAAAAGGTGCGCGCCGGGGCGATCTGGCTCTTAAAGGAATCGGGGCTGACGGTTATCTCCAGGAATTGCGCCTCAAGCAGGGGATGGTCATAGTTTAAGGTATAGGAAACCTTGAATTCTTTAGCAGGGACAATGGTGATGGAAGAACCACCTTCCTCAACCGAGATAGACCCCTTGACTGCGTAGACATACCTGTCTTTATCCTGCTCTTTGATCCCGGCTTTTTCAATCGCCTCCACAAAATTTACAGCACTCCCGTCTAATCCGGGGAGTTCGTTAGAATCTATTTCCACATCAATATTATCTATACCTAAGCTGGAGAGGGTGGCCATAAGATGCTCTACGGTCTGTACCTCGGCTCCCTCACCGCCGATAGAAGAGCGGCGGCTGAATTTAGGAGACAAGAACAATGAGGCTACATCGGCTTTTATCCTGGGAGAGCCCTGGACATCCGAGCGGATAAAGGCCACCCCGGAATCTGCCGGAGCGGGTCTTAGGGTAATATTGACCTTATTACCCGTATGGATGCCTGCGCCGGATAGCGCAACCTCCTTAAGAATAGTCCTCTGCTTTTCCATTTATTTATTTTCTAGTTTTTTTTCCAGCTCTTCAATCTTCTTCTTCAATTCCTTGACCAGATCGAACAGCTTAGGCAGGTTTTGCAGGCTGGCATTGACTCTTTGCGAGGTCATAAAGGGCCGGGCCGGATAACCTGAAACCATGGTATCCGGCGGCACGGATTTGCTCACCCCCGACTGCGCGGTCACCACGGCATTATCTCCGACGGTAATGTGGCCCACGAGGCCGGCCTGGCCGGCTAACGTAACGTTATTGCCGATGATGGTAGAGCCGGATATGCCCACCTGGGCGACGATCAGGGAGTTCTCTCCGATGATCACATTATGGGCGATCTGGACAAGGTTATCGATCTTGGTGCCGCGCCCGATGACTGTCTTATCAAAACGCGCCCGGTCGATAGTGACATTGGCCCCGATCTCCACGTCATCGCAGATCTCTACCGTCCCCACCTGGGGGATCTTATGGTGCAGGCCTTTGATCGTGGCAAAACCAAAACCATCGGAACCGATCACGGTCCCGGAGTGGATGATCACCCGGTTGCCGATAGAGACGCGCTCCCGTATGGACACATGCGGATAGATCAAGGTGCCAGCACCGATCCTGGTGTGGTGGCCGACGAAACAGCCGGCATAAATTATGGTGTTATCGCCTATAGTAACATTGTCTCCGATAACCGCGTAAGGCCCGATAGCCACATCCTTGCCCAGGGTGACATTCTTACCCATGACTACGGTATAATCCAAACCCTTGGGATGGCCGGCTTCATCGGGAGTGATCAAAGAGATGACTTTGGCAAACGCCAGGGAGGGATTTGCGGTCAGGATGATCGGCTTAGAGGTCTTCTGCGCTTCCTCCGAGGTAATAATTGCCGCGGCCCGCGTTTTCTCCATAAGCGGCATGTACTTGGGGTTAGCCAAAAAAGTAATATCGCCTTCTGCGGCCTCTCTTATCCCCGAGGCGCCGGTGATGAGGACATTGCCGTCGCCGACGACCTTGCCGTCAATGAGCTGCGCTATCTCTTTGAGTGTTTTCTGCATTGAGCACCGTAAGCTTTTGTCTAGCGAAATCCCGCCGAATATTATGAGGCGGGACCTCCTCCCTTACTTACCTTTATTCAATATATCAATGATCTGGCTGGTAATATCCATATTCTTGGACTGGTAGACCAGGACCCGGTCATTAAAAACCATGGTGTAGCCTTCCTTCTCGGAATATTTCTTCACCGCCTCTTCAATATCCTTGAGGATCTCCTTCATTCTTTCTTCCTGCTCTTTGCGCAAATCTGCCTGCTTCTGGCGGTCATATTCCTGCAGGGCTTTCGCCTTGGCCTGAAGCTCACCCTGTTTTTCTTCCCTCTGCTTATCGTTGAGCAGGTTTATTTTATCCTGGAAGGCCTTGAGCTCATCAACCTTTTTGTCCCGCTCATCGGTATAAACCTTTTCCTTGTCGCTTAAGCTTTTATCGTAGGTCTTGGTTTTCTTGTATTCACTGAAGGTGCGGCTCAGGTCAACATAGCCGAATTTATCCGCTGCCTGCGCAGAACCCAGGAATAAAGCCAAAGAAAAGATCACCCCTGCTAAAACCATTGCTGCCTTTCTCATCTTGTCTCCTCCGTTTTAGTAAGTTGTTCTTAGAACCCGTGGCTGGCGCTGAAGTGGAACCGGCCGTCTCCCTTATCTTTTTCCCCGGCAATTTTATCCAAAGGTATACCGTAATCCAGCATTATCGGGCCGATCGGGGTCTTGATCCGCAGGCCCAGACCTATGCCGGATTTAAGCCGCCCGGTGTTAAGCGGGCTGGTTGTGTCCTTGTTTGAAAAAATATCCCCTAATTTTTCCCACACGTTGCCTACGTCATAGAAAGCCGCGACTTTCAGGAAACTAAAAAGCGGATAGGTATATTCTATGTTGCCCACTGCCATTGCGTCGCCGCCCAGGGGATCATTAGAGCCGGGGTCAAGCGGCCCGACCTTTCTTTCCTCATATCCTCTGATAGTGTAAGCGCCGCCGGCAAAGAACCTTTCATAAATAGGTATTTTCTTGGTGCTCTTGTAGGGATCAGCCAGGCCGATCCTTCCGCGAACCTCAAGCACAGCCCCCCGGGGCATGGGGAAATAATGCGAAGCCCGGCCGGTGAATTTCCAGTAATCCTTATCCCCCCCTACCGGGCCGCCGGCAAAATCAAAACCCGCGGTAACCAGGTTACCTCTCCTGGGCTCAAAAACATTGTCCCTTGAGTCAAAAGTTAAACTCGGGGAAATAGTGCTGACCACGTTCTTGCCCACCTCATCCCTTAGATCATTGGTGGCGGTATCTGAAGGATTGCTGATATCTATCTCATCTAAACGGTACATTATATCCGCCCGCAGGTATTCCGACAATTCCCTGCCCAGGCGCAGGTCCCCGCCGGTGATCTTTTCGTCATAACCGTATCCTACGTCGGAATCCCGCTTGTGCGTGCGGCGGTAGAGGTCAAAGCCGAAGGAAACAGGATAATCAAAGAGCCAGGGCTCGGTAAAGCTCAATTCATAACCGTTACTCAGGTTTCCGACGGAGGCGCGGACTTTCAGGTCCTGGCCGGCGCCGGTAAAGTAGGGCCAGTTCTTCCAGTCAAAATTCTTCTGCTCTACCTCCACAAAACCCACGAACTGGTCAACCGTAGAGTAACCGCCGCCGAAGCTGAATGACCCGGTCTTGGTCTCCTTCACATCCACGACCAAATTCTTCTTATCCGGCACTTTGGTCTCTTCGGTATCGTAGCTGACCTCGTCGAAATAACCCAGGTTCTGCAGGCGCTCCTTGCTGCGGCGCAATTTATCGCCGTCAAATTTATCCCCCGGGTGAATCCTTAATTCCCTGCGGACAACCACATCCTTGGTCTTGATATTCCCGCGGATCTTGATCTTATCCACGTAGGCGACCTGGTTCTCGGTAATCACGTAAGTTATATCCACGCGCCCTGTCTCCGGATTCACGATAGTCGTCTCCTGGATTTGCGCAGAGATATAACCGCGGTCAAAATACAGGCCTTGGATATTGATGATATCGCTCTTCATCGCATCCGCGCTGTAAACCTTTCCCGGGACGCAATCGGTCAGGCGGCTTAAGATCTCCTTTTCGCCGATGTCCTTGTTGCCCCGCACAATAACCGAACCCACGAGGTATTTTTTTCCCTCGGCGATCCTGATCGTGACATATAATAAATAATTTTTGGCCGGATCGGCCTTTACTTCATTATCAACCTTAACATCCGTGAAGCCTTCGCGCTGGTAGAATGATTTTACCCGCTCCATATCCTCCTTGAGCACTTCTTCTTTCAAAACCCCGGCATTAAAGAACCAGGCCCGCTTGGTCTTCAACAGCTTCAGAATACGGCCGGCGGGGAAGGATTTGTTCCCTTCAATAATGATATCCTTGATGCGCACCTTCCTGCCCTCTACGACATTAAAATATACCTTGGCCTTGTTCGTCTGGGGGTCCACATCTACCTTATAGGTAATATCCGCCTGGCTGAAGCCCATTTTTTCGTACATTTTCTGCAAGGTACGCACATCTTCGGTCAAAGAGGGGTAATCCAGGTACTGGGTTTCGCGGGATTTCAGCTGCTGCTTTAATTTATCATCCTTCAGGGTGATGCGGGTGATCCCGGAAAAGCTGATCTTTTCAATGATCGGCCTTTCGCTAACCGTGACAATCACCTTTAAGCCGTCCTTATAATCCTCGGTATCGATCTTTATATCGCTGAAGAAACCGAGCAGATAAAGCCTTTTTAGGTCGTCGCTGATGATATTTTCCTGGTAGGGGGAGCCGATGCGCGTCTTCATTTTGGAGACGATGACGTTGGTAGAAATGGCCTTATTGCCCTTGACCTCTATGGCGGTAACATTTTTCAAGGCCTCCGGAGCCGAAAGGGTTTCTTCTGCGGCAAAAGCGGGAAAAGCTGCGCCGAGGAGGAAGAAAACGGTTAAAAGTATTGAGATTGATCTGCGCATTTATACCTATTATATAGGAGCAAGGCCCCTAAATCAAACAAATTATTCTACCCGGGCCAGGTTATCAAACCTGGTAAATTCCTTGATAAAAGCTAACTTTAAGGAGCCCACCGGGCCGTTACGCTGCTTGGCAATGATTGCTTCGGCTACCCCCTGGTTATCGGGGGAAGGATTATAATACTCCTCCCTTAAGATAAGCACGACTACATCGGCATCCTGCTCGATCGCCCCGGATTCCCTAAGGTCTGAAAGCTGCGGACGGTGGTCAGTGCGCGATTCTACCGCGCGGGAGAGCTGGCTGATGGCAATGACCGGGACGCTCAACTCCCTGGCCAGGGCCTTCAATGATCGCGATATCTCGGAGATCTCCTGCTGCCTGCTCTCCATATTCATGGCTGAACCGCGCATCAGCTGCATATAATCCAGGATGATCAATTTTATGCCGTGGTGCGATTTTAAACGCCGGGCCTTGGCCCGCAGCTCCATTACGGAGATCGCCGGCGTATCGTCAATATAGATAGGAGCTTCAGAGAGCTTGCCTGCTGCGGCAGTCAAGCGCGGCCAGTCGCTGGTAGCCAGGTAGCCGGTCCTTACTTTATGGGCATCCACCCGCGCGTGCGAACAAAGCATCCTCTGCACCAGCTGCTCCTTAGACATCTCTAAGCTGAATACCGCGGTAGGCACCTTTTCAATCACCCCGGCATATTCGGCAATACCTAAGGCAAAAGCGCTTTTGCCCATTGAGGGCCTGCCGGCAATGATGATCAGGTCCGAGGGCTGCAAGCCCGCTGTCTTAATATCAAAATCCACATAACCGGTAGGAATACCGGTAACATGCGCCTTGTTCTGATAAAGCCGGTCAATGGTCTCAATAGAATCCTTGACGATCTCCTTTAAATGCAGGTAAGTGCCCTGGTTTTTCCGGTCGCTGACCTCAAAGATGAGCCGCTCGGCTGAATCTACGACCTCGGCGATATTTCCCTGGCTTCCATGGCACAGGGAGATCACCTTGGTTGAATTATTGATCAATGTCCTTAAAATATACTTCTCGCGGACGATATTGGCGTAATGGTTGATATTGGCTGAGGTCGGCACCGCGTTGGCCAGGGAGGTAAGGAAGCTGGCCCCGCCGACAGCGTCAAGGGAGCCATCCTGTTTTAAAGCGTCGATAAGGGTGATCAGGTCCACCGCTTTATTGGCGTTAAAAAGGTCGCTTATCGCCTGGAATATCTTCCTGTGCGTATCTTTGTAAAAGCAGCCGGCATCCAGCTTCTCAACGGCGACGGATACCGCCTCTTCATCCAGGAGCATAGAGCCAAGGACAGCCATCTCCGCCTCAAGGTTCTGGGGCGGAAGCTTGTCCAGGATCACGTCCTGCGGGGATATTATTTTTTGACTACCCATAGTTTAAGTTTGGCGATTACTTCCGGGTGCAGCTTGATTGGGATTTCATAGATCCCTAAAGATTTTATCGGTTCAGCCAGGTCAATGAGATTTTTATCTACGGAAAAACCCTCCTCCTTTAAAGCGGAGGAGATGTCATTGGCGTTTATGCTGCCGTATAGTTTTTCATCTTCCTGGGTAAGCGCGGAGATGGTCAGGGATAGCGCGCTCAAGCGCTGCTGCAGGCCGATGGCCTCTTCTTTGGCTTTAGCGTTTTGCGCGGACTTTAGACCGGCCTCAAGCTCCAATTTCTTCAAGGCCTCTCCCGTAGCCGGCACAGCCAGGTTATGGGGAAAAAGAAAATTCCTGGCAAACCCTTCTTTGACTTTTACCACCGTGCCTGCCTTGCCTATCTTTTCCACATCCTTTTTCAGGATCACTTCCATAGTTTTAGCGGGTATAAGGAATAAGCGATAAGAACCTGGCCTTGTTGATCAGTTCCCTGATCCTTCTCTGGTGCCTGGCGCAATTGCCGGAAAAACGGCTGGAAACGATCTTGCCTCTCTCGGTAATAAAGACCTCAAGCCGCTTTATGTCCTTATAGTCAATGCTGCCTAATTTATCCGCGCAGAACCTGCAGAACCTCTTTCTCACCGGGCCGTGCAGGTCCTTCTTTTTCTTGATGATCTTTTTGTCTTTTCCAAAACCCCTGGTCTTAACTTTCATTCGCTTCTTCCTCGCTTTCTGCTAACCATGTTAATTCACTGCTGGGCTCTTGAACCGGATGCTCTGACTGCGCCTGGACCGGCTGCTGGCTGCTTTGCGTTTTACCCGAGGGCGCTCCCATGAACTGCACCCGCTCCGCCCTTACCTCGATCACCGAGCGCTTGGCCCCGGTATTATCCTCCCAGGAACGGGACTGCAGCCTGCCCTCGACGAATACAGCGCTTCCTTTATGCAGGTACTGGTTGCAGGTTTCTGCCTGCTTGTTCCAGACCACCGCCGTAATAAAACAGACCTCTTCTTTTAATTCCTGCTCCTTGGTGCGATACTTGCGGTTCACCGCCAGGCGCAGATTGGCTACCGCCGTTCCCTGCGGGGTATAGCGAAGTTCCGGATCCTTGGTAAGATTCCCCATCAATAATACTTTATTATAGCTGGCCATATGAATTCTCCATTAAGCGTCCATGCGGGTGAACAGCACCCTTAATATATTTTCATTAAGCTTGTAGGCGTGGCGGATATCTTTGATCGCTTCGGAAGGCGCGGTAAAAGCCGCCAGGTAATAGACCCCCTCGCCGAACTTATTTATCGGAAAGCACATCTTGCGCCTTTCAGCCCAGACCCCTGATTGGGTGACCTGGCCCTTATACTTGATTATGGCGTCGTCGATCTGCTTGAATAACGCCTTTTTATTTTCGTCGGATAGATCCGGTTTGACGATCACCATTGCTTCATACTTATTCATTTTTTAAAGCTCCTTTTGCGTTAAACATATTCATGGTTTCTTCTATCCCTTTTTCTACCCAGCTAATGCAGCACTCAACGGCCTTTTCTCTTACCTGGTCGATCAACGGTTTTTCTCTCCTTGAAAAACCCCTAAGCACGTATTCTGCCGGATCCGTTGATCCCGGCGGCCTGCCTATCCCGATGCGCAGGCGAGAGAACTCTCGCGTAGCGATCTGCTCAATGATCGACTCAAGGCCTCTGTGGCCTGCGCTTGTCCCGGAGGGCCTGATCTTTATCCTGCCCGGCTCAAGATCCAGGTCATCGCAGACTACCAGAAGATTTTCGGAAGCAACCTTGTATTTCTTAAGCAGGGCTTTGACCGCGACACCGCTTAAATTCATAAAAGGCTGCGGCATGGCCAATACTATACTGTGCCTGCCGAGTGAGCCGGTTCCGGTTACGGAAAAAACCGAACGGTCCCTTTTAAGGCTGACTTTTAAAGAACGGGCCAAAGATTTGATCACCGAGAATCCGATATTATGCCGCGAACCCGCGTAGAGCAAACCCGGATTACCCAATCCTACGATCAACTTCACTTCTTTTCTTTCTCTTTTTCTTTGGGTTCTTCTGCGGCCTTGCCTTCTTCAGGAACCTCCTTCTTTTCTTTGATCACTTCGGGTTCCTGCTTTTCCTCTCCCTCAACTACCTCTACCGGCGCCTCCTCCTTCATTGGGCTAGCCACGTGCAGGACAATCCCTGACGGGTCATTCAAGACTTTGATCCCGGCAGGTAAAACTATATCCTTTACGTGAATAGCATCCCCCATTTTTAAGGCGCTGACATCCACTTCTATATTCTTGGGGATATTCGTCGGAAGACACTCCACCTCGATCTCCCAGAGTATGTGTTCTAAGGAGCCGCCCTCCTGTTTGACGCCGACAGCCTCACCTTTGGCCTCAACCGGGACATTGACCTTGATCGCCTCGGTAAGCGAGACCTCATTCAAGTCCACGTGGATAATGTCTTCGTGCACCGGGTCATACTGGATCTCCTTGATCAGGCAGGGACGCGTCTTGGCTTTTTTGTCATCCTTGATCTTTAAATTGATAATGCTGTTTTCCAGGCGGTGAAGATGCACCAGTTTTATCAGGGCGCTTCTGTTTAATTTTATGGACAAGGAATCCTTACCGCGGGAATAAACCACCGCCGGCAGGAAACCCGCTTGCTTTAGGTCCTTGACCTTGGCCCTTCCTTTTTCCTCTCTTAATTCCGCTTCCAAAAGTATCTCTTCCATTTACAGTACCCTTTCTCTCCTAATCAAATAGGCAGCTAACCGATTCTTCGTTATGTATTCTTTTTATCGCTTCCGCCAGAAGCCCGGCCACTGAAAGCACCTGGATCTTCGGATGTTTCTTCTCTTCGGGCAAAGGAATGCTGTCGGTGATCAGCAGTTTCTCCAGGCCCTTGCACTGGTCGATGCGCTGGATCGCCGGGCCGGATAGAACGCCGTGGGTGATGGCGGCAAAAATGGTTTTTGCTCCGGCCTTCTTCAATGCCTCTACCGCCTCGATAAGGGAGGAACCGGTAGCGATCATATCGTCAACAATGATCACATTCTTATTCTCAACCTCGCCCAGGATATGCATGACTTCGGCCTTCTCCGGGGAAACGCGGCGCTTATCGATTATGGCAAGCCCCGCGGAAACCCTTTTGGCGTAGGCCCTGGCCATTTTGATGGAGCCCACGTCAGGGGAAACGGCGACCAGCTCCTTAAGATTCATCTTGGATAAATGATCAACGAATACCCCTACGGAAAAAAGATGATCCACGGGGATATCAAAAAAACCCTGGATCTGGCCGGCATGCAGGTCCATGGTCAATACCCTGCTGGTCCCGGCGACGGTCAAAAGATTGGCCACTAATTTCGCCGTGATCGGCACGCGAGGCTGGTCTTTCCTGTCCTGGCGGGCATAACCGAAATAAGGGACGACCGCGGTTATCCTTTGGGCCGAGGCCCGGCGAAGCGCGTCGATCATGATCAATAATTCCATAAGGTTGTCATTGGCCGGCGGGCAGGTCGGCTGGACTATAAAAACATCTTTGCCGCGCACATTCTCGTTGATCTTGACGCGGATCTCCCCTTCGCTGAACCTGCCGACGAAAGCATCCTGCAGCCCGGCTTTCAATTCTTTACAAATATTCTTAGCCAAATCAATGTTGGCATTGCCGCTAAAAACAGCTAGTTTATCCATCTCTACCTCTTTTTCCTTAGGGTTCTGGCCGGTACTCCGGCTACGACAGTATTATCCGGGACATTCTTAGTGACTACCGAACCGGCGCCGGTTGAGGCACAGCGTCCGATCCTTGCCGGAGCCACAATAATGGTATCCGAACCAATATTGACCTTGTCTTTTATGGTCGTGTAGTTCTTCTTCAGGCCATCGAAGTTAGCGGTTACCGTCCCTGCCCCGATATTTACCGAAGCCCCGACAGAGCTGTCCCCGATGTAGGAGAAGTGCTTGACGAAAGTTTTGGCGCCGATCTTGGCGCGCACCATTTCAATAAAGTTGCCGGCTGTAACGCCATCACCCAGCCGGACAGAGTCACGCAGGTGCGCGAAAGGCCCGACCGAACAACGTTTTCCAATTTTAACATCCCTTTCGATGACTGTAAAGGGATAAATCACGCTGCCTTCGCCTATTTTAGTGCCGAAGCTGATAAAGGCAGTTGCCGGATCTACTATTGTTACTCCCTCCAGCATAAATTTTTCGTTGATCCTTTTCTGCATGA
>Ga0172375_10004626_pt1 | contig 20227 bp, 13 predicted proteins | sample LakKiv1m_FD_114537 | JGI IMG/M metagenome (GOLD analysis project Ga0172375, IMG submission 114537) | Freshwater microbial communities from Kabuno Bay, South-Kivu, Congo - kab_092012_11.1m | ecosystem: Environmental > Aquatic > Freshwater > Lake | place: Democratic Republic of the Congo...
CGTAATAGTAGTTGATGTTGTAGTCCAGGGGAATCTCGCATAGCTGCTCGAACTCGTCCATATCGGGGCCGTCGAAGCGGATAAGCGCCATGTTCATTCCGCCGTCATCCCTGTCCGTCTCAAGCGCGAGGTAAGTCTGGCCATTAAAATAAGCGATGTGGCCCTGGTCGCGCCGTGTCAGGTATTCTCCGAGGCGGCAGCGGATTCTCTGTTTGTTCCCCTCCGGATCAAAGACATTCTCGTAATAATGATGAACTTCCGAATGTCCGGCGGCGTCGCGCACGAACAGATCGCACGAAAACCAGCCCAGAAGCTTGTCGCGCGCAGCATCGTAAGTCATCGACCAGGGGATACCGCCGCTTTCCTCGGTAACGTTCTGCCAGGTATGGGCGTAATCACGTGCCTGCCAGATTCCGCCTGAGGAGTTGCCAATCCACAGCGTGTCCCAGGCTTTCTGAACATCGCCTACATTGCTGGTTTGCAGCCCGGGGTAATCCACCGGTGGCAATATGGCAGGCCAGGCCATAGGGCCGACTTCGGTAGCGTACCATAGCTGGCCATCAACCACCTGCAAAGGCTTGATCTGTTTGGATATGGGGAAAGGATTTATAAAAGACAGCACCGGCGTGTCGATATCCGTGATTTCGGTCTCACAGGACTCCGGACCGGGCAGCACATCTTCGATCTTCTTCTGCTCCGAATGCGGCAGCACCGCATTCACCGGATTGTCAACATGATCCAGCGTGCGGACTATGCGGAAGCCAGCGAATTTCTCGGGAATAGAATTATTTTCATCTATAACCCAAATTCGAGATGTTTCTTTTCCTCCTATGCCGACCGCTCTGTAACCTAAAGGGGAATCACTATTGTATAAAAATGGATTAATAAGAACCCCATTCGCCGTATTGCCATCCATATAACAACTGTAGCAGCGGTAATAATAATCGGCGATGAACTCATGTGTATTTCCTACCACATCGTATAAACCCCAATCGTTTGGTTTTTTTAACGCCACCATATGTATTCCACCAGAATTTACCCATGATATTTTATCAAGGGCCGGGTTGTTCTGATCGTTCATAAACAGTTCATAATCAAAATCTATATCGTTTGGATAATGAGTCGCTGAACCCGCTCTGGCGGCATATTCCCACTCCGCAATGGTCGGCAGGCGATAACCAGGACAATCATAATAGTTTTTATATTCACTGCTCGGTTTTAAATATGGATAGTCGCCCTCTTCGAAAACTTCATAACATCTCGGCAACCCTCTGGCGTCGGACATTGCATTACAAACATATGCGGCACCGCTCCATAAACTTTTTACCGGCAGCAGGTCATCGTTACATGAATCGTCCGGTACTTCCTGATCTTCGCATTTGCGATACCTGAAAAACATAGCGATAGAAATTTCGTTGCCATCCACAGAAATGATTTTAGCATCACATATTTCTTGAGGAAAACCGTTGCAAATTTCGGATATCGCACCTTGGAATACTTCGGTAGTAGTGATTTCATAATTATAAGTCAAATGAACATATTTTCTTCCGAAGTCCATTCTATCTAATCCAATTATCCCTTGATATTCCTCGTCATCATAATTAACGCCAGAAATCCCTTCCCCCATTACATACGATCCGGCTTTTATCTGTACGAATTCGAGTTCACGCGCTAGCGTGTTGTCGCCGTCGCTTGTTTCAGTATCCGCATATTCAGTCTCATAATCCGCGTCTGATACAATCTCTTCAATTTCAATTTCTGATTCTGATTGTTCGACGGGATCGGCGTCATTTTCGAGGAAATTGTCAATGTCTATATCTATATCGCCATCAGGCAGTAATTCTCCAGTGCCATTTTCGCATGAGCAGAGAAGCAGAACCAACATAACAACCCAAAGCTGCCCTATAACCTGCATGGCTGAACTCCTTTGCAACTAATGTATTTCAGTTGCTCCCCTCCATGGTAACCCATGGAGGGGAGCTGTCAATACATCAATCGCAATCGGTTTTGACTAAGGTACCCACAAATCCTCCAGTGCCATTGAAAGTGTTGCTGCCACACGTAATGCCGCTTGTACTTGTAGAATTAATATATTTCATAAGTATTACGCGCATGAGTTGGATTTGGAAGACAAGATTGCCCTTAAGTGATTAGCCGGGTAAGCCAGAGAACCTGGTATTGTCCTGGACGTGAAACTTGGAACTGGAGCAGGAGTTCACCTCACACAACGGGCATAGGAGACGGTTCCCCATGAATTTATACCGGCGGCAAAAATATATGCCTGACCAAAATTTATCAACCAGGCGTTGATTTCATCAGCATGCGTGGAAGACCAGTATGCATCGCACTCCCCTACCAGCGCGGGATTCCAGCGGCATGTCTCCAGAAATGAGCATCCGTCACAGGCGTCATTACGGCAGGATAATTCGGAACATGAATCGCTTACCCCACAGGCGCCGCTTGTTTCCGTTTCGGGGCAATTCCTGATAAGATTTCTCAACTCTCCAATTGTAGGCAGGCGCCAGTCATCCAAGGAGTTCAGCACAAGGTTTTCACAATAATCCATAGCCCCCTCGTAGTTGACTCTGCTGGTGTTGGTGTTGGGATTTTCCCATGTCAGGCCGGTATCCGCATCTGTCCAGGTGGCAGCGACGATCCCGCTGTCATCCTCGCCTGAATCCTGGTCTTCCTCAAATGAATCCATGTCTCCGTCTTCAACTCCCTGCCCTACAACAATTTCAGTCTTTGCCATTGCTGATCCGAAAAGCGCACCATAAGCGTATACAACCGCGTAATAAGTGCCTTCATTTTCATAAGTGGTTTGTTCACTTGATAGAGCATGTATGGCGGAACTGCCGTTCCCAAAATGCCAGTGGTATTCCAAAGCTTCCTGTACCGGGTCGCTGACTGTAACTGTGAAGGCCACGCCAAGTGGAGCTGCTCCCGACGAGGGTGAGGCGGTAAGCGTTAAAGCGGGATAGTCGGATAGAGCAACGTCAACAACAGCCTGGTCGCCGGCCACAGGAGAATCTTCCGGAGGGCCATCGCTGTAATAAGGCTGGAAATTTTCCTGAGGGTTGGCTTCTTCCGTGTCCCACGAATACTGATCGCTTGTTGCGCCCGGCAGATCCCACAGATCGGCCAGTCTCTGATATTCTGCGTTTAAATCATCAGCGTTTTCGGGGTTGATGTCGTCGTTGAATTCAAAACCGGAATTATCCTCTGTTGGGTAACCCATGGGCTCAGTGGAAATCTGATAATCGCCGGGAGCCAGAAAATGATCCGCGTCCTGCAAAGCTTCAGAAGCATCCAGTGGATCGGCTTCCGGATTTTCGGGCGTGTCCTGCAACGTAACAGTCTGATTGTCGGCATTAATGTTGAAATATTTGTCTTCCAGATCACCCATCGTACCGCCAATAGCCAGAACGGTGTCGAGTCCCCCCTTGGCAACGCTGCCTGGAAGCAGAATATATCCAAGCGCCTTGTTCGCTCCGAATACGGTTTGTAATGTAGGTGATGCCGTCTCGTTTCCCAGAGAAGTTGCAATAATGTTTGAACTTGCCTCAGCACATGAAATTACGGCATTGGCCTTCTCAACGACAGCGACGCCTTTCTGGAAAGTGGTAAGTGCGCCGGCTGTTGCGCCCATCGGACCGAAGGTCGCAATTGCTCCTTCCGCCGCGATGGCAGTATCGCGGATGGTCTGCATATTGCGGACGCCTTCCTGATACAACTCATCCTCCTGATCGTAGCCCAGCTTTTCCGTCTCTTCGCTGGCCTGTTGAACCATTATCATCAAACGGGCTATTGAAACCCCTGTCTTTTTTGAGATGTCGGAAAGACGATATTTCTGGTAGAAGCTGTCGTCGTTCATATATAAATCGATGAGCCGGTAAGTGTGGGCAAAATCAGATGAATCAGCGGATTCCTTTTTCACCAGTTTCGCCTCGGCGGAATTCAGTTCTTCCACTACCGGCATAATGATTTCGGACTCCAGTGAATTCAGAAGTTTAGCTGATACGTAATATTCATTAAGTGCAGTATATGCAGCATTCAGACGAGCGTTGATAACTGCCACCGGAGTGTGTTTGAAATCAGCCATAAAAGCCGAGTTGAGCAGCAGCAGGCTCCGGTGATTATTGTATGCATATAGATGCAGAGCGTCGAAAATCAGCTTCTCCTGTTCGGCAGACAAGCCCTGGTCTCCGTATTTATCTTCAATGGGAATTGACTGGGGGCTTTCGCTTTCATCGCCATCTGAGATTCCGGAATTGTCGTTTTCACCATCTGAACCGCCGCAGGCCGCAGACAAGAGAGATAATGTAATTAAGGACATTAACAGCGCCAGATAGATTGCGCATTTTTTCATTATTATGGATCCCCTATTACCGGAAAGTAAAGATCTGCACTCATAGACCCTTGATTGGTCTTTATTAATTGGATCAAGCGACACCGTGCTTCCGCTCGGTGTTCAAAGTATACGGCGTCCGGCGTGCCATCGTCAAGCCCTGGGTGAAAGCGCTCGCCGTCTGAAAAACCAGGCCATTCCCATTCAAAGTTAAAGAAGTCCCAGTGTCCCGAGCCTTTCCCGTTATATATGGAAAATTTTACCCGCCATTCCTAACGCGTTAGAAATCTACGGCTATAATTCAAGGAAACTCCGGGCGAGATTGAAGATGGAATCAGGAGCTATGGTGACCTGAAAGCTTACCCGGAACCGGGGCGAAATGCCTCCGCATTGGCCGCGGCATCGTGTCGATGATATGAAGTATTGCCTATGGCCTGGCGACTGCGGATTGCGGGGCGGATTGCGCATAATCCGGTCTTGGCGGACAAGACCGGCATTAAGGGCTAAGCCGGGAGAGAGGATATGAGACTCCGAATATTGGAAATAGCATGGAACGGATCTTGCTTTGGAACCGACCATAGGGCGGGTTCAGGTGCCGTGATATTCGACCGCCCTCCGCCGCACTCTTCAACCGCCGTTTACAAAAATAGTTTCGAGTAGATTTTCGCTCAGGCGCTCACGACGAAACAAGGGTTTTCGACAAAAGAAAAGGCCCCCAACGCAGCCTGAACATGAAAAGGGGGCCTCATTTTCGACAATCGGCTATTGGGACGCAGGAAGAGCTTTACCAACTGACTGCATTCACTCGTTATTTTGCCATGTCGCAAGCGCCAAGCTGAAAACTGTCGAAAATCGAGTTGCGAAGGCCAGTGTGTATGTCTTAAACTCTCGCCATCATTGAGGATTCTACCCAAACGGCTTTTGGGTAAGGCCATTTCCTTAATGATTTCTGCTATATCCTGGAATACTCATTCTGAGAAGTCATCCTTCAAAAAGGGCAGGAGAAAAATTCCCCTGCCCGCTGCGCTTCGTTAAGTGCCGATCAAACGGCTTAACGACTTATTTTATTTTGGCGGCTGAGGCCCGTAAGTCCAGGTCTCGCTGCAATAAGCGCGATCGCGGCAGCCGGAACCGCCGTAATAGACCATGCGGTGAATACCCTCGTGATAGACCATTCCGCCTTTCTGCATGACGACTCCCGGCTGGTGGGCCGTGGTCACCTCCACCCATTGGGTACCTTTCAATTCGCTGGTAGCGCTGTGTCCACTGCTTACTTCACCGCCATAAACCACAATCACCTGACGGTCGCGGTCATAGGCCATGACGAAGTTGCTGCTGTTCGGCGGAGCGGTTACGAGGGCCAGATCGGTCCAGTTTGCGCCGTTAAACTCGTAGGTTTTACCGTTGCAAAGCATCAGCATCCGCTCGTTTTGCTCGTCGTATGCCATGCCGTGGCTGTAACAAGACGGGTTTTCACCATCCCCGTTTTTTGCGCCCGGGTTGGACCAGTCACTTCCGTCGAATATCCAGGTGTCGTTCAGAAAGGCGAACTCACCTTCCACGTCATGATAACCGCCCTGCATGACGGCAACCTCATTTACCGGGTCGTAGGCCATGGCGTAGTATTGACGTCCCATGGGAAGGGTGGCCGTTTCGATCTTTGACCATTCTCCTTCTTCGAAAATCCAGGTCTCCTCCGGGTTTAAGTTGGGGCAGCAGGTGTTGCCGCCGTAAAGCACCATGTAGTCGTTTTTCGAGAAATAGACCATCTGGTTGAAGCGGTACCCGGTGGGCGCACCGGTGGATCCAAACAAGGCCCAGCCGTTGCCGTCAAAACGATAGGTCTGATTGGAACCGCCCTGGCCTCCGAAAACCCAGGTGTCCTGATTGCTGCTGTCGTACCCCATGGCAAAACCGAACATGGCTGGCGGCCCGAAATCCAGTTCCAGCTTGCGCCAGTCCACTTCCCAGCAGGCCTGTTTTGACAATGTAAAGTCGCAGTTTCCGCCGTCGCGATTCCAGCTAAAGCTAAGTTTCTCGCCGGAGGCGGCATAATTCAGCCAAAGGACATCTTCGACCACTTCGCGGTTTTCGTGGAAGCAGCCCGGAACGATGTTGTCGATAAGTGGCAGCTCAAGAAAAGCGGCCTGTGCCAGATTGTACTGGCAGTCTGAACTATATGTAACGTCCATGGTGGGATAGTCGTCCCAGTCCACACCGCTGCACCCGGTGCCGCTGGACGATTCATAGCAGTAAGTTCCTGTGAACGACTCGCAGGAATCGCATACTATATTTTCGCTGTCGCCGTCAGCGGCATCACCGTCAACCTCGTCGCCGTCAACATCATCGCCGTCAACATCATCGCCGTCAACCTCGTCGCCGTCCGCGACGGGAACACACTCCGGCGGGTTGGTGCTGCATTCGCTTATGCCCGGTTGGCATTCGAACAACACCCACATGTTTCCGCAAGCGTCATAATCGACAACATCCGTGCCGTTACACTCGTAGTTTCCGATTAAGTCAGGCAGGCAGTATGTTTCATCAGTACAGGTGCTTCCATCCGGGCAGTCCGCCCAGCTGCTGCAATCACCTATACAGAGTTTATTGTCTTCCGAAAATTGCGCACACAGGAAACCATCGGCGCAGTCTTCGGGAACTTCACAGGGCGCGCATTGCTCGCCGGGAAGCGCGTCTCCGTCCGCCTCATCTCCGTCCGCCTCATCTCCGTCCGCCTCATCACCATCGATGTCGTCGCCGTCCGCCACATCGCCGTCGGTGTCATCTCCGTCCGACTCATCGCCGTCCGGATCATCTCCGTCCGAAGCGTCACCATCAGAGGCGTCGCCATCCGGGGTGTCGCCATCGGCAACATCCCCATCGGTGGTGTCGCCGTCGGAAGCATCACCGTCGGTCGTGTTTCCATCATCTCCACCGCAAGCAGTAGTCAGAATCAGAACCGTCATAGCGGCAAGGATGAATACCCAGAAGGAATAGCGCTGTTTCATGATTGTTTCCCCTTGATAAATAAAGCCCGTCCGGCCCAACCATCTATTTACAAACTTAAGGTTATTTCTTATATTTTTTGAGAATAGCGGAACTTCCATGGGAAAGCCATTAAATAAAAGTGAGCTTAAAAAGGGGGATAGAACCTTAAAAGGAAGAGATCGCCGTTCCAGTGCTCGGAAGTCCTGGTGTCAATTCTTCTTCGTTATACATATAAAATTTTACCCGTCATTCCTAACGCGTTAGAAAGCTTAGGATATAATTCAAGGACTCTCCGGGTAAGGTTGCAGATGAAAGCGGAGCTATGGTGGCCAGAAAGCTTACCCGGAACCGGGGCGATATGTCTCCGCAAAGGCCGATGTATTGTGTCGGTGAAAGGGGAACTTACCAAAGGCAGATGATTGGGGATTGTAAGGCGGATTACACTTCATCGGACATCTCTCCAGTCTTGACAATCATAAAATCAGGAGTAGGATTAATAAGATAGAGATCCATCCGAGATAAATAACAACACAAGATTAGGGAGGAAACGGGCGGCATTTTTATTTGTGTTTGCCGCACCGGGACGCATCCGGGATGGCGATGAAAATAACGAAAGAAGGCGAATAATGAGCACCGAGCAGGACGAAATCAAGCTTGCATTGCCGAAAGGTCACATGCAGGAAGGCGTGCAGAATTTGCTGTCAGATGCTGGTATCCATATTGAAATGGGTCGCCGTAGCTACCGTCCAAGCATTTCGCTTGAGGGTGTGAATACCAAGATTCTCAAACCCCAGAACATCGTCGAGATGCTTTATGCCGGGTCGCGCGATATTGGTTTTGCTGGGTCCGACTGGGTTGAGGAACTGGGAGCGAAAGACCGGCTTGTCGAGCTGCTGGACACTGAGCTTGACCCGGTGCGCCTGGTGGCCGCTGCGCCAAGCGTGCTGTTGAAAGAAGGAAAACTACCCGAAAGACCCCTGGTGGTCGCGAGCGAATATGAGCAGATCGCCCGGCGCTGGATTGCGGAACGCGGCTTGAATGCAACCTTTGTGCGCAGCTACGGCGCGACGGAAGTCTTTCCACCAGAGGACGCCGATTGCATTATCGACAACACCGCCACCGGCTCGACGTTGCAGGTTAACCGGCTGGAGATCGTGGATACGCTGATGCACAGTTCCACTCGCCTGTATGCCCACCCACAGGTGATGGCGCAGCCTGCCAAGCGGGCTCGTGTGGAAAGCCTGGTGCTCGTGCTCAAGAGTGTGCTGGATGCGCGCCGACGGGTGGTGGTTGAACTCAATGTCACCGCCGAGCGCCTGGAAGACATCATCGCCATTCTGCCTTGTATGCGTAAACCTACCATTTCTCCTTTGTACGGCGAAGCGGGCTTCGCAGTTAAAGCCGCCGTACCGCGCGCGGATCTGCCCACACTGATTCCAGCTATCAAAGCTGCGGGTGGCAGCGACATTGTGGTCAGCCGCCTGACGCAAGTTGTGGTTTAAAGATGAAATATACCTGAGGATCCGGAGTATGAGCAGCGCTAACAAACCCAAGCCGGTCGCCAGCGTCGAAGCGGCAAAGCAATACGGTCTGCCGAAATCGTTTGCACCGGTTGATCTGTTTCTAAATGCCAACGAGGGGCGCGGTCCTGCGCCGGAAGCCATGCGCCGCCTGGGAGACTTGCCGCCTTCCGTTGCGGCGCGCTATCAGAAACCCGATGCTCTGGAAGCCCTGCTGGCGATGCGCGAAGGGTTCGCACCCGAGCAGGTGATTGTCACCACCGGCGGCGACGACGGCATTGACCGTATCTGTCGCACTTTTCTTAAGCCGGGCCTTCATATGCTCGTGCCGATACCAAGCTTCGAGATGTACCCAGCGTTCGGCGCGCTGACCGGCGCAAGCATCGAACTGGTCACCTGGCCGAAGGAAGGCTTTCCGCTTGCGGACTTACTGCGGCGTCTGGACGAAACAGTCGGGGTGATTGTGGTAGTCAGCCCTAACAATCCCACGGGACAGTGTGCATCGCCCGACGATCTGCGTGCGCTTTCGGCTTCTGCCCCTCAGGCCGTGGTGATTCTTGATATTGCATATATGGAATTCGCGGACGACCAGGAAATCCGGCATGTGGCTGCGCAACTGCCCAACGTGTTGTGCGTGCGGACTTTATCGAAATCCTGGGGAATGGCGGGATTGCGCCTCGGCTATATAACCGGTCCGGCGGAATTGATCGGCTATCTGCGGCGCGTCGGCGGTCCCTATCCGAGTTCGTCGCTGTCGCTGGCTCTGGCGCAAATCGTTCTGCGCGAGGGAGAATCGTATAAAGACAGATACATCGAGCGCATCAGGTCGGAACGCCCGCGCCTGACTGAGTTGCTGCGCTCGCTTGGTTTCGATACATACGATAGTCAGGCAAATTTCGTGTTTGTGAAACACGCCAGACCAAAATGGCTGGCGGATGCGCTGGCAGGTTTCGGCATTGCCATCCGCGCATTGCCGGGAGTGGGTGCATTTCCGGGTGGTCTGCGCATCACCTGTCCGGGTGACGAGACGGACTTCATGCGACTGGAGCACGCATTGAAAAGCGCATGTGCGCCGCAGGCGCTGCTGTTTGACATGGACGGCATCCTGGTGGATGTGCGCCAGAGTTATCGTCAGGCAATTGCGCTAACCTGCGCGCATTTTGGCGTGATTGTCACGGATGAGCAGATTTCCGAAGTGAAAACCGAGCCGGACAGCAACAACGACTGGGTGACATCCATGAGACTGATAGAGCGCGGGGGCGGACGGGCGGGGCTTTCCGAGGTGACAGCAGTGTTCGAGGCGCTCTATCACGGAACGCTGGAATCGCCGGGATTGTATATAAAAGAAACCATGCTGCCAAGTATGGAAATAATCAGATGGCTGGCGCAAAAACTGCCGCTCGGAATCGTGACCGGCAGACCGCGTCTGGATGCTGAGCGTTTTCTCGAACGAGCACAGATTAAAGAATTCTTCAGTGCGGTTGTGACGATGGAAGATGCACCCGCAAAGCCGAACCCTGCACCTGTAAAAGCGGCCATGAACATACTTGGCGTTTCGCGCGCCTGGATGATCGGCGATGCGCCGGATGATATCGCAGCCGCACGGGCGGCAGGAGTCATGCCGGTCGGCGGTGCATTTGTCGGAGAAAATAAAGATGCGCTGGCCATGAAATTGCAGAAGGCCGGAGCTGGATTGACCTTGACGGATTATCATAGCTTGGAGGAATGGATCGATGACATCAACACGTAAAGTAACCATACAGCGCAAGACCCGTGAAACCGATGTGCATGTCGAACTGAATCTGGATGGCGAAGGCAATGCGTCCATCGCAACCGGTCTCGGCTTTTTAGATCACATGCTGACTGCTTTCGCACGTCACGCGGGCTTTGATCTGACACTGTCGTGTACTGGCGATCTGCATGTCGACGATCACCACAGTGCTGAAGACTGCGCCCTGTGTCTCGGACAGGCCATCCATGAAGCGCTGGGCGACAAGCACGGCATCAGCCGCTTCGGTTACGCCTACGCTCCGCTGGATGAGGCGCTGGCACGCGTAGTGGTCGATCTGTCGGGCCGACCATATGCCGTGATTAATATTCCTTTTGCGCATGATAGGATCGGGACGCTTGGAACGGAGAATATTGCACACGTTCTGGTGAGTCTCGCGCACGCCGGACGCTTCAATCTGCATGCGGATTTATTGCGGGGTGAAAACGATCATCACAAGGCGGAAGCGGCCTTTAAGGCGCTGGCTCTTGCCATGAAGCAGGCGGTTGCGCGCACGCAGGACGGAATACCCAGCACGAAAGGCGTGATCTGATATTGAATAAAAAAGTTGTCATCATTCGCACGGGCACGGCAAATCTGGCAAGCGTTATGGCGGGTTTTGCGCGGCTTGAAGCGACAACCGAGTTGAGTGTGGACCCGCGCACCGTCGAGCAGGCCGAGTATCTGGTGTTGCCGGGCGTTGGCGCGTTTGGAGCGGCAATGGCCGAGTTGCGGGCGCATGGGCTGGTTGATCCGCTGGTGCGCCGCTTCAAAGCCGGGCGACCTTCGCTGGCGGTGTGCCTCGGTATGCAACTGCTTGCCAGACAGAGCGAAGAAACGCCGGGAGAAAGCGGACTCGGTGTGATCGATGCGCATATCACCAGGTTTCCCGACAGTGTGAGAGTGCCGCAGTTCGGCTGGAACATGCTTGAGCCGCAAGCGGCTGAACATAACTCCTATTTGACGGAAAAAGGATACGTCTACTTTGCGAACAGTTTTCGCCTGTCCGAGCCGCCCGCGGGCTGGCGCGTTGCATTGACGGACTACGCCGGACCATTTGTAGCCGCGATGGAACGCGGCGGCGTTCTGGCCTGTCAGTTCCATCCGGAATTGTCCGGAGCCTTCGGGCTTGAATTACTTGGCCGCTGGCTGATGCGTTCCGATGATGCGGCGCAGGAGGTGGCGGCATGCTGACGCGGCGGATTATCCCCTGTATGGATGTGCGCGACGGGCGCATTGTCAAAGGCGTCAAATTTCAGAATCTGCGCGATGCTGGATCGCCGGTCGAACAGGCCGGCGTTTACGAAGCACAAGGCGCGGATGAAATCGTCGTGCTGGATGTTTCGGCCACACCGGATGGCCGGGCAACTGCGGTCGAAACTGTGCGCGGCGTGCGTGCAATGTTATCCATCCCGTTGACAGTCGGCGGAGGCGTGCGCAAACTTGCGGATGCGGGCGCATTATTGGATGCGGGCGCGGACAAAGTGGCGATGAACACCGCTGCCGTTGTCAATCCGCATCTGATTGCGGAGGTCGCCACGCGCTTCGGGCGGCAATGCACGGTGCTGGCGGTAGACGCCAAAAGACTTGCACCCGACCGCTGGCAGGTGATGACGCAGTCCGGCAAACATGAGACGGGTCTGGATGTTCTGGATTGGGTGCGACAGGCCGTGGACTTCGGTGCAGGCGAGATTCTGCTGACAAGCTGGGATCGCGATGGAACGCGGATAGGTTATGATACAGACCTACTCGCGGCTGTCAGCCGCGCGGTGAATGTGCCGATCATTGCAAGTGGCGGCGCTGACCGAGTCGAGCACATGGCCGAGGCGCTGAGCGCCGGGGCGGACGCGGTGCTGGCAGCTTCGATTTTTCATGATGGTGATACGACCGTGCATGCGCTGAAAGAGCGGCTGCGCGCGATGGGAGTGGAGGTCAGATTGTGATTATTCCATCCATAGATCTACAGGGCGGGCAGACCGTCCAACTTATCGGCGGCGAAAAGTTGGCTATTGAAGCCGGCGACCCGGCACCGCTCATGCGGCGCTTTTCCATCGCCGGGGACGTGGCGGTTATTGATCTCGACGCAGCGATGGGTCTGGGCGACAATCGCGCGCTGATTGAAAAACTGGTGCGCATGGGGCCGACGCGCGTGGGCGGCGGTATAAGAAGTATCGAGGTTGCAATCAAGTGGCTCGACGCAGGCGTTTCAAAAATAATTCTTGGAACCGCCGCGAAGCCGGAACTTCTCAGCCAGTTACCAAAAGAGCGCCTGATTGCAGCTCTGGACGCGCGGCATAATGAAATTGTCGTCGAAGGCTGGAAGACCGGAACGGGACGCACCGTGCTTGAAGTCATGCGCGAACTGCGCGATCTGGTTGGCGGATTTCTCGTCACCTTTGTCGAGCGTGAAGGCCGTATGGGCGGAACTGATTTCGAGAAGGCGCGGGAACTGGTGCAGGCAGCCGGGTCAGCCAGGGTAACGGTTGCGGGCGGCGTCACCACCGCTCAGGAAATCGCTGAGCTTGACAAGCTGGGGGCGGATGCTCAGGTCGGCATGGCGTTGTATTCAGGCAAGATGGATTTTGCCGACGCTATAATGGCACCACTTAAAAGCGATCGTCCGGATGGTCTCTGGCCGACCATTGTCACCGATGAACGTGGAACGGCGCTTGGTCTTGTGTATTCGGATGCGGAGAGCGTCAAGGCGGCGGTCGACCGCTGTGTGGGTGCTTATCATTCGCGCAGCCGTGGACTATGGATAAAAGGGGAAACATCCGGCGCAACGCAGGAACTTCTTCATTTGGATCTGGATTGTGACCGTGACGCTATCCGTATGGTTGTGCGCCAGGCGGGAACTGGTTTCTGTCACCTGAACACACGCACCTGTTTCGGTGAAGACGGCGGACTGTCCCGTCTTGAACGCACTATCCAGGCGCGAAAAACAGATGCTCCTCAAGGCAGCTATACGCGCCGACTGTTCGATGAAAACAGGCTGCTGTCCGCAAAGCTGCTTGAAGAAGCGCGTGAGCTGACAGAGGCTGTCACTGCTGACGAGGTCTGCTGGGAAGCGGCGGATGTATTGTATTTTACACTAGCACGCATGGCTCAGGCCGGCGTGACGCTTGCAGATGTCGAGTCCGAGCTTGACCGGCGCGCCATGAAAATCACCCGTCGCAAAGGTGATGCAAAATTGCCCTGATTGATTATAAGCAGAGAGGATTCAGCCATGCTGAAAATCATAGACAAGGACTCAATTCCGACGCACCTGCACGATCCGCTTGATGCACAGACCTTGAGTACCGTTGCCGAAATTCTGACTAATGTAAAGCGCGACGGAGAAAACGCTCTGAGAGAATACGCCGAGCGTTTCGGAGATATTCAGCCGGGCGCGCCGCTGATTCTGGGCAAAGATGAGTTGAATGCTGCTTTCGAGTCGCTGCCTGCCGCGAGGTGTGAGGTTCTGATGCGCACCGCTGAGCGCATCCGCTGTTTTGCAAAGGCGCAACGCGGCGCAATCACAAATATTGATATTCCTATCCCCGGTGGTCGCGCGGGACACACCATCCAGGCGGTTCGCAGCGCCGGATGCTACGCACCCGGCGGGCGTTTCCCGTTGCCATCTTCTGTCCTCATGACGGTAATTCCCGCACGTGTGGCGGGCGTGGAGCGCGTCTGGTGCGCCTCGCCCAGACCGGCGGTGGAGACGCTTGCAGCGGCGCATGTCGCGGGAGCGGACGCCTTTCTGACTGTCGGCGGCGCACAGGCTATTGCTGCGCTGACTTATGGCTGCGGCCTGATTCCTGCCTGCGATGTCATTGTCGGACCGGGAAACCGTTTTGTCACCGCTGCAAAGAAACTGGTTGCTGGCACGGTAGGAATAGACATGCTGGCCGGGCCGTCAGAACTGGTTGTGTTCGCGGACAGCAGCGCAGACCCGGCTGTCATCGCCGCGGATCTGCTGGCTCAGGCCGAGCACGATCCTGACGCGTTGCCGGTACTGGTTGCGATTGGAAAAGAGTTGCCGGAAACCGTAAACCGCGAGCTTGTTTTACAACTCGATCATCTGCCAACAGCGGATATCGCAAGGCAGGCGCTTGAAAACGGTTTCGCTGTAGCGGTAGAAAACATCGAGGTAGGCGCGCAGATATGTAACCAGCTTGCCCCCGAACACCTGGAACTGAAGCTTGAAGATTCGGCGCGCGCTATTCCGTTGCTGCATGCATATGGGGCGCTGTTTATCGGTGAGGCGAGTGCAGAAGTGCTGGGCGATTACGGGGCCGGGCCGAATCATGTACTTCCAACGGGGCGAAGTGCGCGTTTTGGCGGCGGACTCTCGGTTTTCAATTTTCTGGCAATCCGGACCTGGCTGCAAATCGATAATTTACAGAAATCAGACATACTGCTGAACGATGCTGTTTCGCTTGCCGAAATTGAGGGGCTGTACGGGCATGCCGAAGCCGCAAAAAGGCGTTTTAAAATCAAGTAATCCTGTCGTCTCACGTAAAAATTACCATATAAAATAACATGAGTAATTTCTGGCTCATCGTCAATTGACCTGCCACCTGAAACAATCCTGGCTGGTGTGTTTGAATATCTGTTGGATGGTCTGCTCCCCGTTTATGCATCAATAGGTTAGGGAAATTACCTGGTATGGTCTGTTTCTTTGCCTCTGGCACACGCTTTTTGGGAATTTACAAATCGGATATAATCTGTAAAAAGCAGCTTATCTGCTGCATAATTCGGGGACTCCTCTTATCCTTGATTTGTTGTGATAAGATTCAGTAATGCCTTGGACGCCTCCAACGGACCGGATTGCTCACAGCCTTTTATTCTCAGTTTGGTGCGCAGCTCACCCACGTAAACACCGGAATGGAAGGCGGCATGGAAAATATCAGACGCCAATTTATCATGCAATTCCCGGTATTGCGGAGGTCCGAATGGATTGGCAAAATAGCTGTGGACCAGGCCGGTGGAAGTCGTAGTTCCCTTGCTCATCGCTGCTCCACGACGGAACACATCCAGCGCATCATCGACGGAATCGAAACGACGAACAGCCGGGTTTTCTTCATCCACTTCCTCGTAATTATTGGCGTAAAGAAGATAATCCACGGGGTAGCCATGAAGAATCTCATCCAGCGTTGTGACAGACAGCACAACGCGTGCGTTAACTATACCGGAACAATTAGTTGCAGTATCCGGCGCTTACTCGACCACGATCGAATATTCACCCGGACCGAAGCTCATGACGGGTTCGCTGTTGCCATTCTGATCGGAATCGAAAACATAGGTTTCATAACCACTCGTGGACTCGTCCTCCCAGCGGAAGCATTCTCTGGTTTTCATGGTGATTGTGGCTTCGTAACTGTCCGAAATGCTGGGGTTGATTACCATGTGTTCGGAAAGCTCCATCAGCAGCCATGTTTCGCCGTCGCTTTTTATCACATCGCCGGTGGCCGAGTCGGGAAATTCAGGCAGGACGCCGACCTTGTCAAACTGAATGCCGCTGAAGTTGAAGGAATACTGCACCCAGTCCTGGACGTGTTCCGTGGAGTTGATGGTGGTATCGCTCAATGCCGCAAGCACAGACACAGGGCCGTCCACTGCCGGCAGCGGGCTCTGCGGATGAACTTTAGCCTGCACCTTGAAACGCGCCATGGCCAGCAGCACTTTTGCGTGGGTGTAGGTACCGCTGGTCAGAGAGAAGAGATCAACCTTGTTAAGGGATGTTTCTCCCTGCATATCCACTTCTGTGTAGTTGTTTTCCCCGGCGTCAAAGACGGTCACAGGTGATTCATCATCGGCGCTGGTCATCAGTTCCACCTTCTGAACACCGATGAAAAAGTCCGTGGGAGTCTGGAAGGCGTAGGCGTCTTCGAAAGTGACTTCCGAATCCGGGTCTCCGATAATAACAAATTCAAGCGTCGGGCCGTTGTTGGTGTCTTCGTCGCCATCGCTTTCATCCCCGTCGACCACATCGCCGTCTGCGGAATCTTCTTCGACGGTATCGCCATCGGTCATGTCTCCATCGGCAACATCACCATCGGTAGAATCTCCATCTGTGACATCGCCATCCGTGCTGTCGCCTTCAGCCTCATTCGACTCCAGGTCGGGATCCGTGTCGCCGTCTATCGAAGAATCAGCATCTCCGTCCGAAATGACATCACCGTCCGGTGTAGTGTCACCGTCAGGCATACCGTCGCCGTCTGTTGTAGATTCGTCAGATCCACAGGAGATAAGGAAAACCAGCAAAATACCTGCCAATATTATCAGAATGGTTTTTTTCATAAAGCACCTCTTCAGTGATGAGAAAGTGGAAATAGCTGTAATACACCCGACTTTGAAACTGTTTAATTTTCTATATCACATGGGATCGGATATCTCAAACATAATCGAAATGCCGGTCAGATAAGAACTGTGAAAACATTACGACCAGACCAGTTAAATGAGAGCGGGGGCCATCTGCCGGTCGTTCTCCATGTAACAGGTTTCACTGGCCGGACTCCCCCAAGTGAGCGGCAGGGAGAACCCTGCGAGCGAGATGACCTGAAACTGAACCCGGAAGCGTCTTTGTGATGAATCAGGATGCCACGGTATCAAATCGCAAGCGTTCCTGTTATGCTGACGCCGCAATCCGGCTCCTACAGTCCGCCGCGCACACAGAGTGCGTTGTAGAGAGTGGTTTTATTGCCACCGAACGCAGTACCACCACCGCCATTGCTGAAGCCCACTATCCACGCTAATTCTGGCTGGTTAATGTTGGTTGTCGATGACCAGAAAGTAGCCGCAGACAAGCCTGGAAAATCAGAAGAGGGGTTTGCCAGGTTGTAATCTACCAGGCTGAAAAGCTCCTGTTCGTTGGGCAGGCGCCAGTCCGTAGACCCGGCGTAATCCAGTCCCTCACAGGCGGCCAGCGCCGCAGACCAGGTCTGGCTCGCGATGAAGTTTTTCTGCCAGACCAGCCCGGTGATTATATCCGTCACTTTTTCCTGACCGGTGGTGCCAGAGACCGTGTAGTGTGTCTGCCCTTCATATCCCGCTCCGGTTGCTGACCCACGTACACAGCGCACCAGGTAAGTATGATCCTTAGTGTCCCAGGATATCTGCCCGATACCGAAAAATCCCATCCATGCCGAGTTGGAGTTCTGGATAGTGGCAAGGGAAGTCCACATCCAGGTGAATGGCACGTTGGGGAAGGCTGCTCCGTCTCCGGCGGGGCTGATGAGGCCCTGTTCCTGCAGACTGTTGATTTCGTGGGGGTTCGGCAGGCGCCAGTCGGTGTAGCTATTGTAATCCAGTTCGTCGCAGTATTCCAGAGCTTCCTGCCAGGTCACATCCTCAGTTAAGGTTCGTTGCCACATCAAACCGGTGATTGAGTCCGTCACGACCTCGTCGGGACTGGCACTGGCAAGTTCGCTGCACTCTGTTGCTTCGCCGCCGGCATTGTAGCAGGTGAATACCCGGGAAATATCCGGGTACTGGGCATCCTGACCGCAGAAGGGTGTGCTTGTGCAGTCCGTTGCTCCAGACGTGCCCGGGCAGGCGATGACACCGGTGTCGTTGTAACAGCCCGTCTGATGAGTGGGCGTGGTGGGGAAGCACTGCGAGTAAAGGCAGTCCACTGGTTGTCCCACATAAGTCTCTTCTTCGATTTCCGCTTCGTCCTCGCTGTCTGCTTCGCCCTCGATCTCCTCGTCGAAGCCTTCGATTGCCTCTACCAGATCCTCGTCCCCATCGGGCACTTCTTCGATCTCAGTCGTTTCCTCGTCTCCGTCGGTCGGATTGTCGGCATCCGGTTCCGCGTCTCCATCAGAAATATCAACGTCCGTCGCATCTGCTTCAGCAGTGTCGATGTCTATGAAGTCTCCATCAGGCACATCGCCATCGGTGGTGTCACCGTCTGTCGAGGTGTCGCCATCGGAAATATCTCCATCTGCAACGTCGCCGTCCGCCAGTGTATCTCCATCTGAAGATGTATCGCCATCACTCGCATCGTCGCCACCGCAGGCGGCAGTTAGAATCATAACCGCCATGGCGGCAAGGATGATGACCCATTGGGTACAGCACTTTCTCATGATTGTTTCTCCGTTATAAATAGAGCCCGACCAGCCAACCATATATTTATAAAATTTAGGTTATTTATTATGTTTTTAGAGAATAGCGAAAATTTCCATAGAAAGCCACAGAAAAAGGTCAGGGTAAAATATGAGGAAGGTAATTTCCGGCGTTTCCGAGGACGATCCAGCTCATCCGGGGCTGCCGGGCGTAATCGTGCAAGCTATGCCCTGAAACTCTCTTTGCATCTTAACTTCCCGGGGCAGATATGTCATTTGAAGGCTGACGCAATTCACTTCCCACTACGAACACAGCGTACATTGTAGTCATACGACGACTTAGGGGCGTAACCCACGTAGCCACCGTAGAAATTCAAATACCACGCGTCATCGTTGCTGCTGGTGGAGGAGGACGACGACCAGAACCATGAACACGTTCCACTCAGTTCCTGCAGCCAGTAGCAGCCCGTAGGACTGACCTCGTCATTACATGAAGACGGACTGCAGTTATCCGTCCAGCACGATTCGTCAAGACAAGCGGTGTCATCCCCACAGACCGAACACTCATCCACAGCCCCGCAGGACCCGCCCGTTTCGATATCCGCGCAACCGCGTACCAGTGACCGCATTTCACTGATGTTAGGCAAGCGCCAGCCCGTGCCGTTGAGATCCAAACCGGTGCAGTGCGTGACCGCAGCGTCCCACAACATTTCTCCGCCCGTCGTTTCCTGTTGCCACTCAAAACCGGTCGTCCGGTCCAGACAAACGCCGTCCGCACAGGAAAAATTGCACTTTTCGCCAGAACAGCCATCCGCCCCGCATTCTTCAAGCTTATCCTGCGGCGCGCCATGACAATCGTACCAGTACACATCACCGTCATAGCAGGATGACAAATACTCGTCGTTCGCTAGGCAGGAATCCACCGAACAGGCACAGTTATCGCACTCTTCCTTCATCTCCTCGCGGTTTCCGCATGAGTCGTACCAGTACACATCGTCGGAATCGCAGGAGTATGAGGCATGCGCAGTCGGTATGCAGCTTTCCTCATCGCCGTCGATTGTGTCGCCATCGGGCGTGTCGTCACCATCGGGTGTGTCATCACCATCGGGTGTGTCATCACCATCGGGCGTATCGTCACCATCGGGCGTATCGTCACCATCGGGCGTATCATCACCATCGGGCGTATCATCACCATCGGGCGTATCATCACCATCGGGAGTGTCATCACCATCGGGCGTGTCATCGCCATCGGTGGTGTCACCGTCTGTCGAGATGTCGCCATCAGTGGTGTCGCCGTCTGTCGAGGTGTCGCCATCGGAAATATCTCCATCTGCAACGTCGCCGTCCGCCAGTATATCTCCATCTGAAGATGTATCGCCATCACTCGCATCGTCGCCACCGCAGGCGGCAGTTAGAATCATATCCGCCATGGCGGCAAGGTTGATGACCCATTGGGTACAGCACTTTCTCATGATTGTTTCTCCGTTATAGATAGAGCCCGTCCAGCCAACCATATATTTATAAAATTTAGGTTATTTATTATGTTTTTAGAGAA
>Ga0172375_10004627_pt1 | contig 20219 bp, 14 predicted proteins | sample LakKiv1m_FD_114537 | JGI IMG/M metagenome (GOLD analysis project Ga0172375, IMG submission 114537) | Freshwater microbial communities from Kabuno Bay, South-Kivu, Congo - kab_092012_11.1m | ecosystem: Environmental > Aquatic > Freshwater > Lake | place: Democratic Republic of the Congo...
GGCGAGTTCCCGGCCAAGCCGGGAACGCCTGGAGGGCGGGTTCTCCGTAACCCGCCGCCGGGATGCGGAGATCCCGGCCTCCAGACCGCGGGGAGCTCTTGCCGGTTTGGGGTGGAGCTTCGCTGGCCACCGGTCCTGCGGTCTCCGCGCCCCCCTGGAGCGCCCACGGTCCCGCGGCCGCGGGAGCATCGGGTCCCGCGACGGCTGGACCGCTCCAGCATGGCTCTACGGCTGGCGCAGGCGTGGTGTGAGAGGGCATCCAGCCGTAGGCACGGAAACAGGCAGGATAAGCACGTGCCCAGCCGCGATGACGCTGGGCGTGCCAGCACACCACAGACACCGGCCCCGCGGCACTCAGTGGCTTCGCGCGCGCTGCCGGGTGCCGGTCAGTTCTCCCCGGCGGCTTCCAGGAGGCGCAGCTCGTGGGCCCAGGCGGCACGACGCTGCTCGAAGTCCTCCGTCGGCGCCAGGGGCGGGAGCAGCGAACGCCGGGTGCAGTTGGCCAGGGCCTGCAGGGCCTGGTAGCGGCGGGTCTTCTCCACCGCGGGGAGGATGTGGTCGGCGAGGACGGCACGGATGTCGTCGAGGGCCAGGCCCTGACCGCCCTTCAGTTCGTCTGCCGCGATCAGGTCGGAACGCACCTCCGAGAAGGCGGCCGCGTAGTAGCCCCGGGTTTCCCCGCGCAGGGCGGCCGCGGCAGTCTTCGGGTCCGGGCAGGTATCGGTCCTGCGGAAGACTGGTTTGATCATCCAAGCGACGAAGTCATCGAGGTCCTCGCCCTCCGGGTCAAGCACGGGGAGGACCAGGCTGCCGGCCCGGCCCGGCCGACGGATGTCGGGCGAGAGCAGATGGATGCGCGCGGTGATCAGGAGCCACGACGTGCGGCCTCGGAGGACCGGGTCGGACATCATCGCCTGGACCTTGCCGGTCAGACGCCGTTCGGTCTCGTGCGTGCCCTCGCCGAGGGTGCCGAACTGGGTGTCGGCCTCGTCGACGAAGATCAGCGACTTGTCCAGGGCGCAGATGATGCGCCGAAGACGCTCGAAGATCACATCGGTCTCGCCAAACCACTTGCTGCGGATATTCTTGAGTACCAGCACCACGATCCCGAGTTCCCCTGCGACAGCTTCCAGCAGGAAGCTCTTCCCGGCACCGATGGGGCCGCCCACCACCGCTCCGGGCAGGGCACTCTTGCCCGTGGCGCGGATGCGGGGGACGAACTCGGTCTTGAGGAAGGCCTTCAGGTGACGGAACCCGACCACGTCCTTGAGGGTGTGCTCCGGCCGTTTGAACTCGACCACGTCCTCCCCGAGTTGGTCCTGGATGAAGCGCTCGACCTTGGCGACAACGGTGTCGGGCTTGAGGGGCGCATCCGTGTGGACCGCCAGGCGGAGGAGCTGAAGCAGGGCATGAGCCGAGAGGCCTGCGGTCATCGTGGCGAGGTCCTCCTGTGAGCCCCAGAGCTTGAGGCGGCGCCCGGCGGGCAGGCTCCGGCTGAACCAGCGGATAAGCCGGGAGCGGGCGGCACCATCCGGGGCCGGCACCTCGACCTCGAGGACCTGCGGTAGGCGGGCGACCCGGCTGTTCAGGAGGCTACGGGATTCCGTGATGAGCACCACGGTGTCCTTGCCGTTGGCGAAGCCGGGGTCGGAGAACCAGTCCCGACAGGTGGCCACGCGGTGGCGGTCCACGTCGGAGAGGTGGGCGATGTCCCCCTCAGGGATGAGGAAGTCGGCCCCCTCCACCAGGATGATGAGGTCCTTCGGCAGGATGGGCGCCCCTTCTCGCGGCAGGCGTGAGCAGAGGCACATCTGGCGCAGGAGCTCGATGGCATAGGTCGGGTTGCCGTTGGCCTTGGCGAGGCAGTCATCGAAGCCGTTGTGGGCCTGCTCCTGGAGTTCGGCGATGCGGCGCCGGGTCCGTGCCAGGGCCAGGTCGATGGCACGCTGGTTGTCCTCGTCGTGCAGTTCCCCCCAGGATTCCCGGACCGCCTGGAGGTCGGCGGGGTCCGGGAAGCGGATCGGGCCATTCAGTTCATAGACGACGAGCAGGGCCCCGGCGGCGGCCCACTCGTGCACCAGCAGGTCCACCAGCGGCACGTAGTCCTCGCTCTCGCCTTCGCCGCAGTGGAAGGCATCGGCGGTGTTGCCGCTGAGGATGAGGGTCCGGGCCTGTCCAGAGTTGATGATCCGTCCCGCGTCGGAGAGGAAACCTGGGACTGGGGTGTTCATGCGGGGGCTTTTCCTGAGGCCTGGGCCGCCAGGCCGAGGTACTCGCGGTGGGCGACGCCGATGGACGGCTCGAACACGGTGTGCAGGATCTCCTCTTTCTGGTCCCGGAAGGAGAGGAAGTCGCGGGGGTCATCCGGGGCGAACACGGGCGCGGGCTTGTCGTAGACGATGGTCGCGCCGGGACACTCGGTGTGACCGGCCGCCTGCCAGTCCCAGTACTGCGAGAGGCCGAGAACACGGTCACTGACGAAGATGGCCTCGTTGATCTCGTGGGTAACCAGCACCACGGTGTAGGGCGGCGCCTCCTGGCGGCGCCGCGCGGCCAAGTCCTCGGCGTAGAGGGTGAGCAGCACCCGCTGCAGTTCCTCACGGGTGGCCTCGTCGAGGGCTCCGAAGGGCTCATCCAGGAGCAGGATGGCTGGCTTCATGATGAGGGCCTGTGCAATGGCCACGCGTTGGCACATGCCACCCGACATCTCGGGGGGATACCGCCGCAGGGCGTCGCCCAGTTTCATCTGCTGCAGGAGCTCGGTGGCCTGCTCGACATGCGCTCGCCGCAGCGCCCGCCAGCGCCCCCGCCGCAGCCAGCGTTCCGTCGTCGTGGTCTGGTCCAGCATCAGGCCGTAGGCGACGTTCTCCAGGGCGGTGAGATGCGGGAACAACGAGTAGCGTTGGTAGACGATGCCCCGGTCCCGCCCCGGACCCTCGACCACCTTGGCGCCTCCAGCGCTGCACACGGCGACGCGGCCATGCTGGGGCAGATGGGTCCCCACGATCGCCCTCAGCAGGGTGGACTTGCCGCAGCCGCTGGGGCCCACCAGGGCGGCGAACTGCCCCCGCTGCACCTCGAGGTTGATATTGTGGAGGACGCGGTTGCGGCCGAAGGCATGCGAGAGGTCGCTGATCTGAAGTATGGGGTCGGCCATGCCTTTACCTCTTCGCCGCCCCGTACCATGGGCACAGCTTCCGCTGCAGCGCCCTCAGGGCCCAGGTCATGGCTCCGGCGTAGACCGTCAGGATCACGATCAGGGGATAGACCGCCTCGAAGCGCGTCGCCTTGGTGAGGACGCGGATGCGGTAGCCGAACCCCTCGCCCGCGACGATCTGCTCTGCGGCAATGAGGTAGACCAGCGCCGGACCGATCATCAGCATGGCCAGGTCGAAGATCCTGGGCAGCACGCAGGGAAAGATGGCCGTCGCAATCACCTCCGTGTGGCTGGCGCCCAGGGTGTAGGCCTTGAACCGCAGCTCCTCGGGGAACTCACGCACGTACTGCGATACCGTCAGGGTGACGATGGGCAGGGAACCGAAGGCGATCATGGCGACGTACATCTCCAGCTCAATTCCCGCGAGCTTGAAGAAAATGGGCATCGCGGCCGTGGCGATGATGCGCGAAGCGAAGTAGAGCACCGGCGAGAAAGCAGCGTCAAGCTTGTGGAAACAGCCCATCAGCAGCCCCAGCAGCACGCCGCCGCCCAGGCCGATGGCCAGGCCGCCGAGGAGTCGGCCCAGGCTCGCCTTGGAGGCTTCCCAGAGGATGCGGTCTTGGAGCCAGCCCCTCGGCCGCTGGCCGGCCTCCGCTTGCTCCTCTCTGATGCCGGCACCCTCCAGGGCCGCTGCCAGGAGGTCCGCGGCATCGGCGTCGGCCTCTGCGGTGGGCCTCTGGCAGAGGAAGACCAGGCCGCCCCACAGTTGGCCCCAGGTGGGGATGGTCCGGCCGTCGGGGTTCTTGCGGTGCTGTGCGGTGGCCAGGACCGTATAGGCGATCACCACCGCCGCCACCGCCAGCACCGAACACAGCAGCGCCGTGCGCTGCGGTATGGGCCTGCCGATCATTTCCGCGCGCTCACCACGGCGTTGATGTACTGGGGATCGAAGCAGAGGTTCGCCTTGGGGTCATCACCGTAGGCCACGGTGGGAGCCTTGGCCTTGTCGATGAGGCCCTTGTCAAGGGCCCAGGGCAGCACATGGACCGTCATCACCTGCGGGAGGTCCTTGCCCTGGAACAGCGCCAGTCCCTTGGCAGGGGTCGAGTAGAACTGGGTCTCGCGCACGATCACGCGCATGTCCTCGAGGCCCAGTTTTGCGAACCGCGCGCCCATGGCAACGAGGGTCTTGTCGTGGGTCTTCTCGCCCTCCATCAGACCGCACACGGTGTAGTAGACATCGACCATGGCACAGGCCCAGCGCTTGCCGCCGTCGCGGGCGAGGGCCTCGCGCGAGGCGGTGACCATGTCGATGATGTGGCCCTTGATCAGGGACGAGTCGAAGAGTCGGTGGAGGGTGGGCTTGGCCTTGGTGGTCTCGAGGACCACCGGGTTCCAGGTGATCCCGGCCTCGATCTTGCCGTCCTGAAGGGCGACGCCGACCTGCACCGGGTCCAGGTTCTCGAAGGTGTATTCCTTCGGCTTCGCCCCCAGGGCCTCGATGCACTTGTCAAAAGCATACTGGGACACGCTGGAGGCGAGCCCGCGGACCGTGACCCCCTTGAGTTGCGTGATGTCGGCGATGGCCGGTTGGGCCAGGCACGCGTCCGCCCCCGCACTGGTGGAGGTCGGCAGGATGGCCACCGCCTGGCGGGAGACGCTGGGGGCCAGGCTGTCGATGTTCGTCAGACAGGCGGCATCGACGTTGCCATTGACGAACAGGGTGATGCAGGAGTCGTAGTCCGTATCCTTCACCACCAGATCCACTTGCCACTTGCGCTCAAGGGGTCCGAGCTTGCCCTCGGCGCCGTCGATCAGCTTCAGGTCGCAGGCGGTGAGGAACGTGCCGCTCCACGATGGGTACTCGCTCACCGCCAGGGAGAAAACCGGCGCTTCCGCGGCGCTGACCATGGCCCCGCAGAGCACCACCGCCAAGGCACCCAACGCACGCCAGACTGTGACCATCGTAGGCCCCTCCTATGTCTGATGGACCCTTCACCGCCGGAGCGGAGGCCCGGCGGTCGCACTCATTCCGGGAGGCGCTGCTTCGCCTTGGCTGCGGCGGCGTCCGGGGTTGCTTTGGCGCCCGTCTCTGCCGCGGCCTCTGCTGGCTTCTCGGCCCCGAAGATGCCATCGAGGAATTCGCTCTCGGCCTGGGCACTGCCGGCCAGCTCGAGGAACTCTGCTTCCTGGCGCGCGGTGTCGGTCCCGGCCATGCGCGAGGTCACCTGCGCCTCGGCCCTGGCCTGGCCGACGGTCTCGCGCAGGCGCCGCAGGTCGTCGGCCGTGCCATCGTTGGCGATGCCGGCGATGGCCTCGCTGGCAGCCCGGGTCTCGCGGGCCATAGCGACGTCGGCCACGCTGCGCTCGCGTTCGTCGCTGAGTTCCTGCAGCTCGCGGTGCAGCCCCTGCAACTGGACCTCGTAGCCCTTGGCGTCCTTCTGGGTCTGCTCGATATCCAGTTCCAGGCTCTCGCGCCGCTGCTGGAGGATATCGAGGGAGCTCTTGAAGTCCTGGTACGCCTTCATGCACTTGACGAACTCCATGTCCTGCTGGGCCTCCTCGCGGGACCTGCCCTTGGCCAGTTTGGCGGCCATGGCCTTGGCGCCGTTCATCAGGCGCTCCTTCTGGGCGATATCCTCGTTGGTGGCCTGGAGCTCGGACCGTTTGCGTTCTGCATTGCGGATGAACCCGGCGACCGCGTTGCGCACCTGCAGGATCGACTGCCGTTTCCGGGCAATGAGCTCGTCGTACCGGGCCCGCACCACGCTCGGGTCCTCGTCGATGCCCTTGGTCTTGGCGTCGAGACGTCCGGTCAGCATGTATCCGATCGCCTTGAAGAACCGTCCGATAGCCGCGAACATGGTCGTTCATCCTCCTCGGTCAGGGGTCTTTGCATGCTCCAAGTACGCTGTTTCGTCCGGACCTGCCTCACGCCGGCTGCGCATCGCGCCGAGTCGCTGTTCTACTTCCTCTGCAATGCGCAAGCGGGCCTTCAGTTCATCGCGCAACTCGGCGAGCTGCGGCGCGTTGCCGGAACTGACCGCCACCCGCTTGAGCCCACCGAGGACCTCGCCTAGGTTCTCCAGGCTCTTCTCCACTTCGGCGATCAGGAGTTCGCGCTGGGCAAGCAACTGCGAGCGGATCGGCTCGCGGTTGACCTGTGCCGCGGTGCGCCACAGCCCCAGCGACTCCCTAAGATAGTCTACACTGCGCTGAAACAACACATCAACATCAGCGCCAATGTCAAGAGCCGTGGCCCCCACGGTCCTGGACTGCTCGCCCAAGATGGCCCGGGTGAGCGTGCGCAGGTCCTTGAGGAGGGTCTCCGTCCGCGGGTCGCCGTCCTGCTGCAGTTCGCGGTAGAGCGCATCCAGTTCCTGGTTGCGGGCCTTCTCCAGGGCGTCGCGCCAGGCCGTGATGAGGCGCTGTTGGTTTCGTTCCCAGCCGAAGATCAGGCGGTGCAGATAGACGCCGGTGGCCATCAGCATGACGATGGCGCCAGAGGCCACGTAGAGGCCTGGCTCAGGGTGTAGCAGGCCGCTGCCGGCAGCCAGAGCCGCCCCGGCCAGGAACGGCGTCAGGGTCAGCCAGTCCAGCGGCGCCACCAGCAAACGCTTGATGAGTTCCTTGCGCTGCAACCGTTCGTCTCCACCAGTGTCCGCCGGTCGCCAGTCCGGCCACGGCCACGCACGATCCCGTGACCCGCTGCGGCGGCCTCGGTCTGGGCGACGCACGACCCGTCGGCCGGCCCGCCACGGGGGCTGCTCCGGCGCCTGCCGCCTGGGCCTCAGTAGGCCATCTGTCTGACCACGAAGTGGACCGCCTGGGCCTCCGGTTGGTTGCTCGAGGCGATCTCGGCCGCCGTCCGGAGGCGCTGCGGGGCGACGCCCTTGGCCTTGAGCATGGCCACGACGGCGTCGGCGCGGGCCCGGGCCAGGGCCAGGGCGGCCTCCTCATCGGTGCCCGGCCGCACCCGCCCCGTGACCATGAGGTAGTACTGCGGCCACGAGGTGAGGGTCTCCGCCAGGCTGGTCAGGGCCTGCTCGCCCTGCACTCCGATGGTGGCATTGCCACGGCCGAAAAGGATGGGGTCGGCCCGGATCTCGCCCACGGTCACCAGGGCCTCCCACTGCGCGTCCGAGAGCACGGGTATGGTCTCGCTTCCTCGCACCTGCTCCTCGCCCGGCCCGCTGGCCACGTCGGAGAGCACGTTGATCTCGCGACCAGGGTGGAATCCCGCCTCTTTCAGATCACTGACGACGTGCTCGGCCCAGAGATGGCCGCCGGGGGCTCCGGCCAGCGGGTCGGCCGGCAGGGCCCCGGTCCGCACCAGGACGTCGGTAACCTTGCGCAGGATCGTCGCCATGTCGTCCAGGCCACTCCCGGAGGTCAGCCCGAAGTGGCCGTAGTTCTCCAAGGTGTTCTTCCAGCGGATGCCCCTGGCGATGGACTCGGCCTCCGCCGGGCTGACCGGGGTGCCGCTGGCACGGCTGTCCTGCGCCACCGCCTCCGCCATGTGCTCGCGGGCAGCGTGGGCCGTCCGCGCATACTCCTCGACCACGGTCCGCACCAGGCCATAGTTGCCGAGGAGGAACTGGCGGCGCGCGGTCAGGACGTCCACCACATAGCCCTTCAGCTTCGAGGTGTCCAGCAGCACGTGGGCTCTCGGATCGGAGAGCGCGCGGGACACGTCCGGTTCCCACATGGCATAGGCATAGGGCCGCTGCCGCGATTCGCCCCGGAAGCGGCGATAGACCTCGCTGGAGCCCTGGGCGGGCACCATCCACCCGTCGCGTGGCAACTGCGGCAGGTTGAAGCTGGCAACGACCACCCGCGCCAGGAACTCCGAGGGCGAGTCCGCCGTCAGCACCATGCGCGCCTCGGGTGAGTTCAGCGCCGCGACACTGGCAACGCCCTCTTTCCAGGCGACCAGGGCATCGGCGCCGACCGTCTCATCGAGCACGTAAACGATGCTGGCGGGGAAAGAGCCCAGCCGTCCGCCGCACTGCACCAGCGAATTGACCGGGAATACGGCCATCTCGACATCGCCGGCGTCGAGGGCGCGCAGGCGCGCCATGTAGTCCGCCTGGTCGTCGGTCACTTGCAGGGCGACGCCCTTGCGGGCCAGGCGAGCGGCCAGGTCCTCGGAGCGCAGCAGGCAGTAGCCTGAGAAGCTGTCGGCAGCCAGCCGGACAGTCGAGGTGTTGGCCCCGCCGGAGTTGCCCGCGTCCGGGGGCTGATGGCTGCGCCGGTCGCGGCCGGAGGGCAGGACCAGGGACCGCACGACGGCGGCGATGGCCCCCAGGATGACGAGCCAGGCCAACACGGCCAGGAGGATGCTCTTCGCGGTTCTTGCCATGGACCTCTGTGGCCTCGAGCGGGCAGGAGGGTCAGCGCCCGGCCGCGCGGCGCCCGGCAGCGGCCTTGACGATGATCACCAGGACGATCCCCAGGGCCAGGAACAGTACCCAGGGCGGACGCCGCGGCGCCGGCCCCGGCTGGGGGGGCTGCCCCGGGGGCAGGGGTGTCGGCGCGGCGACGGAGCCTGGCGTGCTGGGGACCCCCTCCGGCTGCACCGCCGGGGGTTGGCTGCCGATGGGTCCATTGCCCGGCACGGCCAGCGCGGTTAGCACGGCCGTGGCGGCCTCCGCCGGGAACCCGGACAACTCCGCAAAGGCCTCCTCGCCGGTCCCGCCGGCGCCGGTCCGGCCGATCTCCGCGAAGACTTCCCGGATGGCCCGGCTGAGGGCCTGGGGATCGTTGGCGCGTCGGTAGGAGCTGGCCCGGGTAGCCAGCATGTGGTCCTCCGCCATATCCACTCCGATCACATCCATGGCAATGCCCCGGGCCAGGATCAGCGGCGCGTAGTCGGTGGTCAGGCTACCGTCGGTGGCCTGGCCGTCGGTCACCAGCAACAGCCGGTAAGAACCGTAGCCATACTGCGCTTGGCGGGCCACCAGCAGGGAGTCGGCGCCCAGCTTCATGGCGGCACCCAAGGGCGTGCCGCCGCCGGAACGGAGCCTCTCCACGGCACTGAAGAACATGGCATCGCGGCGCGGGCCCAGAGGAAAGACCCAATCCGGTCTCCCGCCACTCAGCACCAGCAGCCCGACGTGAGTGGACGCGGGGATGGTCGCCATGACCTCCTTGAGGGCGGTCTTGGCCGCGTCCAGCTTCACCACCCGCGTCCCGCGCATGGCCTCCTGCATGGAGCCCGAGCAGTCGAGCACGATGACGACGTTGTCGATGTAGACCGCGTCCGACGCCCGAGCGGAGGCCAAGCCCAGCAGCAGGCAGGCAGCGCACCACCATGGGTTCATCGGCCGTCCCCCCGTCAGCGTCGCTCAGAGTTCACTCGTGTCGAGCCAGGTCAGAAGTCGAACTCGGACTCGGTCATCACCTCCGGCTTCACCCGGACCAGGCGGAACTCAACCCGCATATTGGCCTCGGCCTCGGCCATGCTGGTCGGCTTCGCGATGACCGGCTCGGCAACGCCCACGCCCACCGGCTGGACCTGGGCCTCCTCCATCTCGAGGCCCTGGCCCTTGGCGTAGGCCATAACCGCTGCTTTCACCGCTTCCGCCCGCTTGCGCGAGAGGTTCAGTGCCGCCTGCATGGTGTCCCGTGGACTGGCGCCCGCCACCCCGTCAAAGTCACCGTGCTCGATCAGTTGCGCCAGTTCCTTGGTGTTTCCGATGTCGAGGGGCTTGCCCTGGAGGTAGTATTTGTAGTCACCGCGGGTCCCGGTCCGCTTCAGGATTCCCTTCTGCATGCCGGCCTGGACGGTCTCCAGCAGGACCTTGGTGGGATCGGAGTGCCCGCGCACGGCGATGACCGCGTTGGCGTACTTGGCGGAGAACTCCACCACCCTCTGGAACTCGGCGCCGTATTGCACGGCACTGAACTCCTCTTGGTTAGCCTTGAAGCCGATGGAGAACTCGTAGATGGTGTTCTGGTCCAGCGTGCCGCCGAGATTGAGCTCCGCGATCTCCTTCTCCGCCGCCTCGCCGATGAAGCGGTCCGTGCGGGCAGGCTCCATCTTGGTCAGCAGGCTGGTGAAGACGGCCGCATTCCAGTCCAGCGGCGAGGGGATCATGCCCGTGCGGACCTTGGCATAGCCGCGGGTGGCCGCCAGGTTCAGGGCCGCCTCTTGGAAGGCCTCGAAGCCGGTCAGGTTCTTCTCCGCCGTGAAGAACTTGACGTTGCCGCGGTACCCCACGAAGATGCAGTCCAGGATGAGGCCGTAGGCATCCTGTTCCAGGGGCAGGACTTCCTTCCCGTAGATGGTCTGAGCCATGGCCAGCAGAGCCTTGAGCTGGGGGCTGCCTTTGCCCTCGTACTCCTTCTTCATGTCCGCCAGTTCCTCGCAGGCTCTGAGGTAGCCGGCAGTGAACTTCTCGCACCAGGCCCGGTTCGCGTCGAGGAAATCCTTGCGGACAACGTAGACATCCGCGATGGAGCGCGAGCGGTCGGCCGTCGAGGCCAGCACCCGGGCCCCCTTGACGGTGCCCTCGACGCCGGTGCCGACGCTCTGCAGGCCGCTGGTGAGGCCCAGCATGTCCGGCGAGATGACGAAGCACACGTCGATGCTGGGGTCTTTGCGGAACAAGGCCGCGGGGCTGTCGTCGGTGCCGCTCAGATCCCTGGCCCAGACCACGGTCACCGCATCCCACTTCAGGCCGGCGTCGCGCAGCAGGTCGTCCAGAAGGCCCTCGTGAGGCCCGCCTTTCTGCAGGCAGACCTTGGCCCCGCGCAGGTCTTTCAGCGTCTTGAGGCGCTCACGGCAGACGGCGTGGTCACCGGCGGACCAGGTCATCTGGAAGAGCACGACCCCTTTCGTCCGAGGGTCACTGCCGATGACCTCCGAGGCCATGCCGATCATGTGGAACGTGCCGCGCAGGAGCGGCGACTTCCCGGCCAGGTAATCGCGCACCTGTTGGACGAAGTTGTCCCCAGGCACGAGTTTGAGGCTCAGGCCCTGCTTCTGGTACAGGGTCTCAGGCTTGGTCTCCAGGCCGCCGTTGGCGTGGAACGTCGCCACGTCGCCGCCCCACACGATAAAGGGCACCTGGACCGTGCCCGGTGCGGCGACGGCCCCCACCGGCACCGCCCCGACGAGGTCGCCAAAAGTCTCGGCGGCCGCCAGGCTGGACGCCGCCAGCAGCATGCAGCCCGCCGCCGCCATGGTAAGGGTCCTGCTCTTCATCGGCCGTCTCCACTCCTGGCCCGCACACCCGCGGCCATGCCTACACACGGCCGCTCCGCCTGACAACACCCCTGCGGGCCCAGTTCGGCGTTGGTTCCCCAGTACCAATAGGAATATGGGGGGGAAAGGGGGTCCTTTCAAGCGCCGCCAGCCCCGGCGAGCAGCCTGGCCCGCGCCCCGGCGCCGCGTCGCCTCATGGCTGGCTTGGCGTGCCGGCCTCCAGGGCCTTGAGGGCTGCGGCCGGGGCGGTGGAGGTCGGGAACTTGCTCTGCCGGTCGCGGTAGTAGGCGACCAGGTCCTCGCGCAGGCCGGCCTTGGCCAGTTCGTCCAGGCGACCGGTCGCGGTCAGGTCCAGGTTCGTCACCCGGGACCAGATCCGCAGGGCCTCGGACCGGGCCCCCGCCTTGGCGGCGCAGACCGCAATGCGCCCAAGCCACTCCGGCGTCTCCCGGGCGGTCAGCCGCCCGGCGGCCTGGGGGAACATGGCCTCGGCCCGCTGCCAGTCGGCGATGGCCAGGTACGACTCCAACAGCGTGAACTCGGCACGCTCCCGGAGTTCGTTGTCGGTGGTCTCGCTGACCGCGCGTTGGAGCAAGGGCACGGCGCGCGCGGCGCGGTCCATGCGGCTGAGGACCCAGCCCAGAACCGCGGCGCGGCTGGGATCTCCGCCGCCGGTGAGCTTCTCGGCGCGAGCCACATGGCGGTCGAGGTCGTTCCGCGGCGAGTTCTCCAGAAGGCGCCAGAGCAGGCGCTCCTCGATGTGCTCCCAGTGCGGGCGGCTTCCCAGCCAGGTCCACAAGACCTCGTCCGTCGGAGCGACCTGTCTCTCGAGGTCGAAGGCCAGCCCCCGCGCCGCGGCCTGTGCCGAGGTGGACTCCGCCGGGGCCGAGGCCATCTCCTGCCGGAGCAGGACCACGGCCTCGTCCTCGCGCTTCTCGCGCTGCAGGAAGGCAGCGTAGTCCGAGAGCAGCCAGGCGCGTTCGTCCTGGGCCCCACCCTTCCCAGCGCGTGCCGGTGGCAACTGCGGCGGGGCCAGGGCAAGGCCCCGTTTGAGGGCCTCCTCTTCCTGGGCGGACTCCTTCCGGCCGCGGTAGTACCGGGCCCGCTCTCGCCAGTACTTCGGGTCGTCCGCCGCGACCTGCTCCTCGGCCTTCAGCCGCCCCTCGACGACGCGTTCGCCGCTGGCGGCCTGCACCTGTCCCGCGAGCAGGGCGTTCGCTCCGAGCTGGTTCTTCTCACGGAGGTCGGCGGCGGCCACCATCCACGTCTGCGCCTCAGCCGCGCGTCCCAGGCTGAGCAGGCACTCGGCCAGCACCTCGCGGGTCCGTGCGGCGAAGGCGGCTCGTACCTTCTCCTCCGGCATGAACACCTGGTACTGCATCGCCTGGCTTCTGGCCTCTGCCTCCGTGAACGGGATCTCGACCCCCTGCCGCAGGAACCCCGCGGCGGTGACCAGGTCGCCCAGCGTCTGCAGGCGCGTGCCGAGGTCGGCTGCCTGGGTCGCCAGGGCTGGCTTGAGCGTCGTCGCCAGCCACGACAGATCCGGCTTGGCCTCGTCGCCGCGCCGGGCGCCCATCAGCGCGTCCAGGAAGACCAGGGCGCCCGGGATGTCCGCGGGGGCAGCACGGACGCCGTCAGCCAGTGCCTTGACCAAGGCCTCGCCGCGGCCCTGGGCGGTGTTGAAGCGCAGGCGTTCCTTGACCCAGAACCCATCCTTGCCCCGGGGCCTGTCCGCCAGCCAGCGATCCACCTGGTCCACGGTCCAGCCGCGGTCGAGGAGGTGCTTGAGGAGGCGGTTCTCGAGGGAGAGGTCCGAGAGGTCGTCGGCGAACAGCTCCACCGCCGCCTGGGCTACCTCCCATGCCCCAGCGCCGTCACCGGCGTCGTAGTAGAGGCTGGACACCTGGTAGCTCTCGAGACCCGGACACAACGCCTTCAGGTCCCGCAGCGCCTGGACCGCCGCCACGGTCATGCCGGCACGCAGGAAGACACTGATCCTGGCGAAAGCCTCCTGGGCGTTGGCAGGCTCCGCGCCACTGGCCTCGGCGACCCACTGCGTCAGGCTCTTCTTCCCCTCCAGCAGCGTCGCGGTCACCTCGCGCTGCGCCTGCCACCAGTCGGCCGGAGCGCTCTCGGCGCCACGCGTCCCGGTCGCCCCCAGCAGCAGGCCTGCCAGGAGCCCCGCGCCGCATGCCATCCCACCGTGCCTTCGCGCCATCTGCGTCCGGTCCCCACGAACGACATCACCGGATACCGGCCGTCCCCGAGCTGCGCCGGCGCCGCCGGTTCCGCTCTTGCGTGGCGTGCAGGGGTCGGGCCGCCGTGCACCTATCCCCACACGACCTCCACCGGATAGGCGGCAGACCTGCGGTCCACCGTGATGACCGGGATGCGGTCGATCTGGCTCTGCGCGATCAGAATTCGGTCGAAGGGGTCACGATGGTGCATCGGCAGAGCCGCCACCCGGAGCGCGTGCGTGTGCTGGATGTGCAGCGTGCCGAACCCGCACCGATGGAGTCGCGAGGGCACGTAGTCCTCGGGCGGCGTCGGCAGACGCAGCTTGCCGAGGGCGTACTTGATCGCGATCTCCCAGGAACTGGCAACCGAGATCAGGATGTCATGGTCGCGGTTGCCGATGATACCGAGGGCCTCTGCCGAGAGGCGATCCGGGCTTGCCAGCCACCACAGGAAGCAGTGTGTGTCCAGCAGGTACTTCATGACTCGAACGCTGCTGTGATCTCGGCCACCTCGGCATCGAAGTCCGCGGGTACCTCGTACAGTCCGCGGTCCATCCCCGCCTGGCGCTTCCCAGCGGGCGGCCTGGCAGGCACCAGTCGCGCCATAGGCCGGCCGGCCTTGGCGATGGTCACCTCCTCGCCTGCGGCTACCCGCGCGAGCAGACGCGACAGGTGGGTCTTCGCTTCGTGAGTGTTCACCACGATCATCCGCAGAACCCCAGGCTTGGCGCGATGCCTAGGTCGCTACCATGGACTTAGTCCAGGCCTCAGTCAAGTAAGCCCGCCCGCACGGCACGCCTGCCGACCCTACTTCAGGCCGGTGAACACAACGCTGTCCACCGAGCACCAGTCCGCGCCGGGGTTGTCCACCCGGACGGTGTGCTCTCCGGCCGCCAGCGGCACCGCGATGTCGGCGGCGATCTCCCCGGCAAGGGGGTTGTTCTCGCCATCCTTGTCCGGCAGTTCCCGGCGTACGGCTTCCGTGCCGTCCACAGTGATCACGATGGCTGCTCCCTGGGCCGCCACGGAGTTCACCCGCAGGGTCAGGCTCCCCGGACGCACCAGCACGAGGCCGAAGGTCGGCCCGCCGCCGAACCGCTCCCGGTGTAGGCGGCCGTGTACGAGGGTGGGCAGGCTCACGTCGACCGGTGTCAGCGAGCCGTCGGCGCCCACCTGGATGACCCCCTGCGACTGCGGCCGGCCGAAACCGCCTACGGGACGCAGCCACAGGTCCTCGCCCTGCCACAGCAGCAGGGGGTGCCGGGCCGCTGCCAGGCCACCGTGGCCCTTGCCGAAGACGATCTGCAGGGGCTCACCAGCGGGCCGGGGCAATCCGAAGCGCACCACCAGCGTGTGCGCCACGGCGTCGGCTTCGGCCGTACCCCCGCGGCAGCTCTCGAAGCAGTCCGTGATGGCGACTAGCTCGGCGTCGCCGACGAGCGTTGGGTCGAAGGTCGCGGTGACCGAGCGCTCGCTCCAGAACACGGCATCGGGGAGGCCATTACGCACCGTCCGGATCGCGTCCAGCACGAACAGGTGCCGACCCGAGGCGCGGTCCTGGCCGCAGTAGACCAGGTTCAGGTCGGGCCCGGCATCCGTCTGGCACCACCGGCGCACCCCGGCCCGGTCGGCCGCGGCAGCGAGGAGAGGCAGGGCCCCGACCGTGAAGCCCCGGTGCGCGTCCGGGTCGGCCGGTGTGAGGTAGAGCACGGCCCGGCCCTTCCCCACGCTCGCCTCGACACAGGCTGGCGCCACCGCATCGCCCCCCGGCGCCGTGGCACTCGCGAGCGCCGCCGCCGGGACCATGCCGGCCAGCCCCGGGGTGGCGGCGAGAGAGCGGTCCGCCTCGACCGTGTAGCTCAGGCAGCCGACGCCGAAGCCAAGGAGCGTGCCGCCGTTGGCCACCCACGACCGGATTGCCGCCACGGCCTTGCGCGAAGTGACGGTAACCCCGCTGTTGGGGATGACCAGCAGCGTGCGACCCGTCAGGGCACCGTCCTCGATCATCAGGTCGTCCACCACATCGGGCGCCCCCAGAACGCGGCCCCAGGAGGGGTAGTCCAGGCCGGGGTACCACAGGGCGTTGGTCCGGTCATAGAGCCGCAGGGCGTCCACGTTCGCGCGGTCCGGCCGGTACCATGAGGTCATGTAGGAATGGAAGACGGCAGCATCGCTGCGGACGTAGCCCGTGCGGTAGCGCCGGATCAGGGGCGCCAGGCCGGCCCAGGTCCGCCCGAACCAGGTCCCGGTGTCGTACAGCTCGCCCCAGTGCGCCAGATGCACAGTGTCGGCCCCGGAGGCCAGGGCGTTGAGCACCGTGTTGTACTGGTGGAAGACCTCCAGGAACGGCGGACCGACGTTCTCGATCATGAGGTCGACGCCATACTGCGAGCAGGCCGCCCGCGTGTACTTGCAGGAGAAGAGGGTCTGGCTGTCGGTGTCGCTGAGGAAGGCGGGGCGGACCTGCCCGAGCAGCCTGACGATGGGGCCGACGTTGCCCAGGCTGATGCCCTGCGACGGACCGACCTTGGGGCCGCCCATCATCACCGCCAGCGGCTTGTCGGTCTCCGCCCGGGCCGTGGTCAGGGCGCGCCGGGTGACCTCCTCGAGCCAGGCGTTGTACCAGTGCATGAAGTCCGACCAAGCGGTGCGCGTGTCGATCCCGGGGGGCCCTGCCTGCGGCCCGGTCGGGGGCACGACGTCTTCCCATGAGGCCAGGGGTTGTCCCCAGGCCTTCGCCACCGCCCCCAGGTCCCCACGATAGGCTTCCTGCAGCCAGCGGCGGAAACCCTCCTTGGCGGGCCGGCTGAACACCGCGTACTGCCCGGCGGTCGATCCCGCGTAGTGCACCTCGCCGTAACGGCTGATGGGCGACGAGAGCATGAACGACGTTACCCAAGGGGCATCTCTCCGAGCCCGGATACGCTCGGCGATATGCTCGCAGAAGCGGTCGACAACCACCGGGTGGAAGATGGCCCCCTCGACGCCCTCGCCCATGCGGCGGCCCTGGGCATCCTGGTCGAAGTCCGCCTCCGTCAAGCCCAGGCCGGCCATCAGGGTCTCGTCCGTAGGGCGGCTTGGGCAGAGGTTTGTGGCCATGCCGTTGAGGAAGGCCCGCTGCTGGACAAGGGCCGCGTCGCCATTCGAGCCGAAGCCCAGTCCCAGGGCCTTGGCCTGGGCCAGCGCGGCCGGTTCCAGCCGGGGCAGGCCCCAGGTCCCCAGCCGAGGCAGGCCCCCGGCTGGCGGCAGGGCGGCGATCTGCGCATCCAGCGGCCCGCTGGCGAAGGCCGCCCCCGCGCCACGGGCGTTGCGCACCACGATGTCATCCAGCCAGAGGGTGGCTGGGCCCAGTTCACCCGCCCCGTTGACCTGGAGCGCAATCAAGGCCCGCAACCGCAGCGCTCGCTCCGGATTGCTCGCCTGGAAGTCGGCCAGCGACAGCCGGACCTCGTGCCAAGCCACGTCCTTGAGCGAGACGGGCAGGTTGTAGAAGCTCGGCCGCAGGTCGTCGCCCCAGGCCTGCAGGCAGAGGTGAACCTGCTTGTCGGAGCCATCCCCCTTGAGCCACACCCCGATCTCGTCGACCGCCAACGCCGCCCAGCGCTCCCCGGCTTCGGCTGCCGGCAGGTAGGCATTCGCCCAGCCCTTGCCTGGGTGGAAGGTGACCTGGAGGCTCTTCGTTCCCGAGCGCCCCTCGTCCGCCACGGCAATCGAGACCAGCACGGCCTCCTTGGCGGTCCCCGAGGCCTTGCCGCCATCGTTGACGAGCCAGCCGCCAAGGCCGGACTCGAAGCCGGCCACCAGTTCCTCCGCCCCGCCGGCGGCCAGCGCCCCGAGCACCAGCGCGCCGGTGAGCAGGGCCTCGGCCCGCCGGCGCATCGTCGCTCTCACGGCCATTGCCTGGCTCCAACCCATGGGTCAACTCCACGCGGCGGGGGGATCACCGTGGTAACCACCTTAGCCGCTGTCGGCCGGCAGGCGGGACCCTTCCCGAGCGAAGTGCTCGCCGAAAGCGAGGGCATCCTGCAGGCCGTGCCGGTGCATGAACTCTATGGGTACCCCAGGGAGCCGTCCGGGAGGCGCGCCAGGGTCCACTCCAGCACGCCCTCGGGGCAGGGGTAGCGGGCGGCCAGGTCCTCATTGAGGTCGATGCCGAAGCCGGGCTTGTCGTTGGGATAGGCGTAGCCCTCGCGCAATTCCGGGCACCCGGGGAAGATCTCCTGTTCGAGGTCGGAGAAGCCAGCCCACTCCTGGACACCGAAATTGGGGCTGCTGACATCCAGGTGCACGTTGGCCGCGTGCCCCACCGGGGAAACATCGCCAGGGCCGTGCCAAGCCGTCCGGATACCGAAGGCCTCACCCACCGTGGCCAGCTTCTTCGCCGGGGTCAGGCCGCCGATGGCGCTGACGTGGCAGCGCACGAAGTCGATCAGGCGGCCCTCGACCAGGGGCTGCCATTCCCGGCAGTTGACGAACAGCTCTCCCATGGCCAGGGGCGTGGTGCACTGCCGCCGCACCATGCGGAACCACTCGACCTGCTCGGGGGGCAGCAGGTCCTCCAGGAAGAAGAGCCGGAAGGGCTCCAGCTCCTTGGCCAGGCGCACCGCGGTGATGGGGACCAGGCGCTCGTGGACGTCGTGGAGCAGTTCCACCTCGTCGCCCAGGGCACTGCGCAGGTGGTCGAAGAGCACCACCACGCTGCGGGCATAGGCGTCTGGGTCGTAGTAGGCGCCGCGGAGATCGACGCTCGCGGCGTTGACCGGCTTCATACGGCCGCCATAGCCGCCCATCTGGGCCCGCACGTAGCGCAAGCCCTGCGCCTGGAAGGCCCGGACACGCTCCGCCACCTCGGCCGGCTCGCGGCCATCGGCATGCCGGTAGACCGCGGCGCCCTCGCGGCATTTGCCGCCGAGGAGCTGATAGACCGGCATCCCGGCGAGCTTGCCCTTGATGTCCCAGAGGGCCATATCCACCCCCGAGAGGGAGTTGTTCATGATGGGCCCCGAGCGCCAGTAGGCGTTGACGTGAATGAGCTGCCAGATGTCCTCGATGCGCTGCGGGTCGCGCCCCACCAACAGCGGTTTGAGGTAGCCGTCCACCACGGTCTTCACCGCGGCATGCCGCTGGGTGAAGGTGGCACAGCCCAGCCCGTACAGGCCCGGCTCGGTGGTCTCCACCTTCACCACGATCAGGCGCTTCTGGATGTTGCCCGTGCCGGGCGAGGTCATGATCACCCGCACATCCCGGATCGTCGGCGTCGACATGTCGCTGCTCCTCTGGCTGTCAAGGGAATACTCTCGGGGCGCTGCCCCACGCGCTTCGCGCTCTGCAGCCCCTCCTGCGGAGGGTCGTTCGAGGCCTCACTCTGCGCCCCCCGCCGGGGAAGCGTGCTCCCCCGGACCCCCCCGGTGTGCAGGCCGCGGCAGACACCGCCGCCTTGTCCGCGAGGCGGACGGCCCGGTGGCATCGCCGCAGCCCGCGTTGGCCGTGCTGGCGCGGGGGCCGAGGTGGCCCGTGAGGTCCTGTCCTGGCCGGTGTCCACCACGGCGAAGCCTGGCCAGCGCGGCTGGCGCCGATGTGCCGGCCGAGTCCCGCGGTCGCGGGACCGGTTCCGGCATGTCTGGCGCCAGCCGCCTTCCCGAGGGGTCCGGGGAGTCCGCGACGCCCCGGCGGGGGTCTGGGGGCGGCGCCCCCGTTGTCCGCCCAGCGCATTCACGCGTTGGCCATCTCGAACAGCTCCCGCACGGCGGGGTTGGGGTTGCGGATTTCGGCGGGGCTGAGGCCGGTGATGGTCGGGATGGCCCCCAGGCTCAGGTGGACGCGGCTGCGGAGTTGCTCGTCCTCGGTCTTCCCGGAGAGGCGGCTGTAGCCGAAGGTGCGGCAGAGCCGTCCGAAGAGGAACTCGTTGACGGGGTAACCGCCAGCGCGTTCCAGGCCGGGGCAGGAGTCATGGTGGCTGCGGAAGAGGTGTGCCTGGGCGGTGGTCAGGCCCTGCATGGTGATCTCGTTCAGGCCTTCGCCGCCGACGGCCAGCCCAGGGGCGATCTCGGCCACCTGGTCGATCAGGCGCCGCATGCCCTCGGTGGTTGTCATCCCTTCCACCAGGCAGTTGTGGATATTGAAGCTGCAGAGGGTGACATCGATGAAGACCCCATCCACGCCGAGGCCCTCCAGGCCCTGGCGGATGTGCTCAGCCAGAATCGACCGCCACATACTCAGCCCCGGGTGGATCTTCACCATCACTTTGCGGTGGCGGTTCTCCACCAGGCTGGAATGGGCATTGGGCACGCTCAGGATGCCCTTGCCCGCCTCCCAGCCCCAGCCCAGGAGCCCCTTGTGCACCAGGTCGCGATAGCCGAAGTCCCGCAGGTAGGCGTAGGTCGGGTGGCTCGGGTCCATGTCCACCGCGTTGCAGTGGGGCAGGATGTGGAAGCCCAGGGCGCGGCCCTTGGCGATGAAGGCCCGGGCCCGCTCGGAGGCCACGAACGTCGGGTAGTTCTCGTCGTAGGCGTCCGTCCGCCAGTTGGAGAAGTGGATCAGGGCGCGCGCCGGGGGGACCTTCTCCGCCAGCGCGTCCAGCATCTCCGGCTCACCATTGGCCCAGCTCACCGCGAAC
>Ga0172375_10004628_pt1 | contig 20219 bp, 18 predicted proteins | sample LakKiv1m_FD_114537 | JGI IMG/M metagenome (GOLD analysis project Ga0172375, IMG submission 114537) | Freshwater microbial communities from Kabuno Bay, South-Kivu, Congo - kab_092012_11.1m | ecosystem: Environmental > Aquatic > Freshwater > Lake | place: Democratic Republic of the Congo...
CCGTGGTCAACAACATCAACAGCCGGGGGGCGTCCATCGCGGTGGGGGAGCGCGAATCCGTGCTATGGGGCAATGGGTATATCACGGACAGGATAGGCCCCTTTGACTTCAGGATCTCGGCAAACTCTTTTTTCCAGACAAATTCCAGGGGGGCCGAGCGGTTGTACGAAACCGTGGTTCGATACGCGGACCTTACGGGCGGAGAAACGGTCCTTGACCTCTATAGCGGCACCGGGACCATCCCCCTTTTTCTGTCGGACAAGGTCCGGAGCGTCGCCGGTATAGAAATCAGCCCGAGCGCTACACGGGACGCCGCCATGAACGCCAGGGAGAACGGAATCGACAACTGTCAATTCATCTGCGGAGACATAAGAGAGAAGTTAGCTGAAGTACCCGATGTCCCAGACATTCTCATCATCGATCCACCCAGGGCTGGGATGCACAAGGACGTTCTCGCCCGCGTCATCACCTTATCGCCTCAAAAGATCGTCTATGTCTCTTGCAATCCGGCGACGCTGGCGAGGGATTTGGCCCAGATGACCGCTTCATATGATCTCCTGGAAATCCAGCCTGTTGACATGTTTCCCCACACCTATCACATTGAGGCCATTGCCAGACTGACGCTCAGGAAGTAATCGCCCGTGGCCTGCAGGCCATAGCTGGTGGACGAGAACCCTGTGATCGGGCAGGGAAAGCTCTATACCGAGAGGGAGGCAAGTGTTTCCCATGTCCAACGAGGGAAAAGTGAAGAGTGGATAGCCGGCCAGGAGTGCAACGACCAAAAAATAACCCAAAAAAAGATTGACAACGGCCGTTTCAATCCATAGTATCATTCAATTTTCGTTTAGTCCTAAAATAACAAAGGCAAAGGGGGTGAGTTTTATAATGATCGGAAGTCTCAAGGGGAAAGGGCATGCCAGAAGGGCTTTCGGTCACCATCGATTGATCATGACCCCCGGAACCCATGAGTGCTTTCAATCCTTATCGACTTTTAACGAGGTATCAGCAGATGTTTGCATGACCGTCGCGTGATACGTCGCGCCTTCATTGGCGAATTGTTTTAAGGCAGGAAAAGCATCTCAGGTACGACCGAGGTGCTTTTTTGTTTTCAGGCATACATTCAGCGCCCCCACTGGGGTGCATCCCGCGGCCTCGCGGGACCACCATTAAGTTACAGAAAGGTTGTGACCATCATGAAAGTGGTTGTACGTGACAATCAAATCGAAAAGGCGATCAAAGACCTTAAGCGGAAATTGACCAAAGAGGGGTTTTTTTCTGAGATCAAGGAGAGGCGATTCTACGATAAACCCAGCGTTCAGAAAAAGAAAAAACAGGCCAAGGCGGCCAAGCGACGTCGCAAACGGGTGAAGCGGTTTTAGCCTCCAAGGGGCCGCAGCTACGGGATTGTTTTTCCCTTGACAAAGCGAGGAGCAGTTGGGTAAAACCGCACAAGCTGTTGGCCCCTTAGTCATTTAACCTTAAATCCGATGTAAGAGGCTTAACCATCATGAAAGATAGAGCGAATTCCTCCAGAAGGCCTTCTCAAAGCGGGGACCCCCCTTCACCTCCCGGTTTCTTCCCAAAATGGTTAAACATTAATGTTGCGGTTCAGGATATCAGCTTCTTTATCATCGGGCTGATTGCGGCCTTGATTGTGGGATGGGTCATCTTCCCCGCAGTGCTCTATTCAAAACAGACCCAGCCGATCAACTTCAATCACGCCCTCCACCTGGACTCTGAGAAGGTCGACGGCATCGAAGGAGATACAAAGGAAGAGAAGTGCGCCTTCTGCCATGAATTCCGCGAGGACGGAACCTTCGCAGGCATTCCCAAACTCGAAAAATGCACGGAATGCCACGATAATCCGGAATCCCCCCTCGGAGAGACCCCCCAAGAAAAGGAATTCCTGGCACGATATGTCGCCACCGGCGAGCAGATCCCCTGGCTTGTCTATTCGAGGCAGCCTGACTGCGTCTATTTTAGCCATATCGCCCATGTCAATATGGGCAAAATCGCCTGCGACACCTGTCATGGAAACTTTGCCGACAACAAACAGCTTCCCGTGTACATGGAGAATCGGCTGACGGGGTACAGCAGGAACATCTGGGGTGAACGAATCTCCGGGTTTTACTGGAACAAGAAGCCGTCGGATCGTATGAAGATGGACGACTGCGCAGAATGCCACACCAAGATGGGACAGGAACAGAACAACGCCTGTTTTGTATGTCACAAATAAGGGGAAGATGAGTATGAAATTAACCAGAAGAAACTTCATCGCATCTGTCGTCGGCGGGGTGGTAGGCATTCAGATAACCCCGCTTCCCTGGAAGTTTACGGATGATGTGGCCATCTGGACCCAGAACTGGCCGTGGGTCCCGGTTCCACCCACCGGCAAGTTTTCCGAGGTCCACTCCGTATGCAATCTATGTCCTGGCGGCTGCGGCATCTCTGTGAGAAAGGTGGACAACCGGGCCGTGAAGATCGAGGGCCGGCCGGACTATCCCGTCAACGCAGGCAGCATCTGCCCGATCGGAATGGGCGGGTTGCAGTTGCTCTATGACGAATCCCTCAGGTTTACGGGTCCCATGAAGCGGGTGGGGATGAGAGGCTCCGGTGAATTCCAGAGCATCAGTTGGGAAGAGGCATTTCGCACTCTGGCCGGCAGGATCTCCACCCTCCGTCAGGCGGGAAGGCCCGAGGCCATTGCTGCGGTCGATGGAAACCGCAAGGGGTCAACAGCATCGGTCCTGATTGAACGTCTCATGCTGGCCGTAGGAAGCCCCAACTACGTCAGACTGCCTTCCCTGTCGGACACCTACCGCATGGGAAATATCGTGATGCAGGGGAGAGATGCGCCCGTCGCCTATGACTTTGAGAATTCCGATTTTGTCCTGAGCTTCGGCTGCGGTCTTCTGGAGGGATGGGGAGCTCCAGGGAGGGTCATGAATGCGTGGGGCATGTGGCACGAAGGCAACCCTGCCAAGTCCATCGCAAAAGTGGTTCAGATAGAGTCGCGCGCGTCCAACACCGCTTCCAAGGCAGACCTCTGGGTGGCGCCGAGGCCCGGAACCGATGCCGCCCTGGCCTTGGGGATCGCCCATGTGATCATCCGATCGGGCAAGTATGACTCAGGGTTCATCGCCGAACATACCTTTGGTTTCGATGACTGGCAGTCGTCGGACGGAAAGTCTCACTCCGGATTCAAGACCCTGGTCCTGAGGAATTATTCTCCCGATCAGGTGTCCCGTATCACAGGGGTGCGGCCCGACGTGATCAACAAGCTGGCCTCTGCATTCATGGGCGCCAAGGCCCCGCTTGCCATTTACGGCAAGGCAAAGAATGATCTGAACGGCAGTCTCTACGAGTTCATGGCGGTGCAGAGCCTGAATGCCCTGACCGGGAGAATCAACCGTCCGGGGGGTGTCCTCCTTCCTGACGCGCTTCCCCTTAATCCTCTCCCTTACTTCGACCAGGATGGGATCGCCAGCCGAGGCACGGCGAAGCCGAGGCTGGACCGGGCCGGGACCCCGTCGTACCCCTTCGCCCACAGCCTGATCGGCAATTTGGCAGACGCCATCAACCGTAGTCCCAGGTCTCCTGTCGATACGCTCCTGGTGTTCTCGGCCAACCCGGCATTTACCCTCCCCGACGGGGGTGCATTTAGAAACGCCCTGTCGAAGATTCCGTTTATCGTCAGCTTCTCCCCCTATCGGGATGAAACCGCGAACATGGCGGACCTGATCCTTCCGGACTGCACCTATCTTGAAAAGATGGACGACGTGGTCTGGCCCGTAGGTCTGCAATATCCTTTATATGGAGTGACCAAGCCGGTCGTCGCCCCCCTTTACGACACGCGGAACTGCGGCGACACGGTAATCCAACTGGCCAAGTCCATTGGCAAATCAGTTGGTTCGGCCTTTCCGTGGAAAGGCTTTGAGGATGCCGTGAAGGAGCGGGCCAAAGGCCTTTATGATGCAGGGAACGGACAGGTCACCTTTGATCCGGCTTCGCCGGCCTGGAAATGGCCGCGGGAGACCGAGACCAAACCAGGCTACGACTCCTTTGACGACATGTGGAAAAAACTCGCGGCCGGCGGATTCTGGTACCGCCCGCCGGATGAGATAAAAGACTGGTCATGGCTCTTCAAAACGACCAGCGGCCGGTTTGAATTCTGCAGCCAAACGATTCATCAGGCCATTCAGAAGGTCTCGGCCAGGGCCCTGCGAATCACGGTTCAGGACGACGAGGGGTGCATGGCCCACTTCGCCGCCCCGAAGGGGGGACCCGATCGTTCGGCTTATCCGCTCACCCTGGTTCCCTATCCAATGATCAATCTGGCCAGCGGATGGATACCCACCCCGCCTTTCCTGTACAAGACCATCTTCGATACCCAACTGCTGAAGGATGTCTCCTTTGCCGCGGTAAATCCCAAAACCGCGGCCGCCTATGGCCTCAAACAGGGCGATCTGGTGACGGTTCAATCGCCTGCGGGGGCGGCCCAGGTCCGAGTAGATCTCTTTGAGGGGGCCATGCCCGGTATGGTTTACATGCCCCTGGGCTTTGGGCACACCGGGTATGACGAATTTCTCACGGGCAAAGGCATCAACCCGAATGCCATCGTCCAGGCAGGACAAGAGCCGGTCAGCGGTCTGCCGGTGTGGTGGTCTACACCCGTGAAATTGGTGAAGGTCTGAGGGCGCGTGCATTAGCTTATTGAGTTTATCGGGTTTGTTGGGCTGGGAATGAAGGGCAAGGGGTCAATACGGTGACCAAACAGATGCGTATCGGACGTCAGATCGGCCGCATCCTGGTAAACCCGATAGACTCAACGAAACCAACAAACTCAAGAAACCCTGATGTTTCATGTGAGTGAGGTAACTCATGAAAAAGGAAAATGACCACGGGAAACCCGGGCACAAGTATGGCATGGTCATCAATCTCGACAAGTGCACCGGCTGCGGGACATGCATGGTGGCCTGTGCGGCTGAAAACAATGTTTCCGTACGCCCTGATCAGTCGGACAAGCAGCGCACCATCACCTGGATGCGCCTTTACAAGATTTCCAACGGAAAGGACTTCCCCGACACAGAAATCAGTTATTTTCCGAGACCCTGCATGCACTGCGACCACCATCCCCCCTGCGTTTCCGTATGCGTTGCCACGGCTACAAAGTTGGATTTCCACACCGGTATTGTCAGTCAGATCTATACGCGATGCATCGGTTGCCGGTACTGCCAGGCGGCCTGCCCCTATGGGGCCAGGTATTTCAACTGGTGGGACGCCTATTTCCCGAAGGGAAAAGGTCTGGACCGATACCTCTCGCCGGAGGTCTCTCCCCGGATGCGGGGCGTGGTTGAGAAGTGCACCTTCTGCCACCATCGGCTCATGCGGGCAAAAACTCAGGCCTATGCCGAAGACCGTCGAGAGATCGAAGAAAATGAGTACCAGACCGCATGCACCCAGGCCTGCCCGGCGGGGGCCATTACCTTTGGAGACCTGAACAATCCCGAACATCAGGTTGCTAAGCTGATCAAGCACCCCTTCACGTTCAGGCTATTGGAACGGCTTGGCACGGAACCCAAGGTCTACTATTATTCCAGCAGGGATTGGGTCCGCAAATTGGGTGACAATTTCCTGCCCGGCGAATACCAGCCGGTGGTCAAGGGGACCTGGATGAATGAAGAATGGTCCACCAAGCCGGGGCGCGATACCTTTTAGCCCTTAGATTTCAGGAGGATTCATCATGGATTCGGTATTGTTACCTCATGGAGTCAAGAGATGTTCCCCATGGGCCTTTTTCTTTTGGACCCTGCCTTGGCTGGGGCTCCTGGCATGGGGCGGCCTGTCGGCCTTTCTCTGCCTCTGGAAGGGCTTGAATCAGACCAACATGAGCAATGTCTTCGCCTTCGCCCTCTGGATCGTGTTTGACCTGGCAGTGATCGCACTGGGCGCCGGGGCCTTTTTTACGGGGTTTTTGACCTACATCATCGGCAAAAAGGAACTGAAAAATATCATCAACACTGCGGTCATCATCGGGTTCATCTGTTACTCGGGCGCCATGGCCATGCTGGGCATTGACATCGGTCAGCCGATCAGGGGCTGGTTTATCTTCTGGCACGCCAATATCCATTCCATGCTGGTGGAGGTGTCCTTCTGCATCACCTGCTATCTCATGGTTCTGGCCATTGAGTTCATACCGATCATTCTGGAAAATCGAAAGCTGGAAGAGATCAAGGAGCTGCGTTTCTTCGGACGCAACCTTCATGAAATTATGGCGGTCTTCGCCGCGACAGGAACCTTCCTGTCGTTTTTTCACCAGGGGTCCCTGGGGGGCATGTTCGGCGTGATGTATGCCCGGCCTTTTGCAGCGAGGGAAGGCTTTTACATCTGGCCGTGGACCTTTTTTCTCTTTGTGCTCTCCGCCATTGCCTGCGGTCCCCTTTTCACGATCCTCTGCACCAAACTGACCGAGTTCCTGACCCGCAAGAAATTGGTGCCCGACAGCGCCATCCAACTTCTTGCCAAGATCTCCGGGTGGCTCCTCTCCCTCTATATGGTATTGAAAATTTTTGATTACCTTGGCTGGATGTACGGAGTCGTGCCACGCGCGGGCCTGACATTCGAGAGCTTTTTCAAAGAAGGTCCATACGGCGTTTGGATGGTGGTAGTCGAAATGATCTTCTGTGGCATCCTCCCCGCTATTATCCTTATGACGCCCGAGGGTAGGAAAAACCAGGGCTGGCTCATCGTTGCTTCACTGTTGACCTGCATCGGGGTTGTGTTAAACCGCTTTCTGTTTATTATTGTCACCCTGGCCATCCCGGTGATGCCGTTTGACCGGTTTTGGAGTTATCTCCCCACATGGCAGGAGTGGGGCATCGGACTGGCGGTGGTGGGGTATGGATTTCTGGTTTTCTCATTGGCTTACAGATACTTGCCCGTATTCCCCAAGGAAAGGGAACTGAACCCCATTGCCGAATCATAAGATACCGGCACGAGGGGCAGCTATATTTTAAGGAGAAGTCCCATGACGCCATTTTCCTTTGAGTGGCAGTGGAACCTGGAATATCTGATTTTTTTCGGGCTCCTCTACATCGCGCTCGGCATCATTGGCGCCGGCATTGTTGTCACCGTGATCAAGACCGGATTGCAGATATTCGGTTTCATGCGGGAGCGGCACTTCGATTATTAGAACCGTGAAGGAATCGAGGAGTTGGGCTCCAGGCGTGCGGCGCACGTCTGGACCATTCCTCAATTTTCCGATTCTTTGATCCCTCCATCCACCCATCCTGTCATAACCAAACCACCGTGTCCTGACGCCAGTGAATGTTGTCCTCGGACGGATAATCCAGGTTGAAATGCAACCCGCGGCTTTCTTTTCTCATCAGGGCGCAGGTAATGATCAATTCCGCGACGAGGGCGATATTACGAAGTTCCAGCAGGTCCTGGGTCACCAGAAAATCCCAGTAATATTCCTTAATCTCGTCCTGAATGTTCTCTATGCGTGTCCTGGCCCGGCTTAGCCTTTTATTGGTCCTGACGATCCCGACATAATTCCACATGAAACTCCTGATTTCATCCCAGTTGTGGGAAACGACCACCATCTCCTCGCTGTCCGTCGCGCTGCCCGGGTCCCATTGGGGGGCCTTGGGAACGGGTTCATCCTTTCTTGCCGCCAACTCGTCGGCCGATCTGGCCGCCGCCCGTCTTGCAAAGACAAGGGCCTCGAGAAGGGAATTGCTGGCCAGGCGGTTGGCCCCGTGAAGACCGGTACAGGCCGCCTCGCCAATGGCATAGAGCTGATCCAGGTTGGTCTTTCCATAAGCATCGGTGAGGAGCCCGCCGCACATGTAATGGGCCGCGGGCACCACCGGGATCGGATCTTTCGTTATATCAATCTGGTACTTCAAGCAGGTACTATAGATGTGTGGGAATTTGTCCCTAACGAAGTCTGAACCCCTGTGGCTGATATCCAGATAGACACATTCATCTCCGCTTTTTTTGAGTTCCATGTCGATGGATCGGGCCACAATGTCCCTGAATGCCAGGTCCTTGAGGGGATGATACCTTTCCATAAACCGCTTTCCCTTCTTGTCCACAAGGACCCCCCCCTCTCCCCTGACCGCCTCTGAAATAAGAAAGTTCTTCGCCAGGGGATGATAGAGGCATGTGGGATGAAACTGGACGAACTCCATGTTGGCCACCTTGGCCCCCGCCCGGTACCCGGTGGCTATGCCGTCTCCAGTGGCGATATCGGGGTTGCTGGTATACCGGTACACCTTGCCTGCGCCGCCCGTGGACATAACGGTAATCCTGGCAAGAAATGTGAGGATATGGCCATGTTCCACATCCAGCACATAGGCGCCCCAGCAGGTCTCACTCCTCTCAGACCGAATGATGCCCCGACGGATCAGCTTGGATTTCGTGATGAGATCAATCGCCATATGGTTTTCGTAGATTCGAATGTTGCCATTCTCTGCTGCACGGTCGAGGAGGATGCGTTCCACTTCCCTCCCGGTCAAGTCCTTGGTATGGACAATTCGCCGTTTGGAGTGTCCCCCTTCGCGACCCAGATCAAGGTCGTCCTGGTTCTCCCCCCGCCGGGTAAACTGAACCCCCATGTCGATCAGCTCCCGGACCCGCGCCGGTCCCTCCTGCACCACGATGCGAACAATATCCTCATGACAAATGCCGACTCCCGATTCGAGGGTGTCCTTGATATGCAGGTCAAAGGTGTCATCCCGATCGAACACAGATGCGATGCCCCCCTGGGCATAATTGGTGGATCCTTCGGCCTTTTCCTTCTTGGTGACGATGGCGACCGTTCCTGTCTTGGCGGCCTCAAGGGCAAAGCTCAGCCCGGCGATCCCGCTGCCAATGACCAAATAATCTGTTACTATTTCCATGGTTACTCCGTCTGGCATGATGTCTGGGAAGAATCATCCGGGGCCTTGGTTCCCCGCGTGCAGAAACCTTGTACAGACGCTGGCGGCCTCATCCTCCTCCCGGCAATGCCCTGAGCGATCAAAACTCAAAGCCCCAAGCGTCGGGTTACCACCCAACCACCCGCATCAACCCAACAAACCCGATAACAAACTCGATAAACTCAATAAACCCGTTAAACCATATCAGGCCTGGGGTCCGTGCTCAAGCATTTTCTCCAGGCACCGGGTGTGAGTTGACACCCGCCATGCCTCTTGTTACCATGCAGTCGCCCTCCTTGGGATGTCCCCCGGAGGGCTGCCGCAGCCTTATCCATAACCATTCGGAATGTCTCATCATGCCTGTCTATGAATATCAGGCCCTTGACAGGGCGGGAAAAAGCCAGAGCGGGATCATAGATGCGGACAGCCCTGTGGCGGCACGCCAGAAGCTAAGGGGATCAGGGGTATTTCCCACCGCCATGAAAGAGACATCGAGCCCTCTCAGACAAAAAGGAGCGGCGCCCCGGTCTCTCTCCACCTTCTTCAAGCGGGTCAAGCCCGGAGAGATTTCTGCCGCCACCAGGCAGCTCGCGATTCTCCTGGGGGCAGGCATTACGCTCGTCACCTCCCTGGACGCCCTCATCGCCCAGGTACCGAACCCTCTGCTAAAGAAGATATTGGCCCAAACAAAGGAGTCCGTGAACCAAGGGAACAGCCTGGCCGTCTCATTGGCCCAGCATCCCAGGGTGTTTTCCGAGATCTATGTCAACATGGTGAAGGCCGGCGAGGAATCCGGGTCCCTGGACTTGGTCCTTCACCGACTGGCCGAACTGACTGAACGTCAGCAGGCCCTGAAAGGCCGGCTCAAAGCGGCGCTGGCCTATCCAGTCTTCATGCTCTTCATCGGCGTGCTGGTCCTCTTTTCCCTGGTTGCATTCATCGTCCCGAATATCACGAAAATATTCAACGAAATGCACCAGGTCCTCCCCCTCCCCACCCTGATACTCATCGCTGTCAGCAATTTTCTCAAATCTTTCTGGTGGCTGGTGGCGGGAGGCTGTCTATGCACCCTTTTTCTGATGACGAGGCTGGTCCGCACGCCTCGAGGAAGACGGGTGTGGGACCGAATCAAGCTTGGAATGCCTGTGATCGGTTCCCTCAACGGCAGGTCGGCCATCGCTCGCTTTTCGAGGACCCTGGGGAGCCTGCTTCAAAACGGCGTGCCGCTCCTCTCCGCCCTCGGAATCGTCAAGAACATCGTCAACAACACATGGATCAGCGAGGCCATTGACGAGGCGGTTGAGGATATTCGGTCCGGCAGGGGCCTGGCCGTCTCCCTTTCCAAGAGCCGCTGGTTCCCGCCGATCGCCATCCAAATGATTTCCGCAGGAGAGCAGAGCGGCGAGATGGAGGCCATGCTTAACAAAATCGCCGACGTTTTCGAAGGGGAGGTGGAAGCCCAGACACTGGTCATGACTTCCATGCTGGAACCGGTCATGATCCTCGGTATGGGCCTGACGGTTGGATTTATCGTCATCTCCATCCTACTTCCAATCTTCGAAATGAACCAGATGATCCGGTGACAGACTGCATCTATCATGACACATGAACGGCAGTTGTGCTAATATGTACTGACGCGGGGAAGCCACAACCAAAATATCTCACACGAAGGCGCAAAGCACGCAAAGAATTCCTTGAAAAGAGCCGGGAAAAAGCACTTTCCCTTCTGTTCTTTGTGGCTCCGCGTGGATCAATGAAGTGAGGCGTACCGAACCACAAGGAGATTTTCTTGTTTTTCATGTCAAAAAACTTGGCGATAAGGTACTGCCGCATGTTTTTTGAATACCGATGGGGGAACATATGGGTCGACAAAAAGGTGGCAACAGCGGGTTTACCCTGATTGAACTGATGGTGGTTATCGTCATCCTCGGAATCCTGGCAGGGCTGATCATTCCAAGGATCATGGGGAGGCCCGAGGAGGCCCGCCAGATGAAGGCCAGGGTTCAAATCGAGAGTATCGAGACCTCGCTCAGGCTCTACAAATTGGACAACGGCTCTTATCCCTCCACCGAACAGGGTTTACAGGCGTTGGTGGAGCTTCCGACCGTTGGCCAACTTCCAAAGGCCTGGCGGGAGGGCGGGTATCTGGAAAAGGGGCAGGTGCCCAAAGATCCCTGGGGCAATGCATATGTCTATCTGAGCCCCGGCGTTCATGGGGAATACGACCTGTCCTCCTACGGAGCGGACGGACAACCGGGGGGCGAAGGGAAGGATAAGGATATCAATAGCTGGGATTTGGATTAGGGCCAGGAGGTCACCAGACAGAGGTGGAAGCCGAGTGACCGGAGCAATGTGGCGTTGTCAGTCAAAGATCCGGCAGCCTGCGCGGCAACGGCGCGATCGGGAAGGAAAAACGACGTTTTTCGACAAAGGGGGATACACCCTCATCGAACTCGTTGTGGTCATGGTACTGGTGGGGATCGTTTTCACCTTCGCTGCCCCCCGCATCAGAAATGCATTGCTGAACGATTCTCTGAAGGCCGTCGCCCGTCATCTGGTCGCTATGATCCATGCACTCAGAAATGAGGCCGTAAGCCGTCAGGAAGGCTACGTCCTTTATATGGATATCAAGTCTAATAGACTCTGGTCGGCCCGTGCATCCATGACCTCTGACGAAAAGGCCCTGGCCCAAGAACAGGCCTACAAGCTCCCGCCGGACGTACGGATCCGGGACGTGTGGATAAAAGGGGAAGGGAAGACAGTCGAAGGCGAGGCCCGAATACTCTTTACGCCCAGAGGATACACCCAGGTGTCGGCTGTCCATCTCCGGTCTCAGGATGGGAGAGAGGTGACCCTGGAACTCACTCCCTTTATGAGCCGGGTGACGGTTTTCGACAAATATATGGCCTACGATTAAGGAGTCGTGGCGTGGAGGGGCGGCCTGGCAGGAGGCGCGTTGGGGAATCCTAAATCTCAAATCTCAAATCTCAGATTCATTATCCCAAGCGGCTTTACCCTCCTGGAGGTGATGATCGCCCTGGCCGTGATCTCGATCGTCCTCATGGCCCTGCTCGGTTCCCAGTCTCAGGGCCTTTCCCTGGCCAATGAAACGAGGTTCAACACCACTGCCAGCCTGTTGGCTCAGGGCAGGATGGCGGAGATCGAGGCTATCAGGGACTTGAGTGATCTGACCTCTGATTCGGGCTCTTTTGGAGAGGAATTTCCTGACTACGACTGGCAGTTGTCGGTAGAAAACGTCTCCTTTGAAGGGGCAAGCAAGGTCTCGAGCCGTCTCAAATGCATCCACCTGGAAGTCCGTTATATCCCGAACAGCCGATATCGCTGTCAACTGACCTTGTACCGATTCTTTCCATAGAAGCGTGAGGTTCAGGGAGCAAGGCGCGGCGAGCAGAGAGGAGGGAGTTTATCTATCATTCAGTATGGAAAAAATAGGATGGGCAGAAAATCAGAAAATGGACAAAGGGTTCACCCTCCTGGAAATCGTCATTGCCATCTTCATATTCGCCCTCATCGTGTCGACGGTTCTGGGGGTCTACAGGGGAACCTTCGCTATCATGGATGAGACCGAAACTCAGGAGGATACTTACCAGACGGCCCGAATCGCCCTGGAACGGATCACGTCGGATCTGGCGTGCGCGTATCTCACCGAGGCCGGCCGGTCGCCGCGAACCGATCCCCTTGATTCCGAAGAAGTCCTGTTTCATGGAGAGGCGAAGGAAACAGGCGGACTGCCCTGCGGGGAGCTTCGCTTTCTGTCCCTTGCGCATCTGGACTTCTCCGAGCAAAGGCCCCTCGCCGAACCTGCCGAGATCACCTATTATGGGGCGACCGATCAGGAAAAAGGCCTCCTGCACCTGTATCGTTCCGATACCTCGCTCTCCCGAGAAAAACCTGAGTCCGGGACGGGCGGCGTCATCCTTTGCAAGGGCCTTTCATCTATTCAGTTCACCTATTATGATGCGAATGGCCAATCCCACGAAGACTGGAATTCGAGTGACGGCCCGTTCAAGGGAAAGCTTCCTGCGAGGGTTGCCATTCGCATGGAATTCCCCAACCCTCGCGACATGAAGAGCCCATACCGATTCATGACAGGGGTCGCGATTCCAATGGGGGGATGACCTGGCACTGATGACTGCCGATAGACCATGGACCCGTCATCCGCGGGTCAACACCCTTTTTCAGGGTGAGACGCTTCGCCTCAGGGACAACAGGGGATTTGCCCTGATCCTTACGATCCTGATCATCAGCCTCCTGGTCATACTGACGCTCCAGTTCAACAACACCATGTGGGCGGGGCTTCAGTCATCCGTCAATCTGCGCGATGGCATCCGCCTCGGCTGCATCGCACGGTCAGGTGTCCATTGCGCCTTGGCGGTTCTTTCACAAGACGCTTCCGAAGGCGATTCAGACTCCCTCAGAGAGACCTGGGCCAAGTCCAAGGAACTGTCCCTCCGCTCCGCGGAGCTCTTTGGGGACGGCCGATTTCAGGTGGAGATATGTGATCTCTCCGGAAGGATATGCCTCAACCGACTGATCGATGAAAATGGCGCATACCGCGAGGCCCAAAAAAAGCTCCTGACTCGATTCTTGAGCCTGAATGAGTTCGGGCTTGATCCCGAAACGGTCGGAAACCTCGTAGATGCGATCAAGGACTGGATCGACGCGGACGACGAGGTGACGCGGTTCGGAGCAGAGAACGGGTATTACGGCTCTTTGGACAAGCCCTACAGGTGTGTCAACGGGCCGATGCATTCCCTGGGACAATTGCGCCTTGTCAAGGGGATGACGGACGCCATCCTGTTCGGCGGAGAAAAGGATCGGCCCGGAATCTTGGAACACCTGACCGTTTACGGCGACGGGAAGATCAATATCAACACAGCAGATCCCATGGTTCTGAGGGCGCTCTCCGATGATATCGAGACAGACATGGCGAAGGACATGATGGCCTATCGGTTGGACGAGAAGCACGAACTGAGCAATCCGGAGTGGTATCGGAATATACCGGGGATGGGTCATGTGAGAATCGATCCTGGTCTGGTCAAGACCTCCAGCGATTATTTCGAGGTGCGGTCGACAGGCATGGCCGAAACCGAATCCATGACGAGACAGACAACCGCGGTGATTCAAAGAAAAAAAGGATCACCCATTCGAATCGTGGCGTGGAAAGCGGAATAATGCGCGGCAATACGACAGGCATCGACATCGGCACCGAAACTATCACAGCCGTCCAGACCGGGGGCGGACTCAAGGGCCGCCGCATCCTTGCCTGCATGCGAATTCCCCTGGACAGAACCGGGCTGGAAGCGGCACTGAGTACATTGGTCGAGTCCATGGATCTGAGGAGCCACGCAGTGATGGTCACCGTCCCTGACGATCTCGTCTCATTTAGAAATGTGGCAATGCCATTCGGCGACGTCAGGAAAATAAGACAGGCCCTTCCCTTTGAGGTGGAGGGGATGCTCCCCTATTCGGTGGAGGACCTGCTGATCGATTTCCTGACCACAGGCGATCGCCCTGCCGGCGGCGTTCTGGCCGCATCGGTCGAGCGGAATGCCCTCTCGGATTATCTCACGGCGCTTCAGGCCCATGGCATCGATCCGGAGGTCTTGGAGGTAAGGGGATCAGCTCTGGCCTCATGGGTGCTGCGTCAGCCAGAAACCCCGGATCACATCCTGGTGCTGGAGGCGGGCATGGAGAGGCATACCGTAATCCTGTGCCTGAAAAGACGGATCGTTCTCATCCGTTCTTTTATCGGGCCTTCGGCATCCGCAATGACGCCTGATGCCACTGACAAGCCGGACAGCCGCCAGGCCGATCTTCCCCTCCCGGATACCGAGCCGTTCTTCAGGTCCCTGTGTCACATTGTCCATCGTACGGTGCACGCCTTTCGTGTCAGCGAAGGGATTCCTGACAGGCCGGAAAAGCTCTTCTTTACGGGAGAACCGCTGCAGGGGCCTCAGTCCGCTGACCTGCTGAGCCGGTATCTGGACATACCGGCCGAACCCATCGACCTCAGCCAGGACAGAAGGGTTCGCCTGGAAGAGGGCATTGCCGGAAACTGGTCCCCGGCCCTGATGAACGGTGCCCTGTCCCTGGCCCTTATGGATCCTGTCAAGGGGAGGGGATTTAACTTCAGGAGAGATGAATTTGAAAGGGAAAGTCAGTATCTGCAGATCCGCAAGGCGGCCCCCAAGGCGGCAATCTTCCTCTTCCTGATCCTCTCCTTTCTGGCGGCCGGCGCGATCATCGACTTTTACTCCCTCAAAAAAGAGTACCAGTCGCTTGACCGGGAGATCACCGCGATGTTTCGACAGACCCTCCCAAAGGTCACTCGAATGATCGATCCGGTTCAGCAATTGAGGGTGAGCGTCGAAGAGGTGAAACGATCCGCGGTGGTGCATCCTGCAGGCAAACCGGAGAGTACGGTCCTTGATCTCTTGCGGGAGATCTCCGGCCGCATTCCCCCTCCCATCCACGTGCAGGTCTACCGCATGGTGGTGGATCCCGAGACGGTGAGACTCTCCGGCAGGACCGATGCCTTCAATGATGTGGACAGGATCAAGAGCGAACTGGCCGCCGCAAAGGCCCTCGGTCCCGTTGCCATCACCTCTGCGAACCTGGATTCCACAGGTAAAAAGGTCCAGTTTGAGATCAGTATCGAACGTAAGCGGTGAGTCCGCAGGGCGAAATGCCGGAAAATCGAGATAGAGAACTGCTGGCGAAAGAACAGATCGAGGAAAGGGGCGCCACCTGCTCCTTGAACCTGAAACGTTGAAGCTCTGAATCATGACCTTGGGAAAACGAGAAAAGCTGGTGGTCTCCCTTGGCGTCGGTGTCGTCGCCATCTTCCTCCTTGTCCAGTTCGTTCTGTTTCCGTTTCTTGACCAGAGGCAGGCCATGAAACGGGGGATCGAGGTCAAGAGGGCCGGCCTGAATGAAATCCGAATGCTCAAGGCGGAATACGAATCTTACAGAAAAGGGGCTGAAGGCATCAAGGGCCGCCTTCAACGGCGTGAAAAGGGATTCACCCTCTTCTCTTTTCTTGAGCAGGCGGCGGGCAGGGCAAAGGTGAAGGATCACATCAAATACATGAAGCCGTCGGACTCCCAGACGACTACCGGTGTCAAGGAGTCGATGGTCGAGATGAAACTGGACAAGATCAATCTAAGGCAACTTGTGGATTATCTGTATGAGGTGGAATCTCCGGAACACCTCGTCACCATCAAGAGGCTTTCTCTCAAGGATAACCAGGGTGCGCCCGGATACCTGGATGCGGTCGTTCAGGTGGTGACGATTCTGGATGGATGATTTCGGATCACGGCCTCGAGCCCTCAACGCCTCTTTCAAGAACGTATGAATAATATCATTCGACATGCAAGATGGCTTGGATATGCGTTCTATGCCATCGCTCTGACAGCAGGGCTTCTGTATTACCGGTTTCCATCGAATGCCCTTAAGCGTTATCTGGTGTCCGAGGCCGCCGCCGCGCGCCCCCCGATGGCCCTCTCCCTGAAGGGACTTCATCCGCAGTGGCCCCCTGGCATACACCTGGACGGAGTGGAACTTTCGCTCAGGGAAAGCCTTCAGCAGAATCTGCTGCAGGCGGAGACCATTTCCATTGTCCCGGCCCTCTGGACCCTTGCCTCCCGCGCCCCGCGATACCACGTTCATGCCCATGCGTATGAAGGCGACATCATGGGTCATGTGCGCCTTCAAGAAAAGGCCGCGGGTGCCCCCTTCTCCACCACTCTGGACTTCAGAGACCTCCATATCGGTCTGCATTCCTATATTCGGTCCCTTTTGGGAAGGCCTGTCGAGGGGAAGCTGAACGGCCGCATTCGCTACGCCGGTCCGCGGGACAGACTCATGGATGGCGAGGGGGAGGGAACGCTGGTTGTATCCAACGGAAAGGTAACTCTGCCCCAGCCCATCCTGGGCCTGACCGCCATCGAATTCGATCGGCTTTCCGCAACCATCTCGCTCAAGGATCGAAAGGTGGTGCTGACCCGAGTTCAACTGGATGGAAAGGCCCTCAAGGGGGAACTGTCAGGGACCATCACCCTGAATTTGAACCCGTGGAGGAGCACCCTCGACCTGAAGGGCACCGTTGAGCCGCTCGGTGGTCTCGTTGAGCATCTGAAGGGAGACGCGGCCACGCTCGGTTTCTTGAGGCAGGGCCTCAAAAAGTTGGGTCGCTCGTTTGTAATTCAGGGTGTCATGGAAAAACCGACATTCAGGTTTCTGTAATAGGGACATTAAGGGATGCAGGGATTACATATTGGAAGGAGTGAGGAATCTGTTTGAGGCACGCCGCCAATCATGAAACAGCGTCTGTATCATATACTGATTAACCTCGTGGCACTCTCACTGCTCAGCTACCTGGGCGTGGACATCTTTTACCGGCTCCTGACCCTTCAGTGGACCGGCGTTCAGGTCCTGAAGACGGGGGAAGTGGCGATGCCGGAAAAGGCCCGTAAGCAACGCCCCCCCTTGAAGGACTTCGATGTCATCGTCGATCGGAACCTCTTTGGATCCGCCCAGACGGCGGTCGGGAGTGAAAAAACGCCTGATATGCCAAAAGAAGATATCGAGGCGCTCGAACCTACGTCGCTGAACGTCGTGCTCTTGGGGACGGTGACGGGAACTGAAGAGGATGCCCGCGCGGTGATCGAGGACTCTTCGAGAAAAATGCAGGGACTTTATCGTGTGGGGGACTCGATTCAGAATGCGGTGATCCAGCGGATTGTGAGGGGAAAGGTCGTCCTGCGCGTGAGGGAGAAAAATGAGGTCCTCTCCATGGAACCTCCCGAATCCGGTTCAGGAAGGTCAGCCGCCGAGGCGACCCCCTCGGGCGATAAGGTCACGTTAGCACGGTCGGATATTCATGAGTCCCTTCAAAATATCAATCAGTTGTTGACCCAGGCCCGCATTCGGCCCTACTTGACAGATGGAAAACCGGACGGATTCATTCTCAGCTATATCAAGCCCGATTCGTTCTTCACCCAGTTGGGGCTTCGGCTCGGAGACGTTGTCAAGAGCATCAACGGGAAACCGATCAACACGCCGGAGGATGCCTTTTCGTTCTATAAGGCCGTGGAATCAGGCGACGCTTTATCCATGGAAATTCTTCGGGGGGGCCAGCCCCAGACGATCCAGTATGAGTTCAAGTAGATGGCCGGCAGGATATTCGATACCGGCGGTTGAATAGAGGCCGGGGTGAACCCGTCGCCCCTTGAATTCTGTACCTCAACCCTTGAGCCTTGACCCATGTACACCGCCTTTTTCGGTTTTAAAGAAAATCCGTTTAATCTCACGCCCGACCCGAGATATCTCTATCTGAGTCGGTATCACAGGGAGGCCCTCGACCATCTCCTCTACGGGATCAATGAGCGTAGGGGGTTCATTGCCATTACCGGAGGTATTGGCACCGGAAAGACCACCCTCTGCCGGGCCCTCCTGGACCATCTGGACCCCAATACCAAGAGCGCACTCATCTTCAGTTCCTTGATATCGGACATGGAGATGCTCAAGACCATCAACCAGGAGTTCGGCATTCAAATGGGGCCTGAGGCAGGGAGCAAGAAGGACTATATTGATGCGCTCAACCGATTTCTGCTGGATATTTTCAGCAGGGGCGGCAATGCCATGCTTCTCATCGACGAGGCCCAGAATCTCTCCCATACGGCCCTGGAGCAAATTCGAATGCTCTCCAACCTGGAGACAGAAAAGGATAAACTGATTCAGGTGGTCCTCGTGGGTCAGCCGGAATTGAAGGGGATTTTGGCCACGCCGTCGCTCAGGCAATTGAACGAACGAATCACCGTGCGTTATGAGCTCAAGCCGGTGGACGAGGCCGACCTGAGGGGATATGTGACCCATCGCATCTCAGTGGCAGGAGGCGGCGGATCCGTGGATTTCACAACAGGGGCCTTCACCGCCATCTATGGATACAGCCGGGGGAACCCCAGGCGGATCAATGCCGTCTGCGACCGGTCCCTCCTGATTGCCTACGCCGACGAATCGCGAACCATCAACCGAAAAACAATCCGAAAGGCCATCGCGGACCTTTCCGGAAGCGCGGTGTCCGGTCAATTCCTGGGGGGGTGGAAACACGGCGTGGGGCCTTTCACAATCGTTCTGCTCCTGTTGCTCGTGATCACCGGGGCACTTGCCGGGTGGAGCCTTCACCGGGAATTCATCCCCCCCCCAGAGCCCACGATAACCCCTGCGCCGGTGAGACCCTCCCCCAAAAAAATGGAAGAATGGTTCCTGGATGAGGCATCGAGCTTCTCCGGACTTTTCGATCTGTTTCGAATGGAGGGCCGACACAGGCAGGGAAAGGCATACAGCCCCGATGGCATGGAACGTACGAACACGCGCGAGGTTAACCTGGGGCTCATCTCTTTGAACATGGCGCCGGAGTATTACAAGCTGCTGAAGAAACCCTTTCGCGTCACCGTGGCCGGGCCGCTCCCTGCCTCTCTGACCCGACCCCGCTATCTCCTGATCCGCGAGACAGGGGACCAGGGTGTTGTTGCCATGGATCGTCAGGGGAGTCCCAGGCAGCTTACCCGGGAGTTTGTTCTAAAGCACTGGGGGGGGACGGTCTCTTTTCTTTACCCCTATGAAGACAAAGACAGGCAGTTGAGCAAGGGAGTCACCTCTCCCGAGATCTTGCAGGTCCAGCGTATTCTCAACCGGATCGGATACCCGGCGGCGCAGAGTGGGGTGTATGATGAGGAGACCTTCGATGAGATCGTCCGGTTCCAGAAGGATTTTGGCCTGAATGCGGACGGCATCATCAGCCCAAGGACCCTGGCCCTGTTGTTTCAAATGACGGAGTGAGGGGAAGTAAGAGAGGTATGAGCTACATCCATCAGGCCCTGAAGAAGGCCCAGGCACAAAGGGAGGCGGGTTACAGGAGCTATGAGGGGATCCTCCGGTCGTCCCGCTTGAAAAGGCCAGGCGCAAGAAAATGGGCCTTGATTGCCGCCTGCCTGCTTGGTATGCTTGGGCTCGCCTTTGTCGGCTATTCACGATTGGATGGCGTCGGTTTTCAGTCGTCAACTCATGGCCCTCAAGCATCAAAGGATGCCGGTCCGACCTCCACTGATGAAAAGACCGTCGATGTCGAGGGCCTTTACCACATGGGAAGGGCACACCATACCAGTGGACGGCTGAAGGAAGCGAAGGTCCTCTATGAGAAGGCACTCACGGCCGACCCCGGCTTCGTCTCGGCCCTGAACAATCTGGCCGTCATTTTGATGGCCGAGA
>Ga0172375_10004631_pt1 | contig 20211 bp, 18 predicted proteins | sample LakKiv1m_FD_114537 | JGI IMG/M metagenome (GOLD analysis project Ga0172375, IMG submission 114537) | Freshwater microbial communities from Kabuno Bay, South-Kivu, Congo - kab_092012_11.1m | ecosystem: Environmental > Aquatic > Freshwater > Lake | place: Democratic Republic of the Congo...
AAGAGAGGGGAGTGGCAATAGCTATTTTCCCTCTCTTATTCAAAATTTAAAAATTAATTTTTGGAAATTTTGAAGAATGAAGTTTTTAAAAATTAAATTTTAAAATATGGGGATCAAGGACTTACAAGATTACGGGGGACGATCCCCCGTAACTCTGTAAACACACTTGAGTATCTTGTGAAAAATGGTTGACTTTTTATTGAAAAAGCGTAAAAAAGAGTAAAGATAATAAAATATGAAAGGGGCAAAAAAGTTTTTAGTAATTTTAACTATTCCAGCAATTTTTTTGCTTGGATTTTTTTCTTTTTATCAAACTGCTTTGTCCGCTGACATTCCGGGGGACGAGTGCAATTCAGGGGAAAGAATGTGTGTTAGCGACAGCGCTTATAAACTATGCGGAAATTATGACAGCGACAATTCTTTGGAGTGGTCGGGTGTTTATACTTGTCCCACGGACACTATTTGTTCGGGCGGACAATGTGTGAGCACCAACCCAGCCCCGCCCGCTTGCTCAAATGAATGTTCAACTTCCGGAGCCAAGCAGTGCTCGGGCTCTGGGAAATACCAGCTCTGCGGAAACTATGACACCGACTCTTGTTTGGAATGGTCAAGCGCCTATTCCTGCCCAACAGGCCAGGCCTGCTCGGGAAGCGGAGTGTGCTCCAACACCTGCTCAAACCAGTGTTCCTCAATGAGCGCATGGTCTTGCCCAACAGCCAACACTTACAAAATTTGCGTTCAAAACGGCAACGGATGTTTGGATTGGTCGCAGAGTTATTCCTGCGACACGGGATACACCTGCAATGCCACTCAAAAAATGTGCGTTCCTCAAAACAACAACCAAGGAACAGCCACCTTAACAGCCAACAAAACACAAGCCCAAACAAATGAAAATGTTTCTTTCACCTTGCAAGCCAATGACCAAGATGGCGTTGAGCAGATATGTCTCATCACCGATTCTTTCGCCACAGCAAAATGTAAGTCCTGCAATAATCAAACATCTTGCTCCAATGTTTGGAGCGAAACAAAATCAGTGGCTGGCTTATATAGTTTTTCTGGTTATGCCATTACCAAAACACCTCAGGGAACAACCCAAACAATTAACGCAAGCCCGGTTTCTGTTTTGTTTAAACAGCCAGAAAATGTTTGTCAAAACCAGTGTTCCTCAATGAGCGCATGGTCTTGCCCAACTTCAAATTCTTATAAGGTTTGCGGGGACTTTAATAATGACGGATGTCTGGAGTGGTCAGGCGCTTATCCTTGTGATACCGGCTACACTTGCGACGCCGCTAATAAAACCTGTTCAGTAGTGGGGGATAATCCAACCTCTGGCGTTTTAACTGCTACCAAAACAACAGCCGTAATAAACGAAAATGTTAGTTTTACTGTAACGGGGCAGGACGCAGATGGAATTTCCAAAGTATGCTTGCTTGATGGAACAAACCAAACTCCAACCTGTCAAAATGCTTCCACATATACATGGACTTTAACCAAACAAACCCCTGGCTCGTATTTCTTTTATGGTTATGTTGACGGCAAAAATCCAAATGGAGGGCAAGTGGAAAGAGCAACCGATCCATTTTTTGTGAAAGTGGTTTTTCAAAATAAGCCAATTGTTTGCGACAATCAGTGTTCATTATTGGGGCAGTGGGCTTGTCCATCAGACGGGACTTACAAAGTATGCCAGGATACAAATAATGATGGGTGCTTGGAGTGGAGCCAAACTAATAACTGCCAAACAGGGCTTTATTGTTCAGAAAGCCAAAGGGCTTGTTTGCAACCAACTGACCACCCAACAACAATTTCTTTAACAGCAAGCAAAACGTCAGCTGTGGTTAATGAAAACATTAATTTTTCTGTAAATGCCAGCGACCAAGATGGCGTTGAAAAGATTTGTTTTGTTGACAACGCTTTTTCAACAACTCCAGAATGCCTTGATTGTTCGGGAACTACTTGCCAAAAAAACTTTGTTAAAACAAAACAAAATCCGGGGCTTTATATTTTTTCCGCTTACACAATAGCCAAAAGAGCCCAAGGAGGGACCAATCTAATTTCAGCTAATTCGGTTTCTGTTTTATTCTCTTCTCCTCAAATTTTTTGTTCCAATGAATGTTCAACAAACGGGGCAACTGAATGCCAAGGAAATTCGGCTGTAAGGTTTTGCGGAAACTATGACTCTGACTCTTGTTTGGAATGGTCTGATATAACAAACTGCGGAAGCGACACCTACACAGACGAATACAGATGCTCAAATAACAACAATATGTTGCAAAGAAAAATTATTAAAAAAGGGTGTTCTGGTTCTTCTTGTTATCAAGCAACGGAATGGGTTGATTACGACAACTGCCAGGCAAGGGGCGAGGTTTGCAATAGTTCCGCCAACACTTGCAATTCTAAATTTTTAGAGGTCTCTTGTTTTGCCGCTCCATCAACCGCTAAAAGAGGGGAATTGTCTTGGGCGGTTGCTAAAGTGGCAGGAGGATTTGGGCCGTATCAATTTTCTTGGTCAGGAGATTTTTCAGGAACTGAGCAAACTGTTTCCAGAACATTTTTCACAAAAGGCAGTTATAATGCTTATTTAACGGTAAAAGCAGGAGACCAAACAAAATCAGCAAGCTGTGTGGCTCAGGTTTCTGACGAGCTTGCTCCTTATGCCAACCATTCAGGAAACGCCAATATCTGGATTTCCAACACCACGGTTTACACGGGAGAAGCTTTTACAATTAGCGTTTTTGGGGCGGATGAGGACGGAATTGACAGCATTGAGGCCTATTATCAAAACAGCTGGCACAGCCAGTCAGCAAGCGGAAACTCAGGCACAAGAAACTGGCAAATAACTGAATATTCTCCAAATAGATATTTGTATTGTGGCAAGGTGGTTGGCCGGACTTTAACCGGCTCTCGCGATGTTTCCTATTCAAACCCAAGGTGTGTTGAAGTTTGGGTCCGTAGCCGTTAGCTATAGAACGTGGAACACTTTAATTAAAAAGGAATGATAAAAACTTTTTTATCAAAAATAAAAATTTTGGGTTTTTGGTTAAAAAAGCTCTTTATTCCCTGCAATGACAACAACTTTAGGCCAAAAGTTTTAGAAGGCAGGTATTTAATTTACATTTTGCTTTTAGCTTGTTTTCTGCGATTAAGCACTTTTTTGTTTTTTTGGCAATTGCCAAACACCAGTTTTTTCGCTGATATTTCTAGAATGGTTTTAATAGACGTTTTAAACAGCGAAAGGTCAAGTTTAAAATTGGGAACATTAAAGGAAAACGTTTTGCTCAATCAGGCCTCGTTATTGAAGGCCAACGATATGATGCAGAATGGCTATTTTAGCCACACCAGTCCCGCTGGGATAACGCCCTGGTATTGGTTTAAAAAGGCGGGTTATGATTATAAATCAGCTGGTGAAAATTTGGGCATTGGGTTTGTTGATTCCAAGGAATTGCACCAGGCCTGGAATGAATCTCCTTTACACAAAGCAAATTTAGTAAATAAAAATTACAAAGATGTGGGGATTTCTTTTGTGGAGGGAAATTTTCAGGGCTCAAAAACAACAATTGTTGTGCAAATGTTCGGCGCCTTAAAAGATAAGCCGGTTGTGGTTCAAAAGCCAACTGCTCAAGTTAACTCTTCTGTTCAAACTTCGCCCCAAACAATGTCTCAAACAACGTCAATAAATAATACTGCCTCTAATCAAGCAACAGCCAACTTGGTGGAGACCTTTTCAACCACTGCAAGCGGCGTTGCCGGGGATAGTGCGCCCTTGCCAGAAAGCTTGATGGGTAATGCAACAAATTCTTTAATTGTTAATGCAACATCTGGCTTAATTTTTATTTCAACAACCACACTCAATTTGACTGGCCAAAGTCAAGAATCAAAAACAACCGGGATTTGGGCGGGGATTTTAAAGTTTTTTGCCAAGGATTATAATAGTTTAACTCAAAAAATTGTTTTGGTTTTTTTGATTATCAATGCAATAGCTTTAGTTTTGAATATTGTTATTAAAATTTTTGTCCAGCATTACGACTTAATTTTAAAAGCAACGTTAATATCTTTGGCTTTAATTCTGTTGATTTCCATTGGCCCAAAAGAGATAATGACTTTAATCCAGCCGTATGCTAAAATCTTCTAAAATTTTATTAAAATATTTTTTAATTTTAGCTGTTATTTTTTTAGCGATTTTTAATTGGGGATATATTGATTGGTTTTTTAATTACAAAACAGTGGGTGAGAATTTGGGCTATTTGGCAAGAAAAACCATTGGGCAAAACCAGGTTTCGGTTTATTTTTCTGAAATAGCTTTATTGTCTCTTCCAAACCAATCGTCCTCAACCACCCAGCAAAAATCAGAACCAAAAATAATAGACACAACCAAGCCAAGTTATATTTCAATATCAAGCATTGGAGTAAATGCTCCAATTTCATTTACCCAATCAAGAAGCCAAAAGGTTTTTGCCAGCTTGTTAAACATTGGAGTTTTGCATTATCCGGATTCTGCTTTGCCTGGCGAGGTTGGCACAGCCATTATTTTGGGACATAGCGCCCCTTTAAATTGGCCAAAAATAAAATATGATTCTGTGTTCAATAATTTGAAAGATTTAAAGGGAGGAGATGAAGTGAAAATAGATTTTCACGGGGAAATTTACAGATACTTAGTGAAAAATACTTTCTTTGTAAGGGCGGGGGAGGACTTGTCCAAATACTTGACTTTTAATAGAAGTATGTTATTATTAGTGAGTTGCTGGCCTCCAGGCCATAATTTGCAAAGGATAGTGGTAGAGGCAGAATTGAAACCGTAGAACGTATAACATAGAACTTAACCTATTTCGTAATTTAAAGAAACATAGAAAGTAGAACGAAAAAAAATTTTAAAGTAAAAAATAAAAACTTTAATAAGTTTTAGAAATATATGAATAAAAATAATTTCGCAAAAGTCCTGTCAGTGGCGGCATTGGTTTTGTCGGTTTTTGGCCTGGTGTTTTTTTCATTTCCAGTCAAGGCCGATTTAGCGGAAATGTACACCCATCCATCCGCAGACATTACCTCAAATTCCGCTGTTGTGAGCGGTGAGTTAAGCAATTTAGGGGGGAAAACCTCATCTACTATTTGGTTTGATTATGGCTTAACTTCAAGTTATGGTTCAAAAACTAATAGCCAGGTGATGACAACTATCGGCACATTTCAAGCCACTTTACCAAACCTAAACTCTTGCTCTCTTTATCATTATAGGGCGGCGGGGGACAATGGAAACGGCGTTGTCTATGGCGTTGACAGAACTTTTTCCACCCTTTGCTCAACAGACGAATTAAGAGTTTCTTTGGAGGCCATTCCATATTCTGGTCCCGCTCCTTTAAATAACGTTGACTTGAAAGCTGATGTTTCAGGCAGATTGGCTGGGGATTTGCGCTATTGGTTTGATTGCAATAATGATGGTTCTTGGGATAAGCAATTAACAATGTATCAAGGCCCTTCATCTTCTTATACTGCTGATAGCTTGTGCAGTTATTCAACTGCTGGCACATATACCGCTAAGGTAAGGGTTGAAAAATTGGGATTGTCAGCTGAAAGCACAGCCGTTATTACTGTTGGGGGCGGGGGAGTTATTCCAAATAACAACCAGTATACTTTGAATGTTCAAAAAACCGTCCAAGACATAACAAATAATACGGTTTTTGGCGATTCAATTGCCGCTAATTTCGGAGATGAAATGATTTATAAAGTAATCATCAATTCGTCTGGTTCTGTTACAGCCCCCGCTGTTTATGTAAAAGACGCAATGCCATCTGGATTAACCTATCTTGGGAATTTAACCATTGATGGCATATCCGATGGAAGGAGTATTTTGGACGGAATTTTACTTGGGGATATTCCAACTGGAACTTCAAGAACCATTACTTATAGAGCAAGAATTAATGCCAAAGAGTTTTTCAATTATGGCACAAATAATTTAATTAATTCTGCTTTGGTTTATAATACCGGTGTTTCAATCTCTGATACTGCCACGGCTGTAGTGGTGAAAAGAGCGGTTGCAGGGGCGGCCACTGATGTGAACACGGGAATAGTTAGCGATTTGTTTGGGTCTTTGCTTTTGCCTTTGGGGTTGGCTGCTTTATTATTATTTGTTTTTAAATCCCAATTGCTTGGGTTTGATAAGTGGGCAACCGTGAGAAAAGAACAAACTAATGGATTTAGAGCGCAGAAAAAACTAAACGTTTTAATCAAAAAAAGAAAATAAAAAAAGCGTTGCGAATAAATAATTAAATAAAGAAAAAACCAAAACCCTCTCATCCTGCCAACTGGCGGGGGCGGAGGGTTTTTGGTTGTTTGGTGCAGTTATCCACAATTTTGGTGATTGATGGGTGGTTGACATTGGTAATAAAAGATATAATAATGGAGATGTGTGGGAAGCTGTGGATAAAAGTGGGGATAAACCTGCGTTTCTGTGGATAACTTCGAGCAAAGTTCGAGCGAAGCGAGAACCCAGCCCTCTGTTTTATATGTACTATGTCTATGTATTACAACGAATACAGGATAAAGATTTTTACATCGGCTATACTGAAAATTTGAAACGTAGATTCGATGAACATAATAGAGAGAAAGCTTGCAACTTAATTTATTATGAAGCATATCAGACAGAGAAATTAGCTAGACAAAGAAAAAAAAGTTAAAGCAATATGGTAGTGCTTGGCATGGATTGAAAAAGAGAATTATTGAGTAGAGGGCTGGGTAATCATTTTTGTAGCGAAATTTACTTCGCTACTGCGTAAATTTTGACAAAAATGCTATGTTTTTAGGCGAATACCAATACTCAATAGACGATAAGAAACGATTGGCTTTGCCTGTAAAATTTAGGATTGCTTTGGGGAAAAAAGCGGTTATTACAAGAGGGTTGGATAATTGTTTGTTTTTATTTCCAATGAAAGATTGGCAGGTATTGGCCACAAAATTAAGCCAGCTGCCATTGTCGCAGGCCGACGCCCGAGGGTTTGCCAGAATGATGTTGGCAGGGGCTATGGAGGTTTCAATTGACGGTTTGGGCCGAATTTTAATGCCAGATTATTTAAAGGACTATGCTTGTCTTTCCAAAAAAACTATTATTGCCGGGCTTTTTAACAGAATTGAAATTTGGGATGAAAATAAATGGAACACCTACAAACAGCAAACCGAAAAAGAAACAGGAAATATAGCAGAACGATTGAAAGAATTGGGAGTGTAGCGCTTCGCTACTAAATGAAAAATTTAAAATGAAAAATGAAAAACCACAAGTAAAAATCAAAAAAGGAGCGAAACTTTTTAGTTTTAGATTGTTGTTTTTAGTTTTTCGTTTTTAGTTTTTAATTTTCGCAATGCACATTCCAGTTTTATTAAACGAAGTTATTGAGTATTTAAATCCAAAACCCAATGAAAATTTTGTGGATTGCACTTTCGGGTTTGGGGGACACACAAGAGCAATTTTAGAAAAAATAAAGCCAAACGGAAAAGTGCTGGGGATTGAGTGGGACCAAGAAAAAACAAATAACAAAGAACCAATGACAAACAACAGGGAAAGGTTAAAGATTGTTAACGATTCGTATGCAAATTTGAAAAGTATTATTGAAAGAGAAAAGTTTGGGCCAATAAATGGCATTTTATTGGACTTGGGCATATCTTCTTGGGAGATTGAAAATTCGGGCAGGGGATTTTCTTTTCAAAAAAACGAACCGCTTGACATGAGGTTTAACCAGAGTCAAGGCCTAACAGCCAAAGAGATAGTTAACAAGTGGTCAGAGCGGGATTTAGCGGAAACTTTTCAAGAATACGGTCAGGAAAGGTTTGCTAAAAACATTGCCAGCAACATAATACAGGTTAGAAAAAATCAGGCAGTTGAAACAACTTTCCAGCTTGTGGAAATTATCAGAAAAAGTTTTCCCAAAAGCTACAAATTTGGCAAACAGCATTTTGCCACCAGAGTATTTCAGGCCTTAAGAATTGCGGTAAATGGCGAACTGGATAATTTAAAAAAAGTTTTGCCCCAAGCCCTTGAAATTTTAGAAAAAAATGGGCGGATAGCGGTTATATCATTTCACTCGTTGGAAGACGCAATGGTAAAAAAGTTTTTTAAAACTTGCGCAAAAAATAATAAACTTCAAATATTAACCAAAAAACCAATAGCGCCTAACTTTGAGGAGATAAAAATAAATCCAAAAGCAAGAAGCGCTAAGTTACGCGCAGCGCAATTTGCCAGCAACCAATAACAAATAACTAATAACTATGGTAAAAATAAAAACAATAGCCAAAAAACCAAATGAACTTTTTAGCTTTTTGGCCCAAAAAACTTTTTTAGCAATTCTTGGGCTGCTTGCTTTTTTGCTTTTAAGCTTTTATTTTTACCAAATTCAAAAAATAATTAGCGATAGCTATTTGTTAAGTAATAGCCAGAAAGAACTTTTAAAAACCCAATCGCAAAGCTTGGCCTTTAGCCAGCAAAGTTCTTCCTTTAGCGATATAGAACAAGAAGTGTTGGCTTTGAATTTTGTTAAAAACGATAATATAAAGTATATCCCTTTATCAAACGACTACTTGGTGAGAGCGGGACGGTAGAGTGGAATGGAAGAGCAATATTGTATGAAAAAAATTCCAGCAAATTTATATTTTTTGTTTTTTGCGGTTTTTGGAGCAGCCATTTTGGGCATGCTTTTTTATTTACAAATTATAAAAGGGGAGTATTATGGCGCGTTGGCTATGGGTCAGCAAATTCCAACCGAAGAAACCAGTTCCCAAAGAGGAACAATATTTTTTAATGATGGGAAAACAGTATTAGCTCAAACCGTGGTTAATCCCATTGTATATATTTCCCCAAACAAAATACCCCAAGAAGACAAAGAAAAAACCATTCAAAAGTTAGCGGATATTTTAGCGGATACGGTTGAAAATCTAACCAGTAGGTTTAACCAGGGGGAAACAATTAAAAAAGAGCTAACAAACGAACAATATAAAATTCTAAAACAAGAAAATTTAAAAGGGGTTTACACAGATGAAATTTTTAACAGGGTCTACCCAAATAAAAAGTTTGCCAGCCAGTTAATTGGTTTTGTTAACAGCGAGGGAGACGGGCAATATGGCATAGAGTCATTTTATAACAATATTTTAAAGGGTAGAGAATTTTTAAAAGGAAAAAGCTCAACTTTTTCAATTATATCCTCTGTTTTTAAAGCAGATGGAAATTTAACCCAAACACTAAGCAAAAATTTACAGCTAACAATTGATTATAACATCCAGTATTACGCTCAAAAACTTTTAGAAGAGGCATTTAACGAATGGCAGATGGATTCTGGGCAAATTATTGTCCAGGAGCCCTCAACCGGAAAAATTTTAGCAATGGCTGTGTGGCCAACTTACGATCCAAATCAATATGGTCAAGAAAAAAACATTTCTGTTTTTTCCAATCCCTGCATACAGGGATTGTTTGAGCCGGGCTCTGTTTTTAAACCTGTGGTAATGGCGGGAGGACTTGAAGAAGGGTTAATTACTCCTGAAACAACTTTTTTTGATAGTGGCGCGGCTAACGTTGGAGGCCCTTCAATATACAATTTTGCTAAAAAAGCGTGGGGGGAGCAAACAATGGTTGGGGTTTTGGAAAATTCAATAAACACTGGAATGGTTTTTGTTGAGCAAAAATTAGGAAGAAGCGGCCTTTTAAAATACATCCAAAAGTTTGGTTTTTTTGAAAAAACAGGTGTTGATGTTGCTGGTGAAACATATTCAGCTAACGGGGCTTTAAAAAATGGCTACCCAAGAGATTTTGCAGTGGCCAGCTTTGGGCAAGGCATTCAAATAACTTCTTTACAAATGCTTCAAGCCATAAGCGCCATTGCTAATGAGGGGAAAATGAATAAACCCTACGTGGTTGAAAAAATAATCTCTCCCAAAGGAGAAACTGAACAGACAAATGTAATTTCCCCAAAACAAGTTATTTCAAAGGACACAGCCATTGAGTTGTCAGCAATGATGGTTTCGGTGGTTGAAAATGGGGGAGGCCGAAAGGCGAGAGTGCCCGGATATCTCGTGGCTGGAAAAACCGGAACAGCCCAAATACCAAGTCCAAGCGGAGGATATTATGAAGACAGGACAATTCAAAGTTTTGTCGGTTTTGCCCCGGCCAATTCCCCAAAATTTGCAATATTAATTCGTTTGGATAATCCAAAACAATCGGACGCGGCCAGTTCGTGCGCCGCTCCAATTTTTGGCAAGCTGGCAAAATACATAATTGACCTTAAGCAAATTCCTCCCACAGAATAGAGACCCGACTTCTTTCAAAAATTTGAGCCCTGAACGTTTGGGAGGTCGGACTTCTATTGCCTTTTTCTAAATTTTGTTTATAATTAAGCTAAAGTTTAGGTTAGTTATGAAAAGCGGAATAACACAAAAAAATCTTTTTGGTTTGTTGTTGGTCTTATTATTAGCGCCCCAAGCTGGGAAGGTTTTTAACTAAATAATTTATTAAAAACGCCTCTCAGCAATGGGAGGCGTTTTGATTTTAGAACACTAAAAATTAAAAAATTAGCGATACTTCAGCTATCGTTAATCTTTAAAAACAAAAATTAAGGAGGTGATAGCATTGCCAGAGAAAAAAGAGAAAAAAAGATGCCCCCCTATCTTTTTTGATTTGTTTGCCTGCGCAACTTCTTTTTCGGTTAATTCCAACAAAGATGGGGGAGAACAAAAGCGCAAAGAGCGGGAAGAGCGGGAAGAGCAGACGGATTTATTCGCCCCCATCTGTGTAAACATAAAAGGGCGAAGATAAAAAAGCGGGAGGCCAAAGGGACAACAACTCCAAGAGGCGCGGCTCAAACTATCACAATTGCGCGAGCCCCCGCTTTTTTCTTTTTATAATTCCACACAAAACCAACCGATCCGCCTCTGTTAAAATTTTGGCAGGACAAGCCGGCTGGTTTTGTTATGGAATTTATTTGACAAAATTTTTTATATTTGGTAAATTTAAAATAATATGAAAAGTCCAATTCAAGCTAACCAAAAAAGAAATTTCTTTTTCTTTTCTTTCTTTTATACCCCAGCGAGGGAGGTTAGTTTGAGTTTTCTAAAAGTAAAAAAGTAAAAAAGAAAAAAGTTTTAGAAAATTTGCGCCAGCTTCTCTCATTTTAAGGAAGCTGGTTTTGTTTTTGTTCATTAAGTTATGAATAGTAAGCGAGGTGATTAGTTTGGTTCTGTTAACTGACAGGCAGATTCATATCTTTCGGAAGGTCAAAGATATTTTAGAGGGTAATGGAATAAAATATAAAGCGTCTATTTTAGAAAATCGTTTTGTATTTTTTATTTCAAATAGCCCTTCTTTGGTTAGTGTTTTTGAAATGCTTGATTTAATTTCTGAAAAAATAATTTTACAACAGGAGGATTAAAATGAGAATCGGCAATAAGGATGCGGTGGAAACGCCGTATACTCGTTTTATAAAGAAAAAACTTGAAAATAGGAAACAAAAGCAAAAAAAAGATGAGTTTGGCGCCCCTGTTGACATTTACGACAAAAGCGGAAATGGGCTGCCAGGAATTATCCCTGTGGACAGAAAAGGGATAGAAAAGTGATCTGCAAAAATGTCAATGGCAAAAGCGATTTTTCGCTTTTGCCATTGACAACAATTTTTATTTTGCTAATATAAAAATATAAATATGAAAATGTTAGCCCAAATTAATTTCCAATATGTCACCAAATGGACTATTTGCTCCCAATTATCCGGGAAGGGAATTAGTTTGAGATTTGAAAATAATTAAATTTTAAAACTTCAAACCAGCCCCCTTCCAAAGGCGGGCTGGATTTTTATTTGCTCTCTAAAATACTAACTTTTTAAACGAGGGAACAACATGCAAAAAGATACGATTGAGATCCCAAGACCGATTTCTAATAAAGAGTTGGAAAAGGTCGAGAAAGCTGTTTTAGATGCTCATGTTACAGAGTATAGCTTCGACAGAAAGGGAGGCAAAACTACATTAGTGGTGCCAAAAGAAAAAGTGCCGAAGATTTATAATAACCTCGTTAAATGTGGGGTTATTATAACTGAGGAAAATATCGCAAGCCAGTGATGGTGGAGCGAAAAAAACGGTGGAGGTTAAAGATGTCCAGAGAGGCGCCAACCAACACCGTTTTTACTTGTTTCGTGGCAATTCTTTGCTATTATAGAAATAAGTTTTGACTTTTGATTTTTATTCGGCCCTATCGTCTAGAGGCCTAGGACTCATGATTCTCAATCATGCAACACCGGTTCAAATCCGGTTGGGGCCGCCATTATATATTTCGCGCGCTATGATAGAGGTGATTATTACAATTTTATTAATTGCTATTTTGGGAGGGTTTTTGGGTTTGGTTTTTTATTTAAAAAAGCAAATCAACAATGTGGCCAAAAAAGATAATACTCAAGACCAGGACTTGATTTTTAAAGTTTTAAAAGAGGACTTAAAGAACATCAGGGAAGAAATAAAAGAAACAAGAGAAAAAAACATTGAATCATTGGAAAATCAATTAAAAACCACCAGAGACCACACTGAAAACCAGCTAAAAGAAACCTCAAAAATTATAAGAGATGTTACCGAGAAATTAACCAAACTTGACGACACAAACAAGCAAGTGATAGGGTTTGCCCAGCAACTACAGTCATTGGAAAACATTTTAAAAAATCCCAAACAAAGGGGAATTTTGGGAGAATACTCCTTGAAAATACTTTTAGAAAGCGCTTTCACGCCAAAGCAGTTTAAAATGCAATACGAATTTAAAGACGGGCAAATTGTGGATGCAGCCCTATTTATCGGTGAAAAAATAATTCCCATTGACTCAAAATTTTCTTTGGAAAACTATAACAAAATTATTAACGAAAAAGACCAAACTAAGAAAGAGCAATTAGAAAAAGTGTTCAAACAAGATTTAAAAAACAGAATTGATGAAACAGCAAAGTATATCAGGCCAGAGGAGGGCACATTTGATTTTGCTTTAATGTTTATACCAGCTGAGGGCATTTATTATGATTTAATGGTTAATGAAGTGGGGGCTGTAAAAGCCAACACTCGCGACTTGTTGGAATACGCTGTTTGGGAAAAGAATGTTCATATTGTGTCCCCAAACTCGTTTTACGCTTATTTGCAAACCATTTTACAGGGCCTAAGGGCTTTTAAAATTGAAGAGTCCGCCAAAGACATAAAAAAGAATGTGGAGGTGTTAAATAAGCATTTGGGGGTTTTTGATAGCTATATGCAGAAATTAGGGGGCAATATATCCACAATGGTAAACAGTTACAATGTTACTTACAAAGAATTTGGCAAAATCGACAAAGATATAGCGCGGATTACAGAAGGGGAGAGACAGATAGAGCCACTGGCGATAGACAAGCCCGCCCTTGACGAAAGAGATTAAAAAGTGTAAATTTGACACTATAGGTGTCAGCCCGAGGACAAAGTCCGAAGGGGATACATTAATTTTTTAAATCTATGGATTTAGCAGTTATTAAAACCGGAGGCAAGCAATACATTGTTGAGCCAGGCAAAAAAATTAAAGTGGAAAAGTTAGAAGTTGAAGCAGGAAAAGAAGTTGTCTTTGACCAAGTTTTGCTTTTGGAAAAAAATAAAAAACTGGAAATTGGCGCTCCTTTGGTTGAAGGCGCCAAAGTGGCTGGCAAGGTATTAAACCAAGGAAAAGGTGATAAAGTTATCGCTTTAAGATATAAAGCTAAAAAGCGTGTTCATGTGAAAACTGGCCACAGGCAAAAATTTACCGAAGTGGAAATAACAAAAATCTAAAAACTTAAAACTCCCCCCGCCTCAGGCGGGGGGAGTTTTGGTTTACTTCCTCCCTTCAAATGCTGACGAAATGGTTTCTTCATCAGCATATTCAAGCTCGCCTCCTTGGGGCATTCCTTTGGCTAATTGGGTTATTTTAACGCCAAGTGGCTCTAACTTTCGTTTTAGCCACAAAACCGTGTTTTGGCCTTCCAGCGTGGGGTTTATGGCTAAAATAATTTCTTTAATTCCTTCTTTTTCGTTTTTTTCTTCCTGTGCGTATTTTATGCGATCGCATAAAATACGTATAGTGACTTCAAAATTTTGTTCAACAGTTTCTTTTTTTAAAATTGGCAACACGCCTCCCAAAATAAAATAAAGGCCTTTATAGGTTGCGGTTTTTTCTATGGCTTCCAAGTCAATTTCTTTTTCCACAACGCAAATAAGGGATTTGTCCCGTGCTGGGTTGGAGCAAATTTCGCATAATTCTGTTTTGTTTTCAAATGATTTAAGGCATTGCGGACAGATTTTTATTTTTTCTTTTAATTCTTGAATTGCTTTTATTAAGTTTTCGCTGGTTTGGGCGGGGGATTGGAGCAGAAAAAAAACAAAACGGGCCGCTGTTTTTGGCCCAATGGTGGGGAACTTGGAAAATATTTTTATTAAATTTTCAATAGCGGGGGCCAACATATTTATATTATACTTTCTTCTTCCGGCTCTTCTTGGGTGTAAGCGCCTTTTTCCATATCGCGGAAGGTAACGCGGGTTTCATCAAAATATAGCTCAACTTTGCCCACCGGGCCGTTTCTGTGTTTGGCAATAATGATTTCTGCCACATTTTTTCTTTCTGTGTTTGGTTTGTATTTATCTTCTCTGTAAATAAACATAACCACGTCGGCGTCCTGCTCGATACTGTTATGCGCCACTATCCCATTAGCAAGAAAGTTATGTGTTTCTGGCACAGTTGCATCAAAAACTTCCTCTAACCCCAACTGCTTAATGGAAATAATTTCGTCCCAGAAAATATTACTTTTTGTCATATTGTTAATAATAGGCGAATCTAACAAGTGAGCGATTTTTTCCATTCTTTTAACGCCAATGCCATTTTTAAACAAAGCGTTGCCACAATATTTGGTTTCAATGCCAGCGCTAAAATCTCGCCATGACAAATTTTTTTCTTCTCTAATTGGGTCAATAATAAATTTCCAGGTTTCTTTTGGCCACACGTCAAGATTTGTATTGGTTTTTATCTTTTCTAATTTTTTTTCTATCACTGGGATAATTTTTCCTCTTTCTCCAAAACACCCTATTTTTTTAAAAAACTTCATCTGATGAGCCGTTCCTTCAATATGCGCTTGATAGCAAATTCTGTAGTTTTCCTTTTTTGATTCGCGGATTTTACTTCTAATGCCAAATTGTAATAAAAGATGTTTTACCCCCTTGATTAATTTTTCGCTTGTTGAAGCGTAATAAAGCGTCCCAACCTCATTTCCTATATTTTTCCCTTTCTTTTTGCACTGCCTATAACCAACATGGCCGTCTGTTGCCCATAAATGTTTTAAAAATAAAGACAGTCGTTCATTGCTTAAACTAAAAACTTTTTGCGGGATTTCTTTTTCATAAGAACGAACTCTTTCAATGCCCAAAATTTCAAACCATTTGGTTATGGGATGCTGTTTGTTATGTGTTAAGGGATATGGGCAGGATAGATAAACATGCCACCAATTTTTTTGCTTTACTATTTTTGAATTTATGCCGAACAATTCTTTGGCGGTTTTGGCCACGATTTGAATATTCTCCCAGTCAGCGCTGGTATAGTGATATGGTTGTCTTGGCAGAATACAACCATCTCCAAGCAAATGGGCCAAAAGAATAATTTCGTTTTCCGTTAATTCGTTTTTTGGCGCGCTAATTTTTACTTCAGCTGGGGTGGCAATTCTGTCTCCAATTTTTAATTCTTCAAGTCGTTTCCAGCCGTCTATTCGCCAAAATGGGTGATTGGCTGAGGCCTTTATTTTAAAACCGCTCCTTGTTGTAATTTCATAAACCATCTTTTCTCCAGTGGAAAATACGTTAGAAATCAATTTTTCTTTTATTTGAAAGTCAAAGTCCAAACTATGGACAGGGATATTGGTTTGTCCCACTAAATTTTTTATGGGTATTCTTTCCCCGGTGTCAGCCCTTATAATTAAGGTGTCGCCAGTAAGACAACCCGACTCTCTCAAGTCCGACAAGCGGGGGATTGGGGGCATTCTGTGTTCCACAGCCCTTGAGAGTTGGCTTAAAACCAAAACCGGTATGTTCAACTCTTTGGCAATTGATTTCAAAGCTCTTGAATTTTCGCTAACTTGCTGAACAACATTGTCTGTGTTGCTCCTGCCTTCCATTAACTGCAAGTAGTCAATAATTAAAAGCCCCAAGCCCTTGTCCATTGCCAATCGTCTGGCCATAGCCCGCATTTGAATAACATTGCTGCTTGAAACATCGTCAATGAAAAGAGGAGCGTCGGCTAACTGGGCCATAGCTTTTTGGATTCTTTCAAAATCATTGTTTGGACCTTGGTCGGATAACTTGCCAGTTCGCAAACGCCACAGGTCAACATCTGCCTGAGCGGAAATTAAGCGGTCAACAATTTGGTCTTTGCTCATTTCCAAGCTGAATATGCCAACTGGCATTTTATATTTGCAAGCCACGTTCTTGGCAATGTCAACTGCCAAAGCGCTTTTGCCGAGCGATGGCCTAGCGGCCAAAATAACCAAGTCAGAACGTTGGAGGCCAGCTAATATGTTGTCTAAATCGCGGAATCCAGTGGGTATGCCCCGCAAACCGCCTTTTTGTTTTGATAGTTCCTCAATTCTTTTCCATGTCTCCTCTAACGTGTCTTTTACATGGGTGAATGACTGAGAAAGGGATTTTTGGGCAATGGAGAAAATTCTTTTTTCCGCTCTGTCCAGCAAAACATCAATACTTTCTGTTTCTTGAAGCGCTAAGTTGCTAATGTCATAACCAGCGGAAATTAGGTCTCTTAAAACCCTTTTGTCTTGTATAATTTTTGCGTAGTGCAAAACATTGCTGGCTGTTGGAACTGTGTTTATCAGGTCGGTTAAATAGCCCGCTCCGCCTATTTCTTCAAGTTTGCCATATTCTGAAAGCTTTGAGGAAATGCTTAATAGGTCAACCGGCTCTCTTTTACTAAAAAGCTCAACGATAGATTCAAAAATAATTTGGTGGATTGGTTTGTAAAAATCTTGTATCTGTAAAAAATCCGCTACTTTGTAAATAGCGTCTTGGTCAATCATTAAGCACCCCAAAAGTGATTTCTCAGCCGGTATGTTTTGGGGGGGCAGTTTATCAATGTTTTGGTTCTGGGCCATATCTTTATTGAAGCCATTTTAATCTTTTGTTTGAATAGTGTCAAACAGAAAAAGAGTTGATTTTTTATTTTTATTGTGCCAAGCTTTTTTAAGCGGTAAATTAAAAATTTATTTTAAATTGAAAAATGGAGGGTGAATTAGTGGCTACAAAAAGAAACAACCAACCAGAGCAAATGGAGCTTTTTCCCACCGATCCGGGGATTAAGGGAATGATAGGGATTATGTTTGATGAAGATGTTGATATGCTTGTTAAACATCTTGTTATAAAGGCCTGGCCTTTTTGGCCATCACTTTTAAATATTCTTGCGCGTTGCGGTTTCGGAACAACGGAAAAAGAAGTTCTAATAAATCTTGGCAAGCTATCTTGCGGTTTATCTGGGAAAGTTTCTTGGGCAGATCTGAAAAATTCCAAACCCGACGATTTTCGCCAGCTGGCTCTTTTGGCGCAAGGAAGAGAGCCAGGAGAAGTGAACACTAAAACGCTTTATGGCACTCAGTCCCATAAGGCCTTGAGAATTCTAACAAATCAAGGTTTTCTTGGCGGAGATAATCTTTGGAGTTTACATTCAGCTTGGGAAAATTGTTGCGAGTTGTTTCAAACGCCGCAGGTTTGGGTAAAGAACTTTCTAAAAGCTGAAAGTTTGCTTTCTATCTTAAAAAAGGAGCTCCAAAATCAAGCTGGGGAATTGCCTCTTTTACTTACTAACGGCCAAACAGACAAAATGTATCAATCTGGTTTAACTTGGCTGGCTTGGGCAAGTTTTCTCCTATTTGCCCCAAAAAGAATGGGAGAGTTATCCCATTTTTTTGAAGTTCCTTGTTTGCCTGATAATTACTTAGGCAGACGAAGGGTTGATCATGCGGCTGTGGTTAATCTTAATTTAGCGGTATGTCCAAACAAGCCGCATATGGGCCATTTGCTAAATTATGGAGAAAAAACGGTTATTTCTGAGTGGAAAATGTTGCTTGAGAAGGAAATTCCCGCTGAACCAAGAAGTGGCCACTTGTCCTCAATGGAGGATTATTTGCTCCGCTCTATTATGGCTTTGGCTATGGTTAAAAATGGAAGGTCTTCCTTTGGGGGAATTGGGTGGAATGAGTTTCGCGGCTTAATAAAATATGTTAGGTCGTTTGAAGCGCCTATTTCCTATCAAGTTTCCCTTCCCTTTTTTAAGGGAGAGAGGGCCTTAATGGAGTTGGCGGCTTGTTTTAATAAGGTTCAGGAGCGGACCCGTTTGCGCCAGCTTACACATGAAATTTTACGGATGGTTGAAGGGTTAGATCCCAGAAAACAGCTGGAGTTAAACATATCTTCACCCAGCCAACTTTTTTTAAAAATGTATGGCTGGAAAAAAAATTAAAAGCTCATTTTTCTGTGAAAAAATGGGCTTTTTTTGTATTTTAATCTTACCACTTAATCCACTATCGGGCTTTTTGGTTTTATTTCGTAACTATTGTTTGCATCCTCAACGTTATAGCCAAGGTTTTCAATTTGTTTTCTCATTTCATCGGCTTTTTGCCATTCTTTTTCTTTGCGGAATTTTTCTCTTTGCTTTGCTAATTTTTTAATTTCTTCGGGAATTTCAGCTGTTTCCTTTTTTTTAAAATCTAAAAACAAAAATATCTTATTCGCTTGTTTTAAAAATTTTAAAACTTCTTTTGCCTCTTTTTTGGTTAACTCTTTTTTCGCAATCTTTTCATTGGCTAAATTGGCTATTTCAAACAACACCGCCTTGGCTTTTGGGGTATTGAAGTCATCTTCTAATTCTTTCCAAAATTTATCCTGCAATTTTTGACTCTCCCCACTCCCAGAGTCGGGAAGCTTCCTGACTCTCCCGACTCCCGGAGTCGGGAAGCTAAACTGCAATTTTGTTATTAAATCTTGCAGTTTTTCGATATTTGTTTTGGCCTCTTGCATGGCTGTGTATTTTAAATCAATAGGGGAGCGGTAGTGGCTGGAAAATATAAACATTCGCAAGACCTGTGGGGAGTTTTGTTTTAAAAAATCCCTTATGGTTATAAAATTTCCAAGCGACTTGCTCATTTTTTGGCCGTTTATAGTTAAAAATCCAGTGTGCATCCAGTATTTAACCAAAGGCGATTTATTAGAAATTGCCTCCATTTGGCTGATTTCCGCTTCGTGATGGGGGAATATAAGATCTCTTGCGCCTCCGTGAATATCATATTGGGCGCCAAAATATTTTTCAGTAATGGCAGTATCTTCAATATGCCAGCCCGGTCGGCCAGGCCCCCAGGGGCTGGACCAATTTGGCTCAAAACCCTTTGGCTCGCTTTGTTTTTTTGAGGCGAGTTTCCACAAGCAAAAGTCCGCCTTGTTTTTCTTTTCCACGCCCTCGTCAATTCGGGAAGTGCCGTCCTCCGCCCCTTCCGCGGTTCTTTTTGAAAGCTTGCCATAGTTAGCAAATTTTGAAACATCAAAATAAATGCCATCAGTTGTTTGATAGGCAAACCCTTTATTCAAAAGCCGTTCCACTTGAGAGATGATTTCTTTAATATGCTGGGTGGCTCTTGCGTATTTTTTAACGCTTTTAATTTGCAGGGTTTTCATATCAGCCATATACTCTTTTTCAAACTGTTGAGCCAAATCTTTTGGATTGATATTTTTTTCTTTGGCTCTTTGGATTATTTTATCGTCAATGTTAGTGATATTTTGCAAATAAAAAACATCAAATCCAAGATGCTTTAAATAATTAACAAGCATATCAAAAGCTATATATGTTCTGGCGTGGCCTAAATGCGAATAGTCATAAACTGTTGGTCCGCAAACAAACAGGTTTATTTTGCCCCTTTTAATGGGGGATAAGGACTCAACTTTATTTGATAAAGTGTTGTAAATTTGAAGCATTTTAAGGGATATTTATTGTTGTATTGTAGCTTTTTTAAAAATGCCTGCCAATCTTGACAAATCTATATAATATGCTATAATATATTTGTTGTTTTCCCACCGACAGGGCTCAATCCGAACACTTTGTTTTTGAAATTTTCCCAGCATTACGATGCTGTTTTTGTTTACGATGGTTTTGGATAACCTCCAAAGGGGTTAAATGGTTGAGACATTCCA
>Ga0172375_10004632_pt1 | contig 20210 bp, 18 predicted proteins | sample LakKiv1m_FD_114537 | JGI IMG/M metagenome (GOLD analysis project Ga0172375, IMG submission 114537) | Freshwater microbial communities from Kabuno Bay, South-Kivu, Congo - kab_092012_11.1m | ecosystem: Environmental > Aquatic > Freshwater > Lake | place: Democratic Republic of the Congo...
AATCCCTCCATCGCCGGATCTCGGCTCGGGCCCCAGTTCGCCATCCTGAGATCCGCCAGGGACGGACACCACGAAAGGGGAACATCCCAGGCGCCGGCCGGCGCCTGACTCTTCGTTGCTGGGCAAAGGCCAGGGAACTTGCTCTTCTTGGTGAAATAATCAGTGGAGAGGATGCGGCCTCGATCGGCCTGATATACAAATGTGTACCCCGTGAGGCCCTGGAAAGCGAAGTGGACGCATTGGCTTCCAGATTGGCTCAAAAACCGCTGGACGCAATGGCCCTAATAAAGGGGACGATAGAGCGGGGTTTCAACATGTCCCTGGCCGAAGTCCTCGACATGGAGGCGGCTCACCAGGCAATAATGTTCCAGTCGAAGGAACACCGAGACGCTGTACGATCTTTCTTTGTATCCCGGGGAAAGACACAAAACATGCCCTGATACCATTTCGCGCTCAAACGAGTGACTTTGTCGTGCCGGCGGGGTACCTCCGGAGCGAAGTGAGTTCGCCCGTTCGAAGCGGAGGACGGGCCCCGCCAGTTTCACTGATCCGAAAGCGCCCTTGTATGAGAACAGCCATTGACGGCATGGCGGGGTTTTCCGCTATGGCGGCCGCTCGGTTCGAATGAGCGACCGCCGGTAGGCGGCAGTTACAAGAGGGTGGAAAGACTGGTATCTGCACGTGCTATCAGCCATTCGGCAAGTATCCAGCCTGTAATTCAGACGGAGAACATTCGGCTCCCACAATGGTATCACTAGCTCCCTTCATGGCAACAAAGCGCCGATAAACCTGTTGCGGCCATGAAGCATACGAAGCCCGACACGGTGCTCCAAGACCCGGGGCAGGTCATGAAACCAGTCTCGCGGCTAGGGTAGAGTCCTGGTTGACCCGTGCCGACCGATGAGGTAGTGTCGAAAGACAGGACGAGGAGCGTTCTTAATCAGATTAATATGAAAGGCGCCCAATGACTGAAAAAAAAGCAAAGCCGGCGGCCTCATGTGCTTCGTGTCCCAATAACTCAAAGAACATGATCTGCATGAACGAATCAGGGTCAAGTCATCGAGGGTGCCCAACCGTCAGCCGCAAACAACTGCTGGAGCGCACAAACAAAATATACGACGACCCTGGGACGCTCGATTTCGCTAAGCAGGCTTCGTTACAGGAAGCTTCATGCTATGAGAATCGTCATGAACGCCCATATGTTATGCAGCCCACAAAGACGCGGATTCTGGAGATAATGGAATTTGCCGAGAAAATGAAATTCAAACGTCTCGGTCTTGCCTTTTGCGTGGGCCTGAAAAAAGAGGCCGAGATAGTGAATAGTATACTTGAAACACGCGGATTTAAAGTCGTCTCCGTATGCTGTAAGGCAGGTCGGACATCCAAGGATCGCATCAAGATAGAAGACAAGGACAAGATCTTCCAAGGGACCGACGAATCCATGTGCAACCCCATATTCCAGGCCCGATTGCTCAATGAAGAGGCTACCGATTTCAACATCCTTTTGGGTCTTTGTGTGGGACACGATTCACTATTCTTTAGGCACTCGGACGCCTACACTACGGTTCTCGCAGTGAAGGACAGGGTTACGGGCCACAACCCCCTTGCTGCCGTTTACCTCAATGAATCATATTATCGAAAACTCACCGCAAAAGCGGAAAGAGGCGATGATTGAATTTGACCATAGGAGTCATAGATGCCCTTTGTGAAAGTTGGCGGCAGGTCCATATATTACGAAGATCACGGCAAGGGTGACACGGTGATGTTGTTGCATCACGGTTTTGCCTCCTCCCGGATGTGGAAGAGTATCTATCCGAGCTTTGTAGAAGCCGGCTATAGAGTCATAACGTACGACCGGCGGGGGTATGGTCGTTCCGACCCAGGCCCCGACTTTGATCAATTCTATGTCAGCGATCAGTTATGCTCGGAGAGTGTGGAAGATCTAGCTGTTATCAGCGAAAAACTCGATCTCGGTCCCTTGAGGATTGTTGGACAATGTGAGGGTGGAGTAATTGGCCTATTATACGCGGGCCGGTTCCGTGATCAAGCGGCGGCCCTGGTAGTGGCAAGCACATTGTGTCACAGTGACGCGACCATGGTGGAATTCAACAGGGCCAAATTCCCTCATTCCTTTCATGAACTGGACCCGCAGATAAGGGAAAAGATGATTGAATGGCACGGCAAGGAACGGGGGGAGCCGTTGTACGAAATGGCAAGAACCAGAGGAGGCGCATACGGTTCGGACATTTTTGATTTGAGACCGGTCCTGCCGGCGGTGATCTGCCCCACAATGATATTGTATCCGGACAGGAGCGCCCTGTTCGAGGTGGAGCAGGCCGTCGCTTTCTACCGTGGACTTCCCAACGCCGAATTGGCCGTAATCCCACGGTGCGGCCACAATACCTATGATCAAAGGCCTGAGGATTACAAACGCCACGTGTTGGACTTTTTCAAGAGGGTGGAAAAACAGCCGGCAGTGAAGAAGGAGGATTTCTCGATGACATGCATGGCTGTGGCCCCCAGAAGGTCTTGAAACTGAAGGAATAGGCTCCGTGGAAATGCCCATAATTCAGCCATCGCTGCGGCTCAAGTGCTTTTGTAGTGTGGCAAAGGCGCCATGGACCTCAGCGTGTATACTCCAACCCGAGCTGCCTTAGCCTCGCTGGTGTATCAACTGCGTCGAGTAGCGACGGAAATTCCGATTGACCGCAGATATTCGAAAAGTTATCCTCAACGGCAGCAAACAAGCCGGCTTTCTTGTCGAGGCAGCGACGGTTTTTGGTGCGTCTAGCGTTGTGGGGGACCTGACAGAGAAATCTCTCACCAGGAGGAAAGCTCTCACTTGAATAAACGACTGGGTCTCTGTGCTTTTCTGATCATCGAGTTTCTTCTGGTAATACCCCCCACTTCACGGGCATGGGAATTTACGATTGATTCCGCGCTGATGAATTTTCGCTTCGTCTATGCTTCACAGGCCGGATCCAACGGATTCTTCGGACCATTCAACAAAGACATGAGCTCAATGGGTTCCGACCTGGCCTCGATGAACGGCTGGTTCAAACGAAAGATGCTCTCCGGCACCACCGCGCTCGAATCCTCGACACGTCTAGTGATGTTTCCCAGCCTGAGATTGAACCAGGCCGTCTCTTTGACAGGCGCATACAGGATCGCACCGGAAAACACGCAGAACGTGGACTCTTTTCTGAACCCGGACCTTGAAACCGCCTTCTCCCGCGGTGTATGGACCAGATTATGGGTGACAATAAATACGCCTCTGGGGAAAATCTATTATGGGAAGAGAGGCTTCCCGCAAGGGTGCGGGCTCCAATTCAGCAGTGCGGAAATTGCCGAAGACTACCTCGATGTCTCAAGGAGGACCGTGGAAATCCTCAATTTGGAGACATTCTACGGTCCCTTCACTGTGGGAGCCGGCTTATATCCTTGGAGGCGAGGAAGCTTACTATACTGGAACTATGAGGATCAGAGTGCGGCAAGGACAGCCCATGTCTTGGGCTATGTGAGGTACGCGGCCGGAAACATCGAGGCGGGTATTGGCGGCTTCTATTGGATATTTGACGAAGGGCCGGAAAGCCGCGTGACTACCCGGGAGCGGGTCTCTACTCCTCCATCCACCACATCCGGCACAGAGGGCTGGCTGTATTTGAAATATACGAACGGCCGGCTGTTCTTCAACGCTGAGGCCGATTGGTACTATAAGACCATACGATACCAGGCTTCGCAGGACGGGACCTTTTTTGGCGAGCCGGCCGTACCTTTCCCCGGCGGAGGGAGCCGCTTCGCGCCAAATTACATAGAGTCATTGCGGTACATGGTGGAATTCGGAGCGCTTTCCGGACCTGTCAAGCTTAGCTTTCTCTTGTGTCACATGCCGGGACCTGACAGGCGACACGGTATTCTCATTGACAGGCAGCCTTTCATCCAGGAGCCTGCAAGGAGCGCCTACGGCGTCTTTTACCCGTATTCTCTGCTGATGGCCAAGTATTACAGGGCCGGAGTAGACTCATATCGTGACATGTCCGCTTCAGATGTGGCGGCAGGGCAGCTTCAATACATGGCGGCAGCCAACCTGGACGTTATGGCTTCGATCATGCTGGCGAAAAGAGCCTCCTATGGCTATGGTTATGGTTACATAAGGCCCAACCCCGACAAGCCCGGTAATGTGAACTTTGCCCACAGAGGAACTTTTTCAGATCCCACCCCTTCGGTACCGAACAGTGATCTTGGTTGGGAGTTGAACCTCGGCATAGCATGGAGGCTGCTGGAAAATTGGGAGCTTTATCTTCGGGCCGCGTACTGGCAGCCCGGCAAATGGTTCAACTATGCTTGCATAGACAAATCCGTATCCAACTGGGACAATCCGTCCTCGCTCAACAACTGGGGAATAAATCCCAACCGGGTCATCGAGCCGGTCAAAGGCATTGAAATGTACCTCAACGCTAAGCTTTGATACCGATTTGAGATCAAACAGGGGAGCGGGCTACGTCCTGGACGGCCGTCCCCGACAGACCTCGTCCGCTTCAAACGGCACAGCCTGACTTCGCTCCGGCAACCTGTCGGGAACGGCCGCAAAGATATTCACCCTTTGATTGCTAATCGCTATCAAAGACACTCTAAGGCTGGGGACGACCATCAGAGCCCTCGACAACTTCCAGCCATCGCTCCAGACTACTGATTACCAGCCTCTCGGCTCGTCTCAAATCAAGGCGATACTTCTCCGGAATGAAAGACATGTCCAGAACGTAGATACCCTCCTGAATGCAGAGGAACGGACACGCGTCGAGCATCTCCGGTTCGAGCTGCGACAGGTAGAACGCCACCCTGTTGAGCACAGCCTTGCTATCTCGTATCTTCACACCCTGGCAAGTGTAGTTGTTGGCAAAGAGCCGGAAGACTGTGAATAGCGGGCCAGGAGAAAAGCCGTCCAATCGTTCCTTGTCCCTGTACAGGAAGAAGAAGGGCGCCGCCAGCCACGAAGCAGCCCGAGCATCGTAATCGGAACGAAACGATTCCGCCATTTGCCGCAGAACCATGGTCACGTCGTGGAACTTAGGGTCGAAATCCCAAAGCCTGTTCTCCTGCTCCAAAGAGGGGAATTGGTTGCGGAGAGCCTCGTGAGCCTGTGGCTTTACCAGAAAGACACTGCCACTCTTCTCCCAAAAATCCTTCCTCTCACCGTCAGGCCCCAACTCTCTCGCCTCTTTCACGTATACCACCCGAAAGCGGGGTCCGGACATGTCGCGGGCCGTTCTCAGAGTCTCCCGTATATGGTAGGCATGATTAACCACTATCTCTTCCGCTGCGGATAGTTCGTCTTCGTCAATGAAAGCGAGCTGCGCAGCCTCGATGAGATGTTCAACCCCGATGACCTGCATCAAGTGTCTCGAATAATCAAACCCGTCATGGGCTTCTTCCCATTCGTCAAAGCTCAGCACCTGCAATTCTTGTCTCAGAGCCGAAGAGAGCCTTTCCACTCCGCCCTCGCCGTACAAGTTCTCTTTGGGAATGATCATCGTGCGGCAGCCGGCATCGTAAGCGGTCTCCAGCTTGATCTCCAGCCCACCGATCGTGGTGATTCGCCCCTGCGTGTCTATTTCACCGGTCATTGCCACATCTCGGCGGATGGATTTACCGGACAGCACAGAGGCCAGAGCAAGGGCAATCGCGCCGCCCGCGGAAGGTCCGTCTTTCGGAGTGGAACCTCCCATAAAATGGAGGTGAATTGGAATCTTCGTGCGATCCAGATTTATTCCCATGTCCTGAGCGCAATGGAGAATCGCCGTGGTCGCCACCTTACGGCTCTCATCCATTACTTTTTCGATGTTGCCGGTGGCGTGAACCATGCTCAGGGGGCTTCTCTCAGCAGCGCCGGGACTCATCTGGATCGGAGTGGCCTGGATGGGAATAATCGTGCCGGTCCCTCGCTCGACGTCTATACCGAGCGCGGCCATTTCGCCTACACGGTCGTCTTCGTTGATTCGCCGCGGGGGCTTCGGGAGCTCGAGATATTCACCGATCTTTTCACGCGTTATCTTCACCCATCTAGAACGCTCGGTCAGGATCTCTTTCCGCAAGGTTCTCATGAAAAGCGTACGCAGGACACGCTCCAACTCGCGTACTCCGGCTTCGTGGGTGTAGGACTTGATCAAGTATTTTAGGAGCCCGTCTTCGTGCCCAGGCTCGAAAAACACCACCTCTTCGTCTATCTGATAACGTCCGCGCAGCCGCTTGATCAAATGCTCGCGAGCAATAGCGATCTTCTCGTCCACACTGTATCTATCCAGAAAAACGACTTCACAGCGGTTCACGACAGGCGGCGGCACGGTTTCCAGGGTGTTTGCGGTAAGGATGAAGTGGCAGTTGGAGAGGTCTATGTCCACCGTGGTTTGGGTGTATCTGTCGTGGAAAAGGTGATTCTGTTCGGGGTCGAGAATCTCCAGCAGTGTTGCAATGGCAAATTTCTCCGTCTTGTCGGCCTCATCCATAATGAACATGCCGTTCATGCAGCCCATCTTGATGAGTCCTTGAACGATTGCACCCGGTTTCGACCCTTCATAGGTGAAGCCGTGCCCGCGAAGATCCGCTTCATCACGCATTCCGCCCAGGGAAAGCTTATGATAGGGAATACCCAGGTTTTCGGCTATGGAGATGGCAAGAGAAGTCTTTCCCACTCCCGGAGGCCCCACGAACAAGAAGGCGCTGCCGTTACGACGCGGTAGAGCGCCGGCCTTTCGGATCATGGTCTGGTATCTCCAGATCAGCGTGGCAAAGAAATCCAGGATAGTCTGCTTTGGCTTTTCCAGTCCGTAGTGGGTACGGTCGAGCCCTTCGGCAAAGGCGTTCGCGGAAATCTCAACGCTGCAATTCTTCCCCCAGGGGATCGCCAGGAGTGTCTCGACGAGCTCAGTGTATTTCTGCCCGCTCTGACCCAACGTGCTAAGCCTGTTCTTCTCGATGACTTGAAGAACTTGCTGAGGAAAACGCGGGTCTTCTCGGACGTCCACTATCCGATCCATGAGACTCTTCGGCGGTTGATCCGAGGGCTTGCGTGCATGGTGCGCGACGACCGGCTGAGACGGAAGGCCGCAGAACAAACCTTTGGTTTCTTCCGAGAACCGCCTGAGGCTGTCTTTGAAAAGTTGAAGGGTCTCCTGATTGGTCTTGTGCTCTACGTTCGTCTCGGGAATCCCAAGCTCCTGAAACAGCAAGACCAGGCCCCACCGCTCCTTGAAAGCCTGAAATACGGCATCCAGGCGCCTGGTGTCCGCCTGGACCAATAGCTCGAAGAGGCACAGGAACTTCTGAAGAAAAGACGTCCTCTTCAGAAGCGGATATTCGGCGTCTCTGCTCCTCTGGAAGAGCAGACCCAACACTCTTGTGTTGAGCACGACGTCCTGCGAAGGGAACACACGCTGGAGTATGGCTTCCGGCAGATCCGCCATCACGACGGTGAAGTCGTTCAGAATCGCGGAGACAGCAGATTCGAGCGATTCCTCGCGCTCCGCAGCATCAAGGAGCCGGAGGTAGGGCTCTCCCTTCAGGCCGTTCATCTGGTCGGCCAGAGCGCCACGCAGGTCCAAATAGAAGGTCGGGTCGTTCGCTCGACGGTCCATTGCGAAGGAAACGTCGGAGAGGATCACTTCGATTTCGGAGTTCTCGGGATAGAGGATGTGCTGAAGCTCATGTCGCAACATGAATTCCGAGAACGCCAGCATGGACCGCTGCTCGGGACCGGCTTCCGCGAGAGTGGCTTCCACATGGCTGGGAAGAACGAAGATGAGATAGTCAAAGACGCGTTCGTGCACCTGAATGGCCCATCCATCGTCCTTCTTGCCCAGAAGTTGGACTGCACGGATCAGATTCAGGTCGTCCTCGAAGCGTTCAATGGACAGCCGAGCCGCGACCTGTGCCGCCGCGATGGGATCAGTGCCTCGCTTCTTCTTGAAATACGGAAGGACACGTCGAACGATAATTGATTTCAGCACCTGCTCGACCCTGCTAATATCAGAGGCGAGCGGCAAGGGCAGGTTGTCAAGAACCGAGTGGTCGAACTCAACGGGAAGCATGGCCGCACCTCCGCAACGCGATCCGCAATTATGCTTTCCACCTCTGTTGATTGACAGGGCCTGAGACGGGTCATCGCCCGGTACGAAGGGGGGCGGAGACCGTCTCCTACTCCGAGACTCCTACGTCGCAACTCCCGGAGGATGCCCCCATCCCGCCGAATCATCTCTTCCGCTCTTTCTTGTCAGACACTCTAATGCAGAGAATGTTTGAGCGTCAACAGAGTATTTGGGGCCGCAATCCTCTCGATTGATCGGATCCAAGAGCGATGCCTTCAGACCCTCGGACTGTCTAATTTCGTTGTTGACAGCCGTGCCCGACTCTCGGATTATAAAGTGTCTTCCAATCAGGCGGCATAAGCGTCTTCAACAGGCTGACAAAATCGGTCGGGGTTTGCGCTCGGGGGCTGGAAGGATTCACCGCAGAGCACGCGGAGGGCGCAGAGAGGAAAGAAGGCTTTCAGAGGGCAATATGGGCGGAGGGGCAGCTCATACACTTCGGGGCGGTCTTAAGGGGGCAGGCTGGACACGCTACGGTTCATCCCTAGGAAATACGGACAGAACGGAGATTCTCTGTGAGAAATAGACCTGTTGGCGTGATCATGAAGTGGCTGGCGGCGTTGGTTGTGGTGTTGGCTATTGTGCCGTGGGTCGGGGTCGCAAGCGCCGAGCCCACGCTCAATGAGCAACTCATCGGAGCGGCGGCGCTGGGGGACCTACCATTGGTTACAGCTCTCTTCGTCGCAGGCGCTGACGTTAACGGACGAGGTCCGGATGGCTGGACAGCCCTGATGTCGGCCGCTGCCGGCCGCTACCTGGCAGTGGTGAAAGTCCCTCCCCTCATGTATGACAAGACGGAGCTTGTGCCGGCCCTCGAAGCGTCCCACAGCGGACGAGCTGACGTTGCCGGACTGCTGCTATACAAAGGAGCAGATGTCAATGCTGCGACCAAAGACGGCTGGACTGCTCTCATGTGGGCTGCCAGGGAAGGGCATGCCGATGTGGTGAAATTGCTGTTAGACAACCGCGCAGACCCCAATAGATCGGACAGGGACGGCCGCACCGCTCTGATGTGGGCTGCCGATAGCCTTGACTCCCACGTAGTCTCACTCCTTCTCAGAAGGGGCGCCGATGTTAACGCAAGGGACGCCGCCGGCTGGTCTGCCCTCATGGGGGCTGCCTGGTCTCAGGACAGTGAGGTGCTGAGGCGCTTTTTGGAGAAAGGCATAGACCCTGCCACCATTGCCCCCGATTGCGAGCGCTAAGAATGGGGTCAAATCTACTCTTGACTCACGTGGAAATTGGCCATATTGCCGGTCCATGTCACGGCCGTTAGGCATTCACTATCCGGACGTTCGGTACCATGTTATGAACGAGGCAGACACTGTGAAGTGATTTTTCTCGGCCCAGATGGCTGTGGGCGATTCCTGGCGCTCCAGCAGGCGGGCTCGGCAATTTACCTTGCCGGGCGGCCGTCCGGTCAGACGAGGGCAGCCACAGGGAAGCCTTTGGACTGGTGCATCACAGCAGTGTCAGCAGCGTGGTTTGTCCCATGAAGCAAAGGATCGTGAACGACGGTAGCTTGAGTAGGGAAGTGGAGGCGATCAAGCGACGTCTCTCATGAGTCAAGTGAGTCAAGAAGAGACCTGAGCCTATTTCTTTTTCAGGTCCTTGACCGTTCCTGGGAGGAGATTCATTAAAAGCGGTCCTTGACAATTCCCCGTCAATGGCGTACCAATCTGAAAGGAGAGGTAATGGTCTTCATTGAGACTCCAATCTTTACGCGGCAAGCGCAAGATGCCCTCTCGGAAGATCAGTATCGGGATCTGCAAGAAGAGCTGAGAAAGCGCCCGGACGCCGGGTCTAAGATCAAAGGTTCAGGAGGTCTCCGAAAGCTCCGCTGGGCAATAGAAGGACAGGGGAAGAGCGGCGGTGTTCGGGTCATCTATTACTGGATAGCCGCCCAAGATCGGATTTTCATCCTCTATATGTACCCGAAGAGTAAACAGGCCGATCTTACCCCCGAACAACTCAAGGTACTGAAGAAGACCGTAGAAGGGGAACTGTCATGAAGGAAGAAATGTTCAAAGAGCTTCTCGAAAGCGTCCGACAAGCCGGAGCGATAATGAGAGGCGAAATGGAACCCTCTAGGGTCTTTGTCTTTGAAGCCCCCGATGTCAAGGCTATCAGAGCCAAGCTCGGAGTTTCTCAAGACGAGTTTGCTTCACTGCTCGGTATCAGTGTAAGGACGCTTGAAAACTGGGAGCAAAAACGCCGGATACCCAAGGGACCGGCACGTGTATTGCTGGAGGTAGCTGCTGCACATCCGGACGCTGTCTGGGATGTGGTGCGACATGCAAGAAAAGGCCAAAAGCGGGCTAGGGCCGTAGAGAATCGGGCATGAGGGAAATCAAGCAACAAAAAGCGGACATTCTTCTTTTTTGTCACTGCTTGCTGTCTTCTCGCCCGGCTCTTGTGGTAACATGGACTTAATGATTAATCGGGCTGAGCCCCCCTCCTTCTGAGATTGAATGATAATTGATAAAGGACGCAAATTCACTCGGTTACGATGGTTTTTCATTGAGCGATTGACTTGATTTGGTCGTGTGGTACACTGTACATAATAGCAGCGCGGAAAGAGCATGAGCGCGTGTTAACAACGCGCTCGATGTGCATTTTGTCACACACAATGCGGGAAATCCAGTAGTTCGTTTTCGTGGAAAGGGAAGCCACCCGGTGGGACGCCTTCAGGCCTTAGTCCTGTTGCGGGGGCCATTGCTGAGGACGTGTCCAATGCAACAAATTTCTCTTGGAAAGGCTGTTCGAGCAGCGATCGTAGTCCGTCTTCAACACAGTCTTTCAGGGATTGCCCTGAAAGCTTCAAACCAAGGTTGAGGTAAGGAGATCATGGCCGAAAATACTGTTGATTTGATGAAGATCTGGACCCAGCACGACCAACTATCGGAACGCACCATGAAAGGGATGCTGCTCTACGGTTTGGACACCGTAGTCAGGGAGGACAGTGACGTGCTTTCCAAAATAAAGGTCGGAGGCCCTGCGACGAGCCCCGTGGTGCGCTGGATGGAGGAATGGGGCTATCCCTCTCAGGTGACCGCGCAACTCAGCGGAAATACGCTGCATTTTACCGGGAGCCTCTTCGGAAAACCTGTCACTCCAGAATCTCTTGGCAAGGTGATCCGGGATGGAACCATCCTTGAACGGACTCGTGACGGATGTCAGGCAAGGGTCACGAGCACGGACGGCTTGTCGGCATCGGTGGTTGCATACGGAAACACTTATTTCACCGACGATGCTGAACCCATCGGATGGGACATCATAGCCGAGGTGTGGTCCGATTTTCGCGATGCAGACCGGCCGCGAGCGCTCGACAGAGTATTCCGTGAGGTGGGTACTCAAATATTCGCAGAGACTTTCGAGATCCCGAAGACCAGAAAGAACACGAAATACGCCGCAATCCGTTATGAGACCGAGCATCAGATAGCTGCATTGCTGGCTAAGTTGAGGAAACAGCTGGCATACTCGGTGCTCAGGTCACGTCCTTGCCACGACGAGTCGCGGTTCATCTGGGGGAATGAGACAGAAGAACCAACCATGTGCGGCTTGTGTACGTGGCCGGCCATTACTCAAGGCGAATTCTCCAACCCCGCCGTGTATGTCAATAAGAACGGGCAGCTACTGACCAAAGCCGATCTGGACAATCTTGTCCGTCAGCTCTGGCTTGACGAGCACGCGGATTACAGCAGAGGGGATTGGTGGATCGTATGTCACCCAAGCACGCATCAGTTCATTCACGATTTTGACCTTTGCCACCGGAGAGTCTGGAAAGAAGAAGAGGGCGTGGGGTTTCGTGTGCATGAGTTCCATTCGAAGATCGGGAAGACTTTTCCCATCCTTTCCGAGCGGTTCATGCGATCAGGAGTGCTATTGGTCGTGAATTTCGATGCGTTCAGCTACGGGTACTTTGCCAACGACCTTCTTGAGAGGAAGGAAATCCCCACCCAGGGCCGGTATCAGCGCTGGCTGGTTTCATTCCAGACCTACGGATTGGTAGCAAGAAACCCAAGAGCCAACATCGGCATGATCTATGGTCTGCTGGAAGAATGATCTTCCGCAGATCTCGCCTTTTGAGCCACGTCGGATAACGCGTCCCGGCTTCATGGCTTACGGGCGAGATCATTCGGGCTTGTCTTGAAATCCCCGTTTGCATCAACCACAGGAGCAGATTATGATAGAGACTGATGAACAAAGACGATGGTGGTTTGCTACTCATCCCGAGTACAGTTGGAGCCGAAAAGGTGCAAGAAGTCGCGGACATGGGGATGAAGAAGCAGGACCACCGGCGTATTCTCCCGAGGAAATTGACGCCTATGTGGACGAAGGACTGAAACACTTTCCAGAAGGGACAGTCGCGGCCTTGCTGAAAGCTCTGAAATGGGGGCTCGGTACAAGAGACGGCCGTATGCCTCTGGATTGGCTTCTCGCCGGCACAGACCTGGACAGACCACGGCCTCCCGTGGACCACGGAGCCGGAAGAGACAAAGACGGTGAGAATTCACGAGAACCCCCTCTTGGCGATGCGATCCTAAAAGGACTAGAAAACACATTTGAGGACTGGCGGCGTTGGGTTGGTGTAGGCGGTGCCAGCGCTCGCAGACTTCGCCGCGAGATGATAAAAGATAACAGGCCCATACCCGAAGGCTATGCCGCACACCACATTGTGCCCGAAAATGACGGCCGATTCGATGAGGCTACAGAAGCAAGGAAGATTCTTGAAAAGCTCGGAGTAGATTTAAATTGCTCACCCAATGGCGTGGCATTGCCCTACAAGCCGGAAATCACTGAAGGCGGGTATCATCCTGCAATCCATACTGGCACTTACTATCGGCAGGTTCTAGATTTGTTGCGGGAAGCAAAGACCAGAGACGAAGCACTCCAAATCTTACGAGGTATTGGAGATCGCCTATCTAAAGGTGAGTTCCCCAAGATAGGAGGTGCTCAATGAAGGTTTACATCCTGGATGCGGACCCTGACAAGTATCGGGGCATCTATTATACAATCGAGGATGATATAGTTGAGTTCAACCGCCGCTTCAAAGGGACTCCAATGAAGGAGACCTGGACGGGCAGAGAAAAGTTCGCGTTTGTCCCGAGGCGCTTACCCAGAGGAGATACCCCAAGTTTGAGTAGTCATATTCCTGTGTTCAATGCAAGGGCTGTGAAGGTCCTAGGTGACTTGTTGAACCAAAGCGGTGAACTTTTGCCTATAGTCTGCGACAATGAGAGCTATTTCTTGTTCAACGTCACTCAAGTCGTTGATGCATTGGACGAAGCCCGTTGTGAACTTGAGAGGTTTGATGATGGCAGGATCATGTTTATCGACAGCTATTCCTTCATTGAGCGAAAATTGGCAGGAGTGACCATATTCAAGTTACCACAGAGACCTCTGGGGTGGGCGTACGTGACTGACCCTTTTGTAGAAAGGGTCAAAGCGGCGAAGCTGAAGGGTTTCAAGTTTCGTCTCGTATGGAGCAGCGATTGAGGGCAAATCCGTCCGTTAGAGAGGAGGTGTCTTATGGAAGTCTACACGCTTCGAGCAGACGTTAACAAGTATCGGGGAATCTACTATATCAATGCTGACGACATAGTAGAGTTCAACCGGCGGTTTGACGGTACCCCAATGAAAGAGACCTGGACGGGCAAGGAACAATTTGCGTACATTCCCGACCGTTTGCGGAAAGGTGATACTCCTGGTTTGAGCACTCACATCCCCGTTTTTGGCCTCAAAGCCGTCGCCACACTGGAAGATTTCTTAAGGCCGAACGGCGAGCTATTGCCCATGACCTGCGACGGAGAAAGGTTGTTCTTGTTCAATGTAACCCGAGTGGTGGATGCATTGGACGAGGATAATTGCGAGCTGGAACGGTTCAGCAGCGGCAGGATCATGGACGTTGAAAGCTTTTCTTTCTTTCAGCGGAAGCTTTCCGGAATAATCGTCTTTAAGATTCCTCAGCTGATCCTGATGGATGTCTTTGTCACCGAGCCCTTTGTAGAAAGGGTCAAGACGGCAAAGTTGAAGGGCTTTAAGTTTCGACTCGTATGGAGCAGTGATTGAGAAAGCACTCCTCCTGGTGGCAGCCCCTCAGCATCAGGGACCCGGAGCCGACTGCCACCCTCCGCGGCAAGGTCCCACTCTACGGCTGTGCCCCGGAGAAGTAAAAGACGAAAGGAAAAGGGGACATTCTTCTGTTGTGTCACTGTTTGCCTGCTTCTCGAACGGCTCTTCTGGTAACATCGTGGTAGCAAAAAACCGCACGAGCTTCCATGCCCGCTTCCTCGATCGGATTACCGGCTCAATTGGGTCAATCAGCCACAGAACGAGGCTGAACTCCCAGCACTGCGGACTATACCGGTTCTCAAAAGTAATCACGGATTGGTCTTCTAGGTGCCACTGCTGGCTTGTCCAGCAGTGCGATTTGATTCCGACAGAACTTTCGAGAATCGCTATAGTGTCCAGCGTGGCGCTGCATTCGGAAGTGAACGTTGGCAGAAAAGAACCGCGCGGCTGCATGGGCCTGGAATTCACTCTTCGACCCCGCTGACGCCCCCGAAGCGAGGCAACAAAGTAGAATGTCCACTTTTCCCTCCTTAGGTCCATGCCTGGGCACATCAACCTGGAATAGCCCCCGTTTTTTTCTTGACTTCCCCAACGTGTTGGTTCAGCATTCATACTGGTAAGAGTGCCTACAAAGGCCACTTGCCGTCTAGACATTTGTTCACGCCTTGAATGCCCTGGAGCAAACTCAACCTTGTGTGGGTGCACTGAGACAGGGAATAAATACAATGTGCCACAGGGGGACGAAAGTGACAGCCCGGAAGCAAAATCCAAGTAATGTAGCCATGTCCATCGGGGCAGTTCTTGTCATCGTTTTGTTCCTTCTCATGGTGGACGAATACGCTCTTCAGCCTACCGCGTTGCTGCCCAGCCAAGGCCTTTCACTTGTCGATTACAGTACACAGACGGACAAAGCGTACGAAATGTACAGAGTATGGGTGGTCCGCCAGCACCAGCGAGCTTTTGAATGGCATGCTCGAAGCACCAAGGTAATATTTTGGGTCTCGATGCTCGTGGCAATAAGCGGGATAAGCTTTGCGTTTTGGCAATTTGCCGACGCATCTCAGAAGGAGACAAAAGCACTGGAAGCAGAGGAACTAGAGCTAAAGACACAGTTGGTTTCGCTGGCATTCAAGTCACGGTCTGTGGCTGCGTTGGTTATGTTTATGTCAATTGCATATTTGTTGATCTATGTAATACTAGTGTATCCTGTCAAGTACGTCCCGCAGTCCCCGATGGATTCGAGACAGGGTACTCTAACCAAATCCATTGAAGCTGACGAGAAGGCTGGAAAAGCGAAGAAAAGAGTCGATCAACCACCCGTCGAGACAACGGCCACTGCGCAACCAAAGGAGACCCAGTGATGAGGAAGAAATTACTGATGATTATTACGGTAGTTTCTCTATGGCAGTTAGCTCATCCATTTGAACGAACTTCGTGGTGTTCGAGGTTGGCGTATACATTCAATGGCTATTCGAGTACGGGCTCTCATCACAGTCCTAACTCCTTGAAAGGAAAAGCGGTACATCTGGCACAGCAAGCGCAGCGGCTCGAAATCCCCTATCCCGCACAAAGAGGGTTTTTCGCCGTCCACTATCGTAACGAATGCCACAAAACCATTTGGACCGCCGTGCATTATATGGACTTTGATGGCAATTGGGTTACACGCGGTTGGTGGAAACTGGAGCCCGGGGATACTGCATATGTCGCTCAAACACGAAACAGTATATATTACACTCATGCCTACTCTGATGAGCCCTCAGATAAGCGCTCGTATTGGAAAGGTGATGAGGTATATAAACATGTTAGAGGAAGTGACGAGACCTACGGTTTTCGCAAGTACTCAATAGAGGGGAATTTTTGCACCTACACTCATAGATTTACATGTGAGTAAACAGGAAGGCTACCCGGGGGCGGGTCAGCGGCCGAGCATGAGCAACGGTGCGTCGCCCACCATAAAAGGAAGAAAACGGGACCTTCTTCTTTCTTGTTACTGTTTGCTGTCTTCTCGATCGGCTTTTGATGTAACATGGTGATATGCCAAGAACCGCACGAGCTTCCATGCCCGCTTCCTCGATCGGATGATTGGCTCGATCGGGTCAATCAGCCACAGAACGAGGCTGAACTCGCAGCACTGCGGACTAGTGTCGAGCGTGGGGGTCCACTCGGAAGTGAACGATGGCCGAAGAAAATTGCGCGGCTGCATGGGCCTGGAATTCACGCGGCGACCCCGCGGACGCCCCCTTTGTTCCTGATGGAGGCCGACAATGGACGTAGCAGAATGGCAACAGCGCCTCACACAGAACTTCACCGTGAACGAACACGTGGGAGGGAATCTGTTCGAGACATTTGAAAAAGAAAAAGCCTGTGGACGGTATTTTGCGTCTACCTTTCACGGTCAATCTGTCCTCGTTGATTCATTTCTGAGCTTCTTTGTGGAAACCCTGAAGGCTGCTCGGCAATGGATAGCAAACAATGGGTGGCCGCCCAATTGCCCAGCCTATGTGCTTATGTACGTTTACTATCTCGTGATTTTCAGGCGATTTAGGTCATGTGAGATACTCCTTCTTAACGGTTATCCTTTTGATGGGTACGCCCTCCTACGCGGTCTGAAGGATCAAGCAATCGTTTTGGGTGGCATTGCTCACAACTTAACGACACTGGCAAAGACATGGGGTGCCACGGATGGTCAAATTCTCACAGAAGACAACTGGGAACAGATAACCAACCTACGGAAGAAGGAAGAAAAAAGGATTTGGAGCCTACTTCTTCGGAAAAGCAGCGGTCTGCCAAAAGAGGTTACCAAAGAATTAGAGCACTGGGAACGAATGTTTCATGAGGAAGTGCATGGTTCCAAGTTCTCTTTAGGTGCTGATGTTATGAGATGGTTCCGCGGACAAGGGGAACCGTCCATAGGGCCGACACCTCCCACACTTAATGACACCTCTTGGTCGAATTACATGAATCGAGCGGTCGAGATCGGGTGGCTGGTAGTACGTCTATTGCCTTACCTTCAACCAGTCGAAGACGCCTTTGGAGAAGACTGGAGGCGGAAGCAAGACATCCTTGATGATTCCTTCCGATTTTCCGAGCAATCCCTGTGCAGAGAAGGTAAGGAGATCGGGGAATTTTTTATATCCTTCGTGGACGCGAAATTTTCATTCAAAGAACCATTTCATTACTTTGAAGCCGACGGATCGGATCGCGAGATCAGAAGATGAAAAAAAGTAGAATGTCGGCTTTTCCCGATAGACACTGTCCGCGGAGGCATTCCTCCGAGCCCTTCCCACGAACTCCCGCTCTTCACTCCCTCACCGCATCGTCCAGCCCGAGCATTCTTAACCTCGCGGGGGTAGGGACACCGTCCGGAGAATACCCAAGGAAGTCGTAGTATTCGTCCAAGAGGGCGTCCAGGTTCCGGACGACCTGGCCTGTCGCGGGGCCTGCGTCGGGGAGGGGTTCTGTCAGCATGCGTTGGGGGAGGGTGTCGTCTTTGCGGGAGAAGCCTTCCCGGACGTTGTAGCAGCGCTCCAGGCACACTATCCTCTCGCCGACAAGCCTCAGGTAGCTCAAATAGCGGAATTCCTCGAAGCCGGTCCCTGCCGCGAGCAGTCGGGCAAAGAGGTCGTGGGTCATCCCGGAGTCCGCGAAGTTGCACAGGATGCCCGTTTCTTCCAGGGCCTTGTCAATCTGATTGTGCCCGGCGATGTCGCCTGTGCCGCGATCAGCGAATCTGTCTATGGGTCTAGGGTCCGGCTTTCCGGATATCTCTTGCCTGGCGTACCCATACATGTGGCTGGCGCCGATGTTGGACGTGGCCATGCTAAGACCGTGCACCTTGGCCGCGCGAGGTTCGTACGCGGGCAGCTCAAGCCCTTTGACGTGCATAGCGTATTTTTCGGCTCCGCGGCCTATTATCTGCGCGGCCCGCATGGTCCCTTCGCCGAGTATCTTGCCCAGGCCTTCGCGGCGGGCAATCTTCTCGATAAGCTCCATCATGACAGCGTGGTCGCCCCAGAGCAGTTCCTTGCCGTCCGCGTCTTCTTTTGTCAGGATGCCGCGCTGGTATAGCTCCATGGCAAAGCCCACCGCGCTGCCGGTGCTGATGGTGTCCAGGCCGAGCAGGTCGCAGAGGTTATCCGCCTTGACGGTGGCGCCGACTTCGATGTTGCCCACTTGCGGGCCAAAGGCCCATATGCTCTCGTATTCGGGGCCTTCGCTCCTGCTGCCCGCGTACGGGCCTTCTTTGACTTCATGGACCTGGCCGCACCTGGTCATGCAGTTGAAGCACCCGTGAGAAGCCACCCGCATCTTGGAATACGCGTCCGTGAAGAGGTTTTCCACGCCTTCCATGTTGCCTGTCTGAAAGTTCTTGAAAGGCAGGATTCCCGTTTCCCTGGTCAACATGGCAAGGAAGGTTGTCCCGAAAGTGTGCATCTTCACGCGGCGCTTGTGGTTGCGGAGCAGGTCGCTGTGCTCTTTGAGGAGCGCCTTGAACTTGACCGGGTCGTGCGGATCGAGGCTGCCGGCCTTTGCGGATATGGTTATGGCCTTGAGGTTCTTTGATCCCATCACAGTGCCGACGCCGCAGCGGGATGCCGTCCTCGTCCCGTGGGTTATTGTGGCGAAGCGGACCAGCCTTTCACCCGCGGGGCCGATGCATGCGGTCTGGACGCGGCTGCCGTGCTTGTCTTCGATGGCTTTCTGGGTCTGCTGCGTATCTAAGCCCCAGAGGTCTTCCGCGTCCCTTATTTCAGCTGTATCGTCGTGGATGAACAGATAGGAAGGTCTTTCAGACTTGCCTTCTATGATGATCAGGTCATATCCCGCGAATTTCATGAAAGCCGCGAAATTGCCTCCGCCAACAGCCCGTGCAAGCCCTCCCGTCAGGGGGCTCTTGGTCATGACTATCCAGCGGCCGAATCCCTGCGCAAGAGTCCCTGCCAGCGCTCCCGGCAGAAACACAAGCTTGTTTTCTTCACCCAGAGGATCTATCCCGGGGCGGTTTTCCCCGAAAACATAGCTTATTCCAAAGCCCCTTCCGCCTATGAACTTCCGTTGCAGGTCGGGAGAGATCGGCTCCTTGCTGACGGAACCGGAGGAAAGGTTCACCCTTAGGAGTCGGCCTGTGTACGAAGCCATATCGCCCTCCTTGTGACTAGCTTTCTGGTTGGTGGGGAGGTACGCCGAAGCTGATAGCCCTCTGCCGCTGTTCTTCCAGGGCCAGCTTCCTGCCGGTGTCGGTGAGGAACCAACCGGCTATCTGACGGCCGAGCCACACGGTGTGCACGCCTTGATCTATGCCGAAGCGCTTGGGATCCACTTCCAAGGCCTCTTTGGAGAATCTCCAGAGCTTGTCCGAGTCCTTGACGATCGCGTCATTCATCGAGAGCGGCGCCGTCCGGGAGTCGTGGCCCTCGATTATCCGGACTATTTCGTCCGTCAGTCCGGGATCGTAAGCGACCTTCTCGAGGATTTCCCCGGCGATCCTTGCGCCTTCAACTTCGTGCCGCCTGTTTATCTCCATGTCGTTGGTGCCCGGTCCGAAAGCCTTCAGATGAAGGTCTTCGGGGATGGTTTTCCATCCCACGTCATGGAGAATTATCGCAGGGAACACCACAGCCTCGTCGCCTTTCTCGGACGCGAGGAGCTTCTCGGCGAACGACAACGAGATTCGGGTATGGAGCTCGTTGTCGCGCGTGTCCAGATAGGGCTTTGCCAGCTCGAAGATTCGAACGTATTTTAGGTCCATGGCTGCCACGATCTCAGAAGATCCGAAGAAGGATCGGCTCGGAGCTGGCTGTTACCTCGTACGATTTCAAGGCAGGTTTCCCGTTGTACATCTCGTTAAAGAGGCCTACCAGGCGTTCGTAGTCGCCGCTCTTTTCGTAAGCGTCCAGATCGGCCTTGGTATCCCACGCGGTCACGGATATCCCGTCGTTCGCGTTGTCCAGGCTTTCCAGCAAGTGTACGAACCGTACGCCTTTGTGGTCTTTG
>Ga0172375_10004633_pt1 | contig 20210 bp, 16 predicted proteins | sample LakKiv1m_FD_114537 | JGI IMG/M metagenome (GOLD analysis project Ga0172375, IMG submission 114537) | Freshwater microbial communities from Kabuno Bay, South-Kivu, Congo - kab_092012_11.1m | ecosystem: Environmental > Aquatic > Freshwater > Lake | place: Democratic Republic of the Congo...
ACCCGCGCGGGCAAGCCGGTCTGACTCCGCGGCGCCAAGGGTCGTTCAGGGCTCGCCGAAGACGACGTCAGCCCCCGAGCGGCTCGAATAGGATGCGGCGGTCCGTGACCAGCGGCTTGCCCCACGAGTCTGCTACGCTCCCGCCATGAACGCGGGCGTCGGACTGGTCCTCGAGGGCGGCGGCATGCGCACCACCTACACCGGTGGTGTGCTGGATGCGTTCATGGACGCCGGCGTCGACCTCGGCTACGTGATCGGCGTCTCGGCCGGGGCCAACGCCGGCTCTCATTACGTGGCGGGGCAGCGCGAGCGTAGTCACCGTGTGTTCGTGGACCTGGTGGCGGACCCGCGCTACGCGGGCTGGCGCAACGTGGTGCGCGAGCGGAGCTGGTTCGGCATGGAGTTCCTGTTCCGGACCCTGCCGGACGAGCTGGCTCCGTTCGACTACGAGGCGTTCGGGTCGTCGCCGCGGACGCTGGTGAGCGGCGTGACCGACTGCACGACGGGGAGGGCTCGGTACTTCGCGCAGCGCGACCGCGACCCGCGCTGGTACGTGCAGACCCTGCAGCGCGCGAGTTGCAGTCTGCCGGTGCTGTCGCCGCCGGTACTGGTGGAGGGGACCCCGTGCGTGGACGGCGGCGTGAGCGATTCCATCCCGATCCTGCGGTCGCTCCAGGACGGCAACCCGCGCACCGTGGTGGTGCTGACACGCAACGCGGGGTACCGCAAGCCGCCGCCGCGGCTGCGTGGCCTGGGCCGGGCACTGCTGTGGCGGTACCCGGCCCTGTCCGCGGCGATGCTGCGCCGACCCGCCGTGTACAATGCGTCGCTCGATCTGGTGGAACGGATGGAGCGGGCCGGCGCGGCCTTCGTCCTCCGGCCCGTCCGCCCCCTCGTCGTCGGCCGCATGGAGCGCGACCTTGCCCGGCTGGAGGCGCTCTACCGCCAGGGCTACGAGGAGACCATGACGCGGATGCCCGAGCTCGAGGCTTGGCTGCAGGGCTGATCGGCTGGCGGCTCCGCCGGCGGATGCTTGTCTCTGTGCCGCGGCTTCGCTATCGTGACCGCGTCCGCCATCCGGGGGGTGGCGGGGCTCCCGCGGCCGTGCGGGCCGTTGCGATCACCAGGCGAGGAGGGCTCATGATGCGGGTGCGTGCGCTGCACAACCGATGGGTAGGGGCGGGTCTCACGGCGGTCGCCGCCGTCGCGCTGCTGGCCCTGACGGCCGCTCCGGTGTTCGCGGACCCGGCTGCCACGAGCTGGACAGTGGATCCCAAGAGCAAGACCGTCACCTACGGGGAGGCGGTGCTCCTGAGCGGCACGCTCAAGAGCGGCGCCACCACCATCCCCGGCCTGTGGGTCGACCTGGGTCAGGGGACGACGGCGGTGGGCTCGTTCGAGATCATCTACAAGATCACGACGCCGCAGGCCTCCGGGACGGCCAGGTACGAGGTGGCCGTGATCCCTCACAAGACCGTCTACTACCTCTTTCGGTGGGGCGGCGACGCCACCTACGCGGCGAGCGACAGCGACGTCATCCCGGTGCAGGTCATGCCCGCGCTGGGCGCCCCGACCAACGGCACGTCGATCACCGTCGGCAAGAAGCTCACCGTCAAGGGCTCGGTGACGCCGGGCGCCCCGGGTGGTCCGGCGGTCAAGATCAAGGCCTACCGGAAGAAGGGCGACGGCAGCTGGACCGGCTACAGGACCTACGCCGGCAAGGTCTCGGGTACGCAGTACTCGCAGTCGGTCACGATCGCGCGGACAGGCAAGTTCAAGTTCAAGGCCGTCTCTGTCGCCGGCACGGAGTACGCGGCAGGGCAGAGCGGGTTCGGCAGGGTGCTCACGGTCAAGCAGTGACGGCAAGCGAGTGGGTCGCCCGTCTTCTCGGAGAGGTGATGCGGACGTGACGGCCGGCACCCCGATGACCGCTTGAGCGGACCTGAGCGGGGTCGCGGTGCCGGCAACGACCATGACCTGCCGGATTCGGTCTCCCCGCGGCGTTCGGCCGGTAGTACCATGCCGTAGACGGGAGGAGGATCGGCAGGTGGGGCTCTTCGACTGGCTCAAGGGCAAGGACGCCGAAGACCCGTCGGCGACGACGTTCGCATTCACGACGCGCGACATCTCTGCGGACGCGGGGGCCGACGGCGCCGGCGGCTCGGCCGACTCCGCGGACCTGCAGGACCCGGGGGTGCGCGCGGCGCTCGAGCAGGCGGACCACTTGATCCGCGAACTGCTGACCTCCGGCGCCGACGAGGGGAGTGCCGGCGGTGTGACCGTATCCGCATCGACCCAGGTGATCGTCGACGGCCAGGCAGTCGCCCCAGACGACCCGCGTGCGGTGGAAGCCATGAGGACGGCGGCGGCGAAGCTGCGCGCGCAGGGCCTGGACGAGGTCGCCGCGGATCTCGAGGCGCGGGTCGCGGCCGCGGGCTCCGCTCCTTCCGCCGCGGCTCCCGCGTCTTGCGCTGCGGCCCCGGGCTCTGCGCCCTCAGCCGCGGCCTCCACCGCCGCGGCGACCGATGAGGCAGCCGCTTCCGCCGCTTCTGCTGCCGCCCTCGGTCCGCCGCCGGCCGGTGCGCCCGGCGACGACCTCAGCGCGCCGCCGAGCGCCCCGGAACCGCCCGAGCCGCCGGCGCCGCCCTCCTGAGGGAGTGGGCGCCGTCGCGGGCCTCGTCGGCAATCGCGGCGGTAGCCCTGATCGCGGCCGGCTGACCTTTCGCAGGACTTGCCCGCGCGGCGACATCCTGGATGGTAGAGCCCGCGACCGAAGCGACGAAGGAAGCCGAAGCACTGTGTGGCGCGAGAGTCCACGCAAGGCTTGCCTCCACTCTCGCGTTCCTCCTCGATCGGGGTCCGCCACTCCGCCTCACACCCACATCGCCGAAGAGGCAGCAATGGAGCGATCCGCTTCGCGCCGGGTGGCGTCGTCACCACTCCACAGTGTCGTGCGGCGCAGTCGGCGTCGTGGCATCAACGCTCGGCTCCGGTACCGGGTCTCTCAGGGGATGGGGTGGTGCTCACGCGCCGTCGGCGGCAACGGGTTCTACGGACCGACGCAGTGGGATCAGAAGGTCGGGGGTGTGTTGATCCACACCACCGCCGTTTCAGCGGTCCCGGGGTTGCGAAAGCGATGGGGACGGACGCTGGCGAACGTCAGGGCGTCGCCCTCTTTCAGGGTGTAGGTCGTGAGTTCGTCGAGTGTGATCTCAAACACACCCTCCAGAACGTAGAGGAACTCCTCCCCATCGTGGGTGTACGAGCTCCCGCTGCTCGCACCAGGGATGATGCGGAACAGCAGGGGCTCCAGCTGCGTCTCGACAGCCGCGAGCTGCTCGATGGTGACGCCTGGGTCGTCCATCTTGACCTGACGGCGCTGCCGCTTCTTGACCAGGGCGGACGCGGAGCGGGCGGATCCGTCGTCCATGAGACTCACGAGGTTGGTGCCGAGCCCGCTGGCGATCTTCTGGAGTGAGGCCACGGACGGGCGGCTCAGGGAGCGCTCGAACGAGGAGATCGACGAAGGGCTGAGTCCCGTCGCCGAGGCGAGCTTGCGGAGAGACAGTCCACGATCTTGTCGCAGAGAACGCAGGCGCTCGCCGAGGGAGGCGGATGGACCCGTCTGCGGCGGAGGCGGGGCGCTAGGGCGATCCGCGTCGAGAATCTCGCGTACGCCTGCGGCATTGATGCCTCGGCCGCGCACCAGGTCGCGGATCCTCTGGAGTCGCACGACGTCGGCAAGCGAGTACAGCCGGAATCCGGCCGGTGAGCGTGGCGGGCTGATCAGGCCTGCCGTCTCCCACGAACGGATCATCGTCGAGCTGACACCGAGCATGGTGGCCACCTGCTTGATGTAGAGGCCCTCGTTGGTGTTGGGCTGCGGCGGCTCTTCGCGCTCAGTCGATGGTCTTGGCGCCATGGCACCTCCGCCTCTCGCTAGGGCAGAACCGGCTCTCATCCTTGCTGCGGATACTGTACCACCTTATCCTGCACATGAGTAGGGTTAGTGTACGCCGCCGCGCATCACCATCACTCAGGAGTGCACGAGCGCGTGACGCGGCGGTCTCGGCAACGACGACCCGGAGAGTGAACTGATGAGCGATGCGGCGTGCTTCCTCTCGGCGGTCGAATTGGCGTCCATGATGCGCAACGGCGTTCTGTCGCCCGTCGAGGTCGTCGACGCGCATCTGAGACGTATCGAGACCAGAAACGCGCGCACCAACGCCTACGTGACCGTGCTGGCGGAGTCGGCGTGCGCCGAGGCGCGAGCGGCCGAGAAGGCGCTGCGCTCAGGGGAGCAAGTGGGGCCACTGACTGGCATCCCCATCGCGATCAAAGACCTCTACGAGACTCAGGCGGGCGTGAGGGCGACCTACGGAGCGCTCCCCCTGGCACACAACGTGGCCGATTCGGACGCCATCTGCGTGCGGCGCCTCAAGGCCGCGGGCGCGGTCATCCTGGGACGGACCAACTCGCCCGAGTTCGGGCACAAGGGCACCACGGACAACATGCTGTTCGGCGCCACCAGCACGCCGTTCGCGCCGGGCAGGAACTCCGGGGGGTCCTCCGGCGGAAGCGCGGCGGCAGTAGGCGAAGGGACCGCCGTGCTGGCGACGGGATCAGATGCCGGAGGCTCGATCCGGATCCCCGCCGCGTGGTGTGGCGTCTACGGTCTCTATCCCTCCTTCGGAAGGCTTGCCGTCGACGTCAGGCCGGACGCCTTCTGCGTCGGCGCGCCCTTCACCAACGTCGGTCCGCTGGCTCGCACGGTCGCCGATGCGGCCCTGATGTTGAGCGTGATGAAGGGACCTCATGCGCAAGATCCCCTGTGTCTGCCCGACGACGGGTTGGACTACGTGGCGGCGACACGGCGGGCTATCGCCGGCTTGAGGGTGGCCTACAGCCCGGACCTCGACGTCTATCCCGTCGAGCGTGAAGTCGCGGATGTCTGCGCTCAGGCAGTCCTGGCCCTCGAGGAGGCGGGGGCGTCGGTGGACGTGGTGAGGCTCGGTATTGCGCGTTCGCAGGACGAGCTCTGCCGTGTCTGGCGCCGACAGCATGCCGTCCTGGACCTCACTTCGGTGCTCGCATTCAAACGTGCGGGGATCGACCTGCTCGGCCGGCATCGCGATGAGCTCCCGTCGGACTTCGTGACGTCGGTCGAGCAGGCCATGCGCCTGACTGCGGTGGACCTCACCCATGACGATTGGATCAGGACCGAAGTATTCGACGCGGTGCAGGGCGTGCTGGCGACGCACGATGTCATCGCCTGCCCGACGCTCGCTTGCATGCCCGTGGAGAACGGTCCGACGGGCAGCACAGTCGGGCCCAGCCAGATCGCCGGGGAACGCGTGGATCCGTTGATCGGCTGGTGTCTGACCTACCTCTTCAACCTCTCCGGGCATCCGGCCGCCTCAGTGCCGGCGGGGTTCTCGGCGGATGGTCTGCCCATCGGATTACAGATCGTCGGGAGGCGATTCGACGAGGCGACGGTCCTTGCAGTGAGCGCCGCATTCGAGCGAGTGCGCCCGTGGCGCGACCGGTACCGAGGACTATGACGGGCGCGGTCGACTGCCTCACAGGCCCCGGTCGAGAGTCGTCACGGCCGCTGCGCATTGGGAAGACCGTTGACTTCTTTCGAGACAGAGCTATCATGCACACCACAAAGGTTATCGTACACTCGATGGAGGCCGCCAAGGAACAGAGTCGGAGCTCGGTCACGATCCACGACGGGGGAGGCATGCGGAAATGCAGGACCTTGACAAGCACTTGGAGCGAGTAGTCCGGAGGCAGATGAGTCGACGGGACTTCTTGAAGGGAGCCGCTGCGCTTGGGATGACCTTCACGGTGGCGGGGCCGCTCCTCGCTGCGTGCGGCGGCTCGGAGGGCTCCTCGGATGCCGCCGACAAGACGTTGAAGGCGGCCTTCATCTCCAACGGCGAGGTCGGCGTCGGCAACTTCGAGATCACGGGCTACAACGCGTTCAACGAGATGGTGGCCACCTATGGGATGGAGTCGGAGTACGCGGAAGCTACGCCGTATGAGCAAGCCCCTGAGGTGCTGACCGACTTCGCCAATCGTGGGTTCGATCTGATCATCGCGCACAGCGGCGGGTTCCAGTCCGCCGCCCTCCAGGTCGCCCCCGACTTCCCGGACAGCTGGTTCGTGTGGACGATCGACGGCGACAGCACGGGCGGGCTGCCCAACTGCGCCATCTACGCCTTCAGCACGAACATCAACTACGTCTCCGGGGCCGTGGCGGGCATGATGACCAAGACCAACAAGATCGGTGTGGTCGGGGCGATCCCCATTCCCGGCATCCGGGAGGAAGTCGCGAGCTTCATCGATGGCGCCAAGTACGCCAACCCGAAGATCGAGTCCGCCGAGGTCATCTGGATCAACAGCTTCATGGATGCTTCCAAGGCCAAGGAGGCGGCGTTGGCGATGTACGGCCGGGGCGCCGACGTGATCGGGCATGTCACCGACCAGGCAGCCGCAGGGCTCTTCCAAGCTGCGCGGGACACGGGGAACCGGGCCTGCGGCGAGTGCTACGACGAGGTGACGACCAATCCGGACGTAGTCCTCACCGCCGGGATCTTCAACGAGAGCCTTTCGATGAATGACCTAGGCAAGCGCCTCACTGAGGGAACACTCCAGCCCACCATTTACAAGGGTGGCTGGCCGGAGGAGTGGATCATCCAGGGCTCCTACAACGAGGCCATTCCTGAGGACGTGGTCGCAAAGGCCGAGGCCATCAAGGCGGACCTGATCTCGGGCGAGCTGGTCTGGGATCCACGCAAGGTACCGGCGTCCTGACCGCGGGGCGCCGCTGATCCAGTAGTGAGCTGACATCCCCCCGGCGCCCTTGGTAGCGCCACGCGCCGGGCGCACGGGGGGATGTCGACCGACCGATCGGCTCCAGGGATCAGAGACGGCATCGAGCGGGCTCTGATCACGAGCCGCACCCGCCCCTCAGTCGTTGCCCGGACCACGCGGGACCCACCCGGAAGGAGGAAAGCACCTTGGCCGACACCCTCATGCCCCAGCAGGCAGAGGAGAGAGATCCACTGCCGACGCCGTCGCGGGCAGAGGCGACACCCGACGAGTTGGTGTCCATGCAGGGCATCACCAAGACCTTCGGCTCGCTGCGAGCGCTGTACGAAGTCGATCTATCCGTGCTGCGCGGCGAAGTCCACGGCCTCCTCGGCGAGAACGGCGCGGGTAAGTCCACGCTGATGAATGTCCTGTACGGCATGTTTCAGCCTGATACAGGCAGCATCACCGTCTTCGGGCAGCGCACGTCCGTGGAGTCGCCGCGGCACGCGATCGGCTTGGGGATCGGCATGGTCCATCAGCAGCTGATGCTTGTGCCCACGCTGACCATCGAGGAGAACGTGCTTCTGGGCGATCTCGGATCCTGGGAGTCCTCGCGGCGTGGCGTGAAGATCGATCGCCTTCGCGAGCTAGCTGCCGCATACGAGCTCGATGTCGACACGAAGGTGCTCGTTGGCTCACTCTCGCTTGGCCAACGGCAACGGGTGGAGATTCTAAAGGCCCTGTATCGCGACTCCAAGGTCCTCATCCTGGACGAACCGACCAGTGTCCTGACCCCGCCCGAAGTCGAGAACCTGTTCACGATGCTTCGGCAGTTGACGGCCACGGGGCTCGGCATCGTCCTCATCACGCACAAGCTCCACGAGGTCATGGACATCGCCGATCGAGTGACCGTCCTCCGCAAGGGCGAGCTGGTCGGGACGTCACGCGAGACTCGGCAGACGTCGAAGGCCGGCCTCATGAAATGGATGTTCGGTGAGGTCGCCCCCGAGGATCAGGAATGCGCGCTCGCGCCACCGCCTGCGCCGGCCGAGGCGAAACCGCGCCTGGTCGTGAAGTCGCTGCGAGCAGAGAGCGAGGCCGGCCAGTGTGTGCTCGACTCGATCTCTCTGGACATCCGCTCGGGCGAGATCCTCGGCGTCGCCGGGGTGAGCGGAAACGGCCAGGCGGAGCTGGCTGAGGTCCTCGCCGGAGTCCGCCTCCCGCAGTCCGGGTCAATCGAATTCGACGGTCGCCCCGTCGTTGTGGGAAGCCCGCGGGCTCATCGCGAGGAGGGCATCGTCTACGCGCCGGAGGAGCGCGAAGCCGGTCTGGCGCGTGACCTGTCGATCAAAGAGAACCTGATCCTGGCCGATTACCATGAACCCGAGTTCAATCGGGCAGGGCTCATGCAGCGCGAGGCACTGGATGCCTACGCCAGGGAGCTTGCCGATCGATTCCGCGTGCCTGCCGGTCGCCTTGACATCCCGGTCCGGACGTTGTCCGGCGGCAATCAGCAGCGCGTCGTGCTTGCCCGCGCACTGGCGCGCCAGCCTTCCTGCGTCATCGCGGTCCAGGCCACCATCGGCCTCGACGCTGCGACTGCGAACTACGTCCATCAGCTCTTGAGAGGCGTGACCGGCAAAGGCGGGTGTGCGCTCTACGTGTCCACCGATCTCGATGAACTCATCGCTTTGGCCGACCGCATCGCGGTCATGTACCGAGGCAGGATCGTCGGCGTGCAGGACCGACAGGGGTTCGACATGGCCGAGATCGGAGCACTGATGTGCACGGGGGAGAGTGCCGCATGAACGCGATCACACAGGACCCCGAGATCGGCGCCGGCGGGCGCAGCGGCATGACTGGCGAGCGCGTGAAGGGGCTGGCGGGCAAGCTGACCCCGGTGTGGGCCATCCTCCTCGCCTTCCTGGTAGGGGCGATTCCGATCGCTGCGGCAGGTGTGAATCCCATCGACGCCTACTCGACCGTGATCAGAGGCGCCTTGGGAGGCCCCTACGAGCTCTCCGTGACGGTGCGGTTCATGATCCCGCTCTGCCTCGCCGGACTGGCAGTAGCCATTCCGTATCGCTGCGGCCTCTTCAACATCGGCGCGGAAGGACAGTTGGCGCTGGGTGCCGTGGCCGCGCTCGCTGTGTCGCTGTACGTTCCTGCGCCGCCCGGCCTGCACGTGCTGCTGTGTCTGCTCGCCGCGGGCGTTGCAGGCGCCCTATGGGGCGCTGTCCCTGGTGCCCTCTTGGCCTTCAGGCACGCGAACGAAGTGATCACGACGATCATGCTGAACTTCGTCGCGCTCTTTGCTCTCCAGTACCTCGTGCGGGTGCCATGGAGGAGCGGAGAAGGCCTGTTCCCCGTATCCAAGGATGTGCCGGAATCGGCGCGTCTCGCGGAGCTCGGGACAACCGGCAATTGGCACCTGGGCCTGTTTGTCGCTCTTGCTGCCGTGGCGGTCGCCTGGGTGCTCGTCTATCGGACGCGGTTCGGTTTCTCGCTGAAGATCATGGGCCACGGGCTGCGCGCTGCGCACAACGTGGGCATCTCGGTGAAGAAGATGTTCATCCTGTCGATGTCCGTCGGCGGCCTGTTCGCCGGGCTCGCCGGGTCGACTGAGCTCCTGGGCGTCCAGTACAACCTGTCGCCGCTCTTCAATCCGGGGTACGGGTTCGACGCCATCGGCATCGCCATTCTCTCGAGGGGCAATCCGCTCCTGGTGCTCGTCTTCGCCTTCGTCTTCGGTGGTCTGCGCGCCGGAGTGACGCTGATGCAGCGGGTGGAGGGAGTGCCCGCGGCCATCGGGCAAGTGCTCATCGCCCTCCCTGTGATCTTCCTCGCCGTCGACGCTGCCAGACAGCAGTACTCGCGAAGGAGGCTGCGCAATGGGTGACGTCTTCAACCAGGAACTCTTGGCGGCCAGCGTCAGGCTGGCGACCCCGCTCCTTCTGGCCGCGCTCGGAGGACTCGTTGCGTGGCGCGCGGGCGTAATCAACCTGGCTATGGAAGGCTTCATGCTGATCGGTGCGCTGTCCGCCGCCCTTGGCACCATGTGGCTAGGCGATTCGCCTTGGCTCGGCCTGCTGGCTTCGGTAGCCGTCTCGGTCGTTACCGCCGCGCTGCTCGGTCTCGCGATGGTGTACGTCGGTGCCGACCAGACCGTCACCGGGATCGCCTTCAACATTTTCGCACTGGGAATCACGTCGTTCACCGCCACGCTCATCTCCCGCGGGTCGGGAGGCAGCGGGATTCAAGCGCCTCTCGTCAAGAACGTGTCCCTCCCGGTTCTGTCGGACCTTCCGGTGGTGGGAGACGCCCTGTTCAATCAGAGCCCGCTCACCTACTTCGCCATCCTCCTCGCGTTCGCACTCGCGATCATGCTGTATCGGACCGGAATGGGCGTGACGTTGCGCGCCGCGGGCGAGCATGCCCGGGCAGCCGACACGGCCGGTATCGTCGTCAACCGGATCCGCTTCTGGGCGTTCGTCTTCAGCTGTGTGTGCGCGGGCCTGGCGGGCGCGTTCCTGTCGATCGGCTACGTCGGCGCGTTCATCACCAACATCTCTCAGGGCCGTGGCTACATCGCCATCGCCATCATCATCCTCGGACAATGGCGCCCCTTGGGGACGCTTGCGGCGGCGGCCGTCTTCGGTCTGGCTCAGGCGCTGGCGGTCAGATGGACCGGCGACACGCTGCCCATCCCCAACGAAGCCATCCAGGCCCTCCCGTACGTGCTGGCGCTCGTCGTAGTGGCACTCGTCGGCAAGGCGAAGGGTCCGGCGGAGGAGGGCCGCCACTATCAACGCGCGGCGTGATGCGGGCAAGACTACGCCCGTTCACGACATGACAAGGAAGGGAGCCGGAACTGTGAGTGGGGACTGCAGACTCGATGCCAGCCACCTGAAGTGCGTCTCGGATCGCCAGCACCTCATCGACGTGCTGATGGATCCCGGGCAGTACGCGGAGAAAGTGCTGAAGGGCGGCAAGGTCGTCAATGTCATCACGCGAGAGATCTACGACGCTGACATCGCGATCGAAGGCCGTCATGTCGCCCTCGTCGGTGATTGCTCCAGCCTCATCGGCCCCAAGACCGATGTGATCGACATGTCGGGCAAGTACCTCACGCCCGGTTTCATCGACAGCCACATGCACTTCGAGAGCGCGATGCTCACCTGCACCGAGTTCACGCGCCTTTCGCTGCCGACCGGCACCACCTGTCTGGTGAGCGACCCGCACGAGATCGGCAACGTCCTCGGGCCGGTGGGCGTCAAGGCCATGTGCGACGAGGCGGCCCTCATGCCCCAGCACGTCCACAGCCGGGTGCCGGCGCTCACGCCTGACTCGCCGGGTCTCGAGACCGCCGGCTACGCGATCACCTCGCGTGACGTTCCCGAGATGCTGGAGTACCCCACGGTATCCGGCATCGGCGAGACGCAGGGGATCACGGCTGCCAGGTTCGTCTACGAGCACAACCCCGGGGTGTTCAGGGACACCGTGGTCTCCACCGTGTACGCGCGCGGTCTGGGCAAGAAGGTCGACGGCAATGCCGCCGAGTTGTTCGGCGCGGATCTGGCGGCGCACATCGTCGCCGGGGGCAGTGACATCTCCTGTCACGAGACGACCACGAAGGCGGAAGCGGTCGAGAAGCTCCGGCAGGGCGTCTACATGCTCATGCGCGAAGGCTCGACTCAGCGCAACATGCCGGAGTGCATCCGCGCCATCACCGAGGAGGGTCTCGACTCGCGCCGCGCCATCCTGGCCACCGACGACATGCTCGCTGAGGACATCGCGAAGACCGGCCACATGAACGACATCATTCGACGCACGATCCGGCAGGGCGTCGACCCGGTCGAAGCTATCCAGATGGCGACCATCAACGCAGCCACCTGGCAGGGCCTCAGCGACATCGGCGTGCTTGCGGCCGGGAAGCTCGCCGACATCGCCGTGATCGAGGGCGAGCTCGCAGACATGGACGTCTGCATGGTGTTCCTCGGCGGCGAGCTTGTCGCCAAGGACGGGAAGCTGCTCATCGATCTGCCGCCGTACACCTATCCGGACTCGGTCAAGTGCTCGGTGAGGCGTGATCCCATCGTGCCGGACGATTTGAAGGTGCAGGCGGGCGGGGGCCCCGTGACGGTGCGCTGCATCGGGCTGATCCTCGACCAGAACCTGAGTGAAGCGGTCGAGGCGGAGATGCAGGTCCACGGCGGCTACGTCTTGCCTCAACCCGAGAACGACCTGCTGCCGATCGCCGTCGTGGGGCGTCACGGCCAGCCCGACATCGGTTCGAGTTTCGTGCGCGGCTTCAAGATGAAGTACGGCGCCATCGCTGAGACCGTGTCCCACGACACGCACAACATCATGGTGATGGGCACCGACTACGAAGATATGGCGACCGCGGTGAATCGGGTCATCGAGCTCCAGGGAGGTGTCGTGCTGGCCAAGGATGGGGCGGTCGTCGGCGAGCTGCCGCTCCGCGTCGCTGGTCTCATCACCGACGAGCACACGGCGAAGGAGTTGACCGACCTCATGATCCACCTGCACGAGGTCGCCAGGGACGAGTTGGAGTGCGCGGCGCATGCGCCGTTCATGCACCTCGCGTTCCTCTCTCTCTCGACAAGCCCGAAATGGAAGATCACCGACAAAGGCGTGGTGGATGCCGTCAACTACCGCGTTCTGCCGACGGTCAAGCAAGCGGACACCGCGTGACCGCGGTCTTTATCCCTGGGGGTGACTGAATGCAGCACATCCATCTGGATCTCAACACATCGATCCTGGAAGATCCGACGAACGCCCATAACAGGTGGCACCCCGACATCGAAGCCGTCGCGTGGGTGGAGCCGGGGGAGACCTTCAAGCTCGACGTCCGCGACGGGTTCGACGTCCAGGTCTCTCCGGACAGCACCAGCGAGAGCGTTGCGAGCTTCGACTTCGACTCCAACCACCCGATGACGGGGCCGGTCGGGGTGAAGGGGGCGGAGCCGGGTGATCTGCTTGCTGTGGACGTGATCGATGTCGACGCGGTCGGGTTCGGCTCTACTCTGTTCATCGAAGGATTCGGCGTGCTCGGCGACATCTTCGTCGAGCCGCACCTCGTCCGCTGGTTCATGAAGAACGGCTACGCCACCTCTCCGGACCTTCCGGGCGTGACGCTCAAGGGTCATGCGTTCCTCGGGCTCATGGGAGTGGCGCCGTCACGCGGACTGCTGGAGGCGGCGACCAGGCGTGAAGGCGCCGTCGTCGACGATGGCGGCGCTGCTCTTCTGCCCAGCGCCCACAGTGCCGCGCCGCGGGTGGAGCCTGTCGCTTCGGAGGGCCTGCGCACCATCCCGCCCCGTGAGAACGGTGGCAACATGGACTGCTTGCAGATGGGGCCGGGCGCCCGGGTCTACTTCCCGGTGCTCGTGCCCGGCGCCTTGCTGTCCGTCGGCGACACCCACTATGCGCAGGGAGACGGCGAGGCCTGCGCCACGGCCATCGAGTGCGGTTCCGTGGCGACTCTGCGCGTCGACCCGATCAAGAAGACAGATGCGCAGTTCGCGCCGCGCACCGTGATGTACGAATACACACAGCCGGCAGCAGAGAAGGCTCGCAAGTACGTCTGCACGACCGGCTTGCCGATCCTCGAGGATGGCTCGCTGGCCGAACTGGACATCCGCCAGGCCGCGCGCAACGCCGTCACTGAGATGATCGACTACCTGGTCGCGACCCGCGGCTACACTCGCGGCCAAGGCTACGCCCTTATCAGTGTGGCCGCGGACATGCGCCTCACCGAGGCTGTCGACTTCCCCAGCCCGATGGTCTCGGTAGCGCTGCCGCTCGATATCTTCGACGATCCGCCGACGACGCTGCTTTGACCGCTCCATCCCCCGCACGCATGGATCACCCACGAAAGCGGAGCCCCGCTGGGATGGCTCGTACTCGGACCACGGATCGCCGGCACGCTGCGGCGTCCACCAGAGGTCTGCGAGCCACGGCGTCCTGGACGGATGCCGCGCGGACTTCCCCCGTCCCGCGACATCCGTCCGCGCCGTCCGCTTGCCCGCAAGGAGGAACATCATGAGCGCTTGGCACGACAAGTTCGAAGTCATCGATCTCTCGCAGGAGATCTACGAAGGCATGCCCGTCTTCGGCATGCACCAGAAGACATTCATCATGCTTAACCAGACGCATGAGCAGAACCAGGCGGACACCGGTTCACCGACGCTGGGCTTCGCGGCACGCAACATCCTCATGAGTGAACACGGTCCGACGCATTCAGACGCCGTGTGGGAGTACCTGCCCGGCGGCGCGACGATCGAGAAGATGCCCCTGGAGTTCTTCTGGGGCGATGCCGTCTGCCTCGACGTGAGCCACATCCGCTACCCCGCCTACATCGAACCGGCGGACCTCGAGGCGGCGCTCGAGAAGGCGGGCCTGGACATCCGCGCGGGCGACATCGTGCTGCTCCACACGGGCCACTACGACAGGACCTATGGCACCAAGGCGTGGTATGGGCCTTACACGGGCGTGTCGCGTGCATCGGCCGAATGGCTCGCCCAGAAGGGCGTGGTCAACATCGGCGTGGATCAGCAGGCCATCGACCTCACGCCCGACGATCTGGAGTTCTCCGGACACCACGTATGCGGTAAGTACGGCATCACCAACACCGAGAACCTCTGCAACCTGGACAAGGTCGCCGGAATGCGATTCCTCTACATGGGCCTGCCCCTGAAGATCAGGGACGGGAGCGGGGCGCCGGTGCGCGCCACGGCCTTCGTCGCCAAGGACTGACGACATGGCGCAGTACGTACACTCCGTGCCCAACTTCAGTGAGGGCCGGCACGCCGACATCATCGACGACATCGTCGGCCGGGTGCGCGGGAGGGACGGTGTCACGCTGATCGCCCACTACCCCGACCCGGATTTCAACCGCACGGTGGTCGAGGTCATCGGTCAGCCGGAACCGCTCAAGGAAGCCCTGCTCGACATGGCTGGTCGGTCATTCGAACTCATCGACATGAACCAGCATCGAGGCGAGCACCCGCGCATCGGCGCCCAGGACTCCATCCCGGTCTTCCCCCTTGCCAACATCACTCTCGAGGAATGCGTCGAGCTCGCGGAGGAGATCGGCAAGGAGGTCTACGAGCGTTACGCCGTGCCGGTCTACTTCTCCGGCGAGAACGCCCGCTGCAAGGAGCGACGCGAGCTCGACTTCATTCGTGCCGGGCAGTACGAAGGCCTCAAGGAGGCCGCCGCCCTGCCGGAGCGTGCACCGGACATCGGCCCGGCGCGGCTGCATCCGACTGCCGGGGCCACGATCGTGAGTGCGGCCACCACCGGCCTGGTGGCGGTGAACGTGATGCTCGGCACGACGGACGTGGCCCTTGCCAAGAGGATAGCGAAGATGGTGCGGGGGCCTAGCGGCGGGTTCTCAACGGTGCGCTCGGTCGGGCTTCCGCTGACCGAGCGTGGCGTTGTCGCCGTCTCCATGAACATGTTCGACACGTCGGCCACGCCGATCTACCGTGCCTACAACCTGATCGTGTCCGAGGCCGCCCGCTACGGCGTTTCCGTGGTCGGCACACAGATCGTGGGGACCCTGCCTCAGGAGGCGCTCGTGAACTGCGCCGAGTACTTCCTGGGGCTCGAGGGCTTCGACCGAGGGCAGATCATCGAAAACCATCTTGTCGACCTCGTTGAAGATGTCAGGTGCCTGCCGACCTCCCCGTGATCGAGCCCTCCCTCTTGGGGGCGGGCGCCGCGGCGCCCGCCCCCAGCGGCGGCCTACGTTGCGTTCGTCGGCATCATCCGCTCCTCGCTTCGCGTGCCCTCCAGGTCTCTCGTGATGAAGCTGACGGCCGTCGCGTACAGCAGGTGTGATTCGCGGATGGCCTCGGTCACGCCGCCCCTCCTGCTCATGTGGGGCATCATGAAGGACTGTGTCCGGCCAGGTCGCCATACCGAGGGCGGAATCCTTGGCAGGCTCGGACTCCGTCGTCGCCCCCCTCAACCGCCCTGCGGCATTCATGGAGAGTCCCCGCTTGCCGCCGGAGACGTCGGCCTGTTCTGCAGGCGGAAGGCGTCAATCAGCGGTACCGAGACGGCCCTGGAACATGACTTCGGCCTGACTCGTGACGCCGCCGCCGCCGCCGGACCGGTCCACATCTCCTGTGTCGAGCGCAACGCACCGAGGTGTGCGACCGGGCGGGACATGCGCGCCCGCTACCAGACGATGGCGCGAAGCGACCTCTCGGCGGTCATCTGCCGACTCTCCATCGGGATAGGGGAATGCTGACCGAGGGGTGGACAGGCCTTCAGGCAGACGCGGCCGAGAGCGGCCTCGTCAGCGCATACCTGCGCGCGATTCGCAAGGTACCGCTCCTCACCGCCGAGCAGGAACTCGCTCTCGCGAGGCGGGTGGAGCGCAACGAAGGCGCCGCGAAGGACCAGCTCATCCGGGCCAACCTGCGGCTGGTCGTGCCCATCGCTCAACACTACCCGAATCGCGGGCTCGCGCTGATCGACTTGATCCAGGAGGGGAACCTCGGGCTGATCCGAGCTGTCGAGAAGTACGACTTCCGGCGCGGCTGCAGGTTCAGCACGTACGCCAAATGGTGGATCCGGCACGGCGTGACTCGAGCCCTGTCCGACCAAGGGCGCGCGATTCGGGTCTCGTCACGGACGGGCGAGATGATCGGCAAGCTGATACGTGTTCAGCGCCAGCTTCTCCAGGACCTTGCCCGCGAGCCGAGACCGGCGGAGATCGCCACCGTGGTAGACATCCCCGTCGAGAAGGTGCACGACATCCTGGCGCTGACCGCTGAGCCGGTCAGCCTGGACGCTCCGACCGGGCGTGACGACGAAGCGGTCCTCGCGGACTACGTAGCGGACCGGTCTCTGCAAGACACCGCCGATCAGGTCGACGTGAGCCTGCGCGGCGAGTGGTTGTCAAAGGGTCTCGCCACGTTGAGCGCCCGTGAGCAGGGCGTGGTGAGTCTGCGCTACGGCCTGCACGACGACAGGCCACGCTCATTCCGCGAGATCGGGTTGGAGCTCGGCTGCTCCGGGGAGTACGCCCGCCAGATCGAGGCAAGGACCCTCGCGAAGCTTGCCGGCCGCCCAGAGCTGCAGAATGCGAGGGCGTGTTGCAGCTAGATCGAGGCCAGTACCCCCGCGGACGAATCGCGGGCAAGGGGAGGACGGCTGGGCCGCCATGGCGCCAGCAGAAAGGAACGGGAGTCATGGCATTCACCTTTGGACCGAGACGGGGGGCCTACCTCGACATCACCGAGGTCATGCCGCCGGACGGACCGCTGACACCAGTCGACATCGCCCGCTTCGAGGCTCTCGACCTCGCCTATCGCTCACTCTGCACGATGCTCTTCAACTACGTGCCAACCTCCGGTCATCCGGGCGGTTCGATCTCATCTGGGCGCATCGTGGCCGGCCTCCTCTACGACGCCGCCGACTATGAGCTGGGCGCTCCGGATCGCGAGGACGCCGACATCGTCAGCTACGCCGCCGGCCACAAGGCGATGGGTCTCTACGCGATGTGGGCGCTGCGCGACGAGCTGGCGCGCATCGGCGGTCCGGATCTGCTGCCTGCCGATGAGCGCAAGCGCCTGCGCCTCGAGGACCTGCTCGGCTTTCGTCGCAACCCGATCACTCAGACGCCTCTCTTCCGCCGCTTCTCCGCCAAGGCCCTCGACGGCCACCCGACGCCGGCGACGCCGTTCGTGCGCCTGGCCACCGGTGCGTCGGGCGTCGGTGTGGCCAGCTCCATCGGCCTCGGCGTCGGAGCACGCGACCGCTACGGCGAGCAGGCGCCGCGCGTGCACATCGTCGAGGGCGAGGGCGGGCTCACGCCCGGGCGCGTGAGTGAGGCGCTCGCCGCGGCCGGCAGCGCCGGCCTTGGCAACGTCATCCTGCACCTCGACTGGAACCAGGCCTCGATCGACTCGGAACGCGTGTGCCGCGACGGCGACGGACCCGGCGACTACGTGCAGTGGGACCCTCGCGAGCTCTTCTACCTGCACGACTGGAACGTCATCTACGTGCCCGACGGCTTCGACTGGCAGCAGGTCGTCGCAGCCCAGCGCCACGCGGCGACGCTTACGGTCGGCCAGCCCACGGCGATCGTCTACCGCACCGTCAAGGGCTGGCGCTACGGCGTCGAGGGGAAGGCCTCGCACGGCGCCGGTCACAAGCTCTGCTCTGAGGGTTACTACGCGGCGCTCGCCGAGATCACTGGTGGCGGCGCGGCCGGCGACCTGACGCTGCCGGCCTGCGACGCTGGTGACCCCCGCTGCCGGCGCGGGGAGGACGGACCGCTTGAGCGCGAAGCCTGCTTCTGGGCGGCGCTCGAGGTGCTGCGCGCGCTGCTCGAGCGCGACCTCGCTCTTGCCGAGGGCATGGCCGGTCGGCTGCGAGCGGCTCACGAGCGGCTCGACGCCCGCGCTCGCACGCCGCGCCGCGGCGCCCCTGACATCGTCGCCCTCCACGCCGCCGTGGCGGCCGCGGCAGACGCGGTCCCGGGGGCGCTACACCTCGAGCCCGGCGGCTCGACGACCCTGCGCGCCGAGCTCGGTCGCGCCCTGCGTCACCTGAACGCCGTCTCCGGAGGCGCGGTCCTCACCGCCTCCGCGGACCTGCTCGGCTCGACCAGTGTGGACATCGCCGGTACCGACTTTGCGAGCGGCTTCTGGAATGCGCTTCTGAATCCCGACGCACGTCAGCTCTCCGTCGGTGGCATCTGCGAGGACGCGATCGCCGGCGTCCTGACCGGCATCGCCGGCTTCGGGCACGCCGTCGGCGTGGGCTCGTCTTACGGCGCCTTCATGGCGCCGCTCGGGCACATCCCCGCGCGCCTGCACGCCATCGGCCAGCAGGCACGGCAGGCCGTGAGCGGCGAGGCCTTCAACCCGGTCGTGCTTGTCTGTGCCCACGCAGGTCTGGCGACCGGCGAGGACGGCCCCACGCATGCCGATCCCCAGGCGCTGCAACTGCTGCAGCAGGACTTCCCCCGGGGCACCGCCATCTCGCTCACCCCGTGGGAGCCGCGGGAGATCTGGCCGCTCCTTGCCGCCGTCTTCGCCAAGCGGCCGGCGGTCATCTCGGCCTTCGTCACGCGGCCGAACGAGACGGTGCTCGACCGCGAAGCGCTCGGTCTTGCGCCCGCCGCCGCCGCCGTTCAAGGCGTGTACGTGCTGAGGGAGCCCGAGGGAGAGCCGGACGTGACGGTGGTCCTGCAGGAGAGCGCGGTCACCTATGCCTTCGTCGAGGAGGCGCTTCCATTGCTGGAGGGGAAGGGCATCGACGCGCTGGTCTACTACGTCGCCAGCGCCGAGCTCTTCGACCTGCTGCCTGCCGAGCGCCAGCGCGAGGTGTTCCCTGAGGAGCTCGCCCGCCAGGCGATCGGCATCACCGGGTTCACGCTGCCGACGCTGCATCGCTGGGTGCGCTCCGACGCCGGCCTTGCCGCGAGCCTGCACCCCTACCGGCGGGGCCACTACCTGGGCAGCGGGCAGGGGGCGGTGGTGCTGCGCGAGGCCGGCCTCGACGGCGCCAGCCAGGCCGAGGCCATCGTAGGCTACGTCGCTGCGCGCGGGGAGGTGCTTGCGGAGGCGCGCTGAGGACACGTCCGAGCGCGTGCCTCTCGTTCGAGCGGCTGGGGGCCGCGTCCCGCCAAGTGGTGTACGCGCATGACCGCAGGGTCATCCTCGCCCACTTGACGCCTCAGTCTGCGAGCATCGGCATATCCAGAAGCGGCCGCACGCTACCTCCACGAGGCCATGGCGACCATGCGCTCGTTTCTGGACGCGTACCAGCGTCGGCTGGAAACCGAGCACTCCGCGACGGCCGAGGACTGAACGCAGCGGAGAGAGACGGTCGAAGAGCCGCGGCGCCGACATGGCCCTCATGCCGAGCATCGTGCTCTCGCGCGACGTGAGTGCGATCTCGTCGTCCACGACCAGCTGCACGAGATCGAATGCGACGCCCGACTCGACCATGCCTGCACCGTAGATCTGGTTGGCGGCTGGCCGACCGACAGGATGCACGGTGGTGTCCGGCCGCCCCCGGCGCTCTCAGACTCCCGCGTTCGCCCGGAACCGCTCGACGCAGTTCACAGGGACGTCCAGCACCTCGGCGATGCGGAACTTGGCCTCCATCGCGCTGGGCTGGTCGGGGTAGAGGGCGGCTCCGCCGTAGCAGATCCGGCCGAGGCCCAGCTCGCCCCTCACCTCGTGCATCGTCGGAGCGTCCGAGAGGTCGGATGGGCTCAGGCCCAGCCGGTCGGCCACGTACTGCTTGGCAGCGGGGAGCCTCATGCCTTGGGTCATCTGCATGCGAGCCACCAGATCTCCAGCGGCTCGCATCCCGCCCATGCCCGCGGCGTTGGCGTG
>Ga0172375_10004634_pt1 | contig 20207 bp, 21 predicted proteins | sample LakKiv1m_FD_114537 | JGI IMG/M metagenome (GOLD analysis project Ga0172375, IMG submission 114537) | Freshwater microbial communities from Kabuno Bay, South-Kivu, Congo - kab_092012_11.1m | ecosystem: Environmental > Aquatic > Freshwater > Lake | place: Democratic Republic of the Congo...
CTCGTACACAAGCGACATGGCAAGCCCGTCAATTTTGGGCATGCAAAAATATCCATCAATGCGATGTGATAATTTTGAAATGCGTTCAATCCACTCTTCCATTTCCGGATGCGTAAACACATCTTCCATGGAAAGCATGCGATGCGTGTGCGAAATTTTTTTGAACTGTTTGAGCGGCTTGCCGCCAATGCGTTGGGTTGGCGAATCCGAGGTAATCAAATCCGGAAATTGTTGTTCAAGCAAAAACAGCTCATGTTTCAATGAGTCAAGCGCAGCATCGGACATGGTTTGCTTATCAAGCACATGATACGCATACCGATGTTCTTCAATGGTTTTTTTCAATTTTTCTATGCGTTCTTTTGCTTCTGTTTTCGTCATACCTATTTTTGATGATATTCATGAGTGTTTGAATGCAGCGAGGACGGTTGTAGCACCATTTTCCAGCTTGAAAAGCGCAGAAAATGGGCGCCCTTCCGCAGCCAGTGAAAACACTCATGAATGTCATCTTATAATCGAGATAAGGTGTGCAGAATAATGGAATGAGTGGCAACCGAATGGGGCCCCCGACGGCGCGGAATAAGATGAGCACCGGCGGGGTGATGAGGTTGACGAGGATCATTCCATTACACCATTTGCAACGGTTGTATTGTATCATCAAAATCTCTCACACTTGTAACGAATTTATAAGCAAAAGTAAAATACAATTATGGTTTTCTGACTTGGGGCTCCGACCACGGAAGAAAACAATGATTGTATTTTGCTTATGCGGCATGGATGAGGCTCATTCCATTACACCATTTGCAACGGTTGTATTGTATCACAAAACAACGGGGATCAACCCGTTGTTTCTTGGTCTTATTTATGGGCACGCGCCAGCCTGCATTTTGCCGGGAATCGCGCAATTTACACCTTTTTGCAACCCTGCCGTTGATAATCCATTTTCGAGTTCAAACTGAATCCCATACAGTTCGCCATTTTGCTTCTGTGAATAGCAAAAAGCGTTTCTTGCCGGATTTCCGCATGTAACTTTTCCTCCCAAACCACCTTCATACGTACGAGGCACAATCCGGATAATGGTTGCCACCTCTGCTGAACAATCGCCGTGGAATCCGGTTGTAGACAAACAAGCACTTTCGGTCGCATCGCCCAAAGGAAGCGCATCACCATTTGGATATTGATTTGTTTCATTGTAAAAATCTTCCAAAGCCGATTGAATTTGCCGGACATTGGAAAGTCGTGTGGCATCACGTTGTTTTGATCTGGCGGAATTGATGGCCACAAGAGAAAACACTAAAACCAACGCGAGAATGCCGACAAAAACCAAAATTTCTAAAAGAGTGATGTTTTTTTCTGGAGTGTTCATATGAGTTTTTTGATGTTTCGCAGCAAATCCGAAAGAGAAATATGTCCTTTGAGCCAATACACATGCACGCCAGCTTGTTTCATGTGTTCAATATCTTTTCTGGATCCGGATTGAGTATACACCAAGACCTTTGGATGATGATACTGCGGGTCAGAAATGAGTTCGGCGATCACGGATTCAGGGCAAACCTCAAAGGCCGGATCAAAGAAAAAAACATCGGTTCTCTTTTTTTGCAATTCTTTTTTTGCGGCTTCGAGTTGTTTGATGCGTTTTACAGACCACCCGCTTTCTTCTAATCGACGTTTGATGATCTCAACCAAATCCGAATCCGGATCTAACATCAGCATGGCGGGTTTTCTCTTTGGCATACGATAATAAACGAAGAGTCATTAAATCATTTTAGCTTTTTGATTGCAATGATTTATTCTAAATCTCGCATAGCGAGACCTATCGCCACACTCATTCTCGGTCCAATCTCTTGCAACACACCGGTCAAATCTTGCGGATACACAACGCGTGCCCATGGATCTCCACGATACACATTCATGTTCAAGGTTTCAGACAAATATTCTGCCAAACGTGGAAGTTGAGATGACCCACCGGTTAAAATAATTTTTTCCACGCGTTTGATTTCTGCAATTTCCATGTTTGCGTACAATTGGAATGCGTAGCGAATTTCATTGATAAGAGGAAGCACAAACGGCTCAAGCATTTTTGGCAAAGAGGTGATGTCAGAAGAAAGGCCTAAATCTCGTTTGGCACGCTCAGCATCTTCTTCTGAGAGTTTCATGGTTTCTTCTATGCGCTTTGTCACAGAATCTCCGCCCAAATTCAAACTCCGTGCCACAAACGGAATCCCTTTTTCCACAATAAACAAATTCGTGCGCTTGGATCCCACATCCAAAATCATGATCGCCCCTTTATCTTTTCCAATAAGCGAACGGATGAGAGCAAATGCCTCAGTGTCAATCGCCTGCAATCCCAATTTGGCGTTTTTAAAAATCTCAATATATTTTTGCACCAATGTTTTGGATGCTCCGGTCACAAGCACGCGCGCAAACTTCTTTTTGATATCCTCCGGAGATCCGGCTTTTGGTTCTTCCGGTTTAGCTTGCGTTCCTTTTGTGGCCGGCTTTTCCTCTTTTTTTACGCCATCAATCATGGTGGAATACGTAATCATTTCAGAGATGGGAAGCGGCGCAAGCATGCCAAGCTCACGATCGATTTCCCCTTTCATGGATTTTTCATCTTTTTGTTTTGGCAAAGACAGAATAGTTGAAAACACACTCGCGGTTTGCAGCGCAGTCATGACCGATGTGCTTTTCACATCCGCTTCTTTACACACATGCGCAAGCAGCTCACCGGTTTTTGCGGGTTGCTCAAACAAAGAATCCCCGCCTTCATGTGCAGGGACTTCAAGATACCCGTACGTCATCAAACGTGCGCGGCCTTTTTCTGTTGATAATTCAACGACTTTTATACTACTTGCCCCAATATCGACCCCAAGAAATGTTTGTTTTTTTTTTCCTCCGAACAATGACATAGTGGAATTATCATACCAGATAAAATTCCAATATACAAATGCTAAATATCAATCCAGCCTCTATCTATCCCACCTCCCCATCCAACACCTTATTCACCAATGCATCAGCCTCTTTGTTAAATTCGCGGCGCACATGTTTAATTTTTACTGTCTCAAATTGTGTCATCAAATTTTTCACTTCCAAAAACCGCTTGGCAATTTCCGGATTTTTGATGCGGTATTCCCCTTTTAGTTGTTTGGTTGCCAATTCAGAATCCATGCAGAGCTCAATCGTTTTCGCCCCAAGTGCTTTGGCTTTTTCAAGACCAATGATAATCGCCGTGTATTCGGCTTGGTTGTTTGTATCAATGCCAAGATATTTTGAGGCTTGTGCAATTTCTGTTTTGTGTTCATCAAACAACACAGCCCCACTTGCCGCAGGTCCTGGATTTCCTCGTGATCCGCCATCTGTAAAAATAATAATATGAGAATACTTTGTCATAGATGACATCATCTTAGCATAGATCAAAAATGCACGCTGACAATTTTTCCTTGCAACTCTCGATTTCCATTCCATTCGTTCACCGCAATTTCATAGGCAATATCAAGGGTTTCTCCCAATCGCAACTTCTCAATCATGGGTCCAAATTTGAATCCAATCATTTTTGCGATTTTTCCATTTGCGGATTGCAAGGTAAGGCGCAAATGTTTCCCACCCCCCACTGTACTCATACCAATCACACGCACGCCTTTTGAACAAAAAATCGGGAGTGGATTTCCCATGCCGTTTGGTTTGCATGCCTCAATCCCCTCAAGCAACTCCCAAGAAATATCAGAAAGATCGATTTCGGCATCAATGGATTGCTCCGGTGTTTTATCAACGGTTAGCACGGCTTGGGCAAGAAGCCACTCCATACGCTCTTTCACGCGCATAAAATTTTCTTCTCCAACAATCGAGAGACCACATGCTTGCGGATGCCCGCCATACTTTTCCAAAAATTCCGAAGTGCCGTGCAAAACCGGCATCAAATCCACCTGACCAAAACTTCTCCCGGATCCGACATATCGATCCCCTTCTTTGCTAAACACAAACACAGGCACATTAAAATCAGACAATAATTTGCCGGCCACTAATCCAACCAATCCGGCCTGCCACCCATCTTGCCACAAAAACACATGCGATACAGGCGCATCAACAAGCATGGATTTTGCTTCTTTGTACATTTCCTCTGATCTGGTTTGACGTGCTTTGTTTGTGTTTTGCAATCTCGCGGCTTTTTCCAAAGCCCGATCAGGATCTTCTTCAATCAAAAGTTCAAGCGCATCATATGCATGCTCCATGCGACCAGCCGCGTTTAACCTAGGGCCAATCAAAAATCCAATGGAGGTTGTATCCAGCTTTCCCCATTCACCGCCGGCCAAATCAATAAGTGCGCGAAGTCCGGGGCGTTTGGTCTTGTTCAAAACTTTTAATCCAAAATGTTCGAGCACACGATTTTCGCCAACCATAGGAACCATATCCGTCACGGTAGCAATCGCAACCAAATCCAACAACCATTTTTCATGCCCCACAGGAATATCTGCACCGCGCAATCGCGCTTCATCAAACAAAGCACTGGCAAGCTTAAACGCCACACCTGTTCCACACAAAAATTTATTCGGAAAAACCTCTCCTGGAACAAGTGGGTGAATTAAAATAGCTTGCTCAGGCAATTCTTTTGGCATGGTGTGGTGATCACACACAATGACATCCATCCCAAACGATGAAGCCACATCAATGGCCGGTTTGTTTGATATGCCACAATCAACCGTGATGATCAGTTTGGTTTGCTTTTGTTCAACCAATGATTCAACCGTCTTGGGCGATAATCCATATCCTTCTTTTTCACGATGCGGAATGTAATAATCGATCTTTGTTTCATCAAAACCACACAAGCGCGCAATTTCACGCAACGTCGAAACCAAAACCGTTGATCCACACACACCATCGGCATCATAATCTCCATGCACGGTCACAACCTCTCCTTGTTGCAAAGACACAAACACACGATCAACGGCTTGCTTCATGTGCACAAACAAATGTGGATCCACCATGTCTCGACTCCAATCCGGTGTTAAAAACACATCCACCTCTTCTTGTGTTCGCACGTTTCTGTTCCAGAGCAATTGCAAAAGCACCGGATGTAATTCCGGAAAAGCTTCAAAAAATGAAGCCGGGACTTTGTCTTGAATCTTCCATCGTTTATCCATGCAAAAACTTAAAACGTGAGAATGAGGGAGTATAAGGCCATGGACAAGATAACCACAATGGAAATCACCATCCAAAATCGTTTAATGGTTTTTTGTTTCATAGGGGGAAGTAGATAGTAGATAGCCACCGCCTGTGGCGGGGTCCCGCCAAAGCAAAGCGTCGGCGGGATAGATAGAGGCTTGCTACTCGTCGCGTTTCAAGACTTTCAAATAGGCATTTGGGGGGATTTGCACACGACCGCGTCCCATTTCTTGCATGCGAGCTTTTCCGCGCTTTTGTTTCTCAAGCAATTTTCGTTTACGTGTCACATCTCCCCCATACAAAGAACCGGTCACATCTTTTCGCACCGCAGAAATCTGCTCAGACGCAATCACCTTGCCTCCAATAGCTGCCTGCAATTTGATCACAAAGTTTTCACGCGGAATGGAATCTTTCAATGTTTTGACAATTCGTCGTCCGGACCGCTCAGCTTCATTGCGATACACAAGCGTCGCAAACGCCTCAACCGGTTCTTCTGCGACCAAAATATCCATTTTCACCACATCCGCATCTCGATAATCAAGCAAATCATAATTGAGCGAGGCGTATCCGGCTGTCACACTTTTCAACTTATCATAAAAATCAACAATGATCATGGAAAGCGGCATTTCATAATGCAAAATCGCCCGATTCTCAGACAAATATTCTGTGTTTTTATACATACCCCGACGTTCTTGCACCAATTGCATGACCGCACCCACATATTCGGTTGGTGTCACAATATCTGCACTAACCCACGGCTCTTCAACGCGATCCAAATGCGATGAGTCGGGTAATTCAAGCGGACTTTTGATAACCGACTCTTCTTTGTTTCGCTTATACACTTTGTACGCCACCGATGGCACGGTCACCACAAGCCCAAGATTAAATTCGCGTTCCAATCGTTCTTTCAAAATTTCCAAGTGCAACATGCCAAGCATGCCTACACGAAACCCATATCCAAGCGCAGGCGAATGTTCTGGTTCATACACCAAGGCAGAGTCATTGAGTTTCAATCGTTCCATAGCCTCACGCAATCTGGAAAACTGATCCCCTTCTTCCGGAAACACACCTGCAAACACCATAGGCTTCACTTCTTTATAGCCGGGCAATGCCTCAACATGCGCCCCAACGTGTGTGATGGTGTCTCCCACGCGACAATGCCCGATCGTTTTAAGCCCAGTGACCACATAGCCAATTTGTCCGGTTTCCAATTCATCTTTTTCCACACGACCATTTGGGGTCACAGCTCCCACTTCCAAAATTTCCACCTCAGCTCCGGTTGCCATGAATTGCATTTTGGTTCCTTTTTTCATTGCACCATCCACCACTCGCACATAGGCCATGACACCACGGTAGTCATCGTAAAACGAATCAAAGATGAGCGCGCGCAGCGGCTTTGTTGTTTCTCCTGTTGGCGATGGAACATCGGCAATGAGTTTATCAAGCAAAGCCAAAACCCCTTCGCCGGTTTTTCCACTCACAGCCAAAATTTCATCCGGATCACAACCGATCAATTTTACGATTTCCTCTTTGCGGCGCGTAATATCTGCGGCCGGCAAATCGATTTTATTCAAAACCGGAATAATGGTTAGATCCTCTTCCATGGCCAAATACAAATTTCCAATGGTCTGCGCTTGAACCCCTTGTGTGGCATCCACCAGCAACACAGCACCTTCCACGGCCGCAAGCGAACGAGACACTTCGTAATTGAAATCCACATGTCCTGGTGTATCAATCAAGTTCAAGGTGAATCCTTTGTGTTCCATGCGTGCCGGCGCCAACTTAATGGTGATGCCGCGCTCGCGTTCAATATCCATGGAATCCAAAATCTGCGCCTTCATGTTGCGCTGTTCCACAGCTCCGGTTAATTCAAGCAATCGATCCGAAAGCGTGGATTTTCCATGATCAATGTGAGCAATAATACAAAAATTGCGAATCAAAGACAGATCTTTCATAACGCAAGTCATCCTATCGGAAAAATTGACAAAAGGCAATAATTTTGATGAGATGGTCTGGGCTTTTCTGGGGGGGCGCCATGTCTGATCAGCCGCAAGGAAAAAACGCACTGGACCCGTGTCCAATCTGCAAAGATGGTAAACTCGTTTACCAATTTCGCCAGGTGGAGACAGCACCAAAAACGGAATACCTGGTTCTTGGTCAATTCTATCCAACCTTCCGCCTTGTGAAGAACCTTCTGTGCAATCGTTGTTGTTTGGTTTTCAAAGCAGCTGACGAGAGTCTCTCTGATGAGACGATTTTCCATCGCCAACTCACATCGGAATTTCTGAAAACACACACACTCGGCCTCAAAGATCAAGATCGCATACCGCATGAGTGCCCACACTGCGGCGGAGCATGCATCAAACGGTATTACAATGCTCACGCGCCCATTTACAGACAGGAAGACATTGAACGAAAACGTGTCTTCAACTACTGCTCCGCGTGTCTTTCGATTCTGAGCGTTCTTCCGGCACGGCAGCTCGTCTGCCCGGTCGATGAAAATACGCGTCAAAAATTCGCCGAGCTCTACATCAAAGATTTTGGAGACGGCTCCAAAACGTAAACCCAAGGCATAACCTTGGGTCTTTTTTATATATCAACCGTTGCATTCATTTCCGGAATCACGACATCGGTTTTTAATTCTTTTCGCAAATGTTCCGCAAACGTTATTTTCACTTCCGGATCTCCATGCACCAAATATATTTTTTCCGGCATCACCCCATTTTCCGGTGTAAGCCAATGGGTTAATTTTGTTTGATCTCCATGCGCGGAAAACGCCCCGATTCCTTTAATCTTGGCCTTCACATAAATCTCTTCTCCGAACACACACACAGATTTTGCTCCATCAAAAATTTTTCGACCAATGGTGCCGGCGGCCTGATATCCAATGACCAAAATGGTGGTGCTTGCAAACGGAAGATAGCGTTTCAAGTGGTGCATAATGCGCCCACCGGACATCATGCCTGAACCGGCAATAATGATTTTCGGTGATGGAATATCATTGATTTGTTTTGAGGCATCAACGGTCAGAGTTTCACGCAAATTCGGAAAAGAAAAAAAGTCGCGATCGGGTTCTTGAGAAATCGGCGCATCAAATCGCAAAAACTGTTTAAAATCTCTGTACACTTGTGTGGCTTTAATGGCCATGGGACTGTCCAAAAAGATCGGCATGTTTGTTTCAAGCGTTTTCAAAATCAAATCGATTTCGTAGAGCAGCTCTTGCGTGCGTTCAATTGAAAACGCCGGGATGAGCAACACGCCTTTTTGTTTGATCACCTCTTCCATGGCTTCACGCAACAAGGCCGAACGCGTAGCCGCATCTTCGTGCACACGATCCCCATAGGTTGATTCACACACCACAACATTGGCATGTGATAATTGGTCGATCGGAGGCAAAATCGGTACATGATCATTCCCAATGTCTCCGGAAAAAACTACACGCTTGTCTTGTGCATCAAAGGAAACATAAGCCGAACCCAACACATGCCCTGCATCATGAAACGTGGCGATTATACCAGGCGCCAATGTCAAAGCTTGATGATACGAAACAGGTTCTGCGAGAGAAAAGACCTCTGTCAAATCTCCAAGTGTGTACAAAATGGATGATCCGCATTTTTCCGCATCCTCTTTCATGATGTGAAAGGCGTCTTCGAGCACCAACTTGGTCAAGGCTAAACACGGCTCGGTCATGTAAATTTTTCCGCGAAATCCTTCTTTGATCAAAATCGGCAATCGCCCTGTGTGATCTGCGTGCGGATGGGTCACAAACACAGCCTCGATCTTTGACGCATCAAATTCAAACGCGTCCAAATTTCTTGTGCTGCACATTTGTTCACCTTGAATCATGCCGCAGTCAATCAAAAATTGATGTTCCACCTTTTGATCATCCAAAACCGTGAGTAAATGACATGACCCTGTCACTTCTTCCACTCCTCCGTGAAATGTAATTTTCATAAATTATCTTCGCAACACATGGCGTCTTAACCACGCCTGTATTGGATTCATTTTTTCTTCTTGATAAGCCAAAATGGTTGTCAGCACTAAAAACGCAAGCATGGCTAATTGCGAAGTAACACAAATGAGACACCAGGCATGGAGCACAAACGCTTCAAGGGACGTGAGATACAAACTGAATCCAAAACCAAGATACGAAAGGCCAAACAAAAACAGAGTGAGAAGTTTATCCTCACTGTTTTGCAATTTTGCCAAACTACCAACACACAAAAAGAAATACCCAATGCATCCAATCAAGGCAACCGGGATACCAAAGAATAAAGAAAAAGGTCCTTTGTTGACCACATCGCAATTGATCGTGGCATTGATGGTGCAAATGGAACCGGGCGCAAACCCCCGGTTGTGCAAAAACGCATAGAGAGAAAGAACGAACCCTAGAACAGAAAGTCCAATCATCCAATAAAGAAGTTTTTTCATATTAGTTTATTGGGCAACTTGTTTTTTGACTCAGGGTTTCAAACGATTGCTCACCGGACAACATGGAACCATCTTGGAATTTCCATGTTGGGTATCCTTCAATTCCTGCGTCTTTGCAAATTTTAAGCATGGCCTTTGTGCCCGGGGCAGAGCACTCTACATTCGAAACCTTTTCAAATGATTTCCCAAACAAATCTTTTTGTTTTTGACAATGTGGACACCACCAAGCCCCATACATTTTTGCCCCCTTGTCCGTGAGGCATTGAGCAAAGGTGTCGTATTGGCCTGGCGTTGCTTTTTGCACAATGGCAAATCCAATCAATCCAACCACTACCAAAACAGCGGCAACATAAATTAGCCATGTAAAATTGGTTTGTTTCATACCTGCAAAGTATAACAAACTCTTGTTGAAAATGCATTTTTGTCGTATGGTGCATAAACTATGACGTTTGATTGGAAAACAACCCATCGTCCAATAATCGCCCTCTCGCCCATGGCTGATATGACAGATTCGGCGTTTTGTCGCACCATAAAATCAACCCTTGGAGCAAAAACTCCTTTGGTGATGTTCCGGGAAATGGTCTCGGCCGAGGCTGTGGTTCGAGGAAACAACAAAACACTTGGCATGACCAACATCCATCCGGATGAACGACCGCTTATTCAACAAATTTTTGGTAGTGATCCAGAAACCATGGCCAAGGCTGTTAAAACGATTGATCAAGAGCACAACCCGGAAGGTTTTGATATCAACATGGGATGTCCGGTCTATAAATTGGTGTGCAACTTTAACGGTGCCTCACTCATGAAAGAACCGGAGCGCGCGGCCGATATTGTGCGAGCCATAAAAGCCGTTACAACAAAACCTGTTTCTGTAAAAATTCGATTGGGATGGTCTGATCCAACAGATTGTTTTGCGTTTGGCAAAGCGCTCGAAACTGCCGGAGCAGATTTGTTAACTGTGCATGGTCGCACAAAAATGCAAGGTTATTCCGGTGAGGCAAATTGGCATCAAATTGCCGAACTCAAAAAACAGGTATCGATTCCTGTCTTGGCAAATGGCGATATGTTCACAGCCCCTCTTGCCATCCAGGCCTTAAATGAAACCGGCTGCGATGGTGTGTTGATTGCTCGCGGTGCGCTTGGAAATCCATGGATCTTTCGACAGATGTTTGAGTTGTTAGATGGAAACACTCCAAAAGCCATCTCGATCGAGGAACGCGTCGAAACCATAAAAGTCCATCTTGGATTTCACTTGGAACAATATGGGGAAAAAGGCGTGACAACCTTTCGAAAACATTTGACCTGGTATTTGAAAGGATTGGACGGGGCCAAAAAATATAAAGAGCGATTGCATGTGGCAACCGCTCGATTAGATGTTGAATCGATTTTAGATGAAATGAAATCAGATCCGGATATGCAAGAAGCGATGGCACACCGAGACGCTGCCCATCCGGATGCATCAGAGCGAATGAAGCTGACGAAGTAATTTCCAAACTTAAAACCCGACGGAAGATTCCAATCGGGTTACGCATGGGCTTTTTGTCTTACCCGGGAGCGAGGACAAGCTGTTGCGAAGGATGTTTCAATATCATCGCCTTCCGTCATACAGACTCGATCGTTGCTCAACCGGTTTTGTGGTTCACCTGCCGGCCCGGACAGCAACCGAAGTTGCTGCCGGACCGACAAGCTTCACATCCAGGTCCAAACGACGTTGACAAGGGGTATGACCTGGGAAATCCCTCATCATCCTACGTGGTGCCATCCTAAGACAGCAACCCGACGCAGAACTTGTTGAGCCCTTGCGAGCTCTCGATCGTGCTGCGGCCGGCAGCACTTTTTTTCGTACCTTTTTTTTTCGAACCTTTCCTACCGGCCGCAGCAGGCTCTCATTCTGAGACAAGGTCGAGCATTCCTTGTCCCTTCGGCCCTCGGCTTCCGGAAGCCTTGGCCAAACTCGCTAGTTCTTGGGCTTCGAAAAGCTCTTCGAGCTCACGTGCCCCTTGTAGACACGGTTGCCGCGATCGCGACCGTGGCCCGTGCTGATCTGGTGGCGCTCCATGTTCTTGGCATGGGGCGTCGTGTACCGACACCCCTTCTCAGGGCAAACCGAACGTCCAGCCATGTGAACTCCGTGGTGCTCTTGGCACCTTTTTCGTCTTTACGACCGGCCACCCTGTGTGAACAAGCCTTCAGACGAACCGAGGAGTCTACCAGAAATCGACGAATCCGTCAAGGCCCAGGCTCATATTTTTGTTGTAAATCTTGGACAAATAACAATATACAGCCCTATTCAGGCAATATTTTGCATTAAAGCTTTTGAAATACTCGACTGGCAAGGCGCGGGGAAGCCAGCTTCTGAAACGTACAAAATAAAGGTACGTTGAAGAAGTGGCAGGGCCCCGCAACACAGCCAGACGAGGAATTTCAACAGCTTTACCCGTTCCCTTTCTTAAACGTGACCTTAAAATTCGGATACCAACTCTGATCATATTCATCCTTAATCTCAACAGACTGATCTTTCATGTACATATTCAAAGCCAAATCAGACAAAACCTCTTGATCTGTCTGAATCTCCACTTTTAATTCTTCAAATTCTGCAAAATCAGGAGCATTAGCCTTAATGGTTTGTTCAATGGCTTTTTTCTCTTCCCGCATGGTTTTCAATTCTTCTTTGATTTCTTGATATCGACTGTCGTGGGACAATTCATCTGAAATCATTTTCCCAATTTCGCGTTTTCGCTTTTTATTTTTCTCCAATCGTTTATATACTTCTTCCAAGTTTGGCATAGGTAAAATAATGATGAACAACGAGCGCTATTATAGCATGAGAGAGAAATTGGTAGATAGTAGATAGAGACTTGATAAAGATCGGGATAATAAACAAAATAATAATGTTCTTTTTTGTTTGTACGAAACTTAAACAGGCTCATTTCATTACCCAAACAATAATCGCCACCTGGATCAAAACAAATAATCCAACCACAAATTGAAAAGAGACTTTTCGAGTTTTGTGATGAAACAAAAACATCCCAATCAGCATTCCAATTGAACCGCCAAAAAATGTTGCGATATATAAAACAACCTCAGGCACGCGTCTTGAACGCATGGAAGCAAAAAATTTATCCAAGACCACCAGCATCAATGTCACTGTATTTGTGACAGCCAAAAGTTGCAGGGGCCAAAAAAGCGGATAAAAATAAGACATGGCAAGATAGCCAATACAACAAAGTATAAGCCAAATACCAATCCATTGTTTTACATCAGGGTTCATATTTTGACGAAAAATTCATTTATTGATATATTCGCCACACGATAAATTTCGTATATCGATATTGTTTCCCTCCCGAGTCGTCTAACGGCAGGACATCAGGTTCTGGTCCTGAGTATCGGGGTTCGAATCCCTGCTCGGGAACCAAATAAAAATCATCAGTTTGTCTGGTGATTTTTATGTTGCAATACTTTCTACGTTGAGAAATTTAAAGATGTTTTTATTTCTTGAATTTGTCTTTCATGAACTTCAACCACTTGTTCAATCCTTCTTATCCACTCAATGGTTGCATAACGTTCTTCATCAATACGCTTAAGAATCGTCAACATTTCGTCATTTACAGCCGTTTGTTCCAAACGAAAATCAGCCAGCTCGGCTTTTGTAACAATTTGTTTGAGCAATTCATCATGCTCAATAAGTTTTTCAATAATTTTATCTTCTTGCATACCAAATCTATTATCAAACAAACGATCATCAAGGTCAAACCGTGGCACTTCCGCCAAAAGCATCAATAAGCGATGCCACAGCCTCATCTTCTTTTGATTTGCCAAGCACGGCTTTAATTTTCACGGCCTTTCCAAGCACACGCTCCAACACACTTTCCACCAATCGACGATTTTTTTCCTTGTTCATGGTTTGCACATACAAATCATACGCAAACGAAAGCTCAACCTGATCCGCATCCACCCCTTTTACTTCACACGATTGCAAAAACAATGGCAAAGATGCATTACACTCCTGAATTTGTTCAAACACTTGCGGCCACTTTGCCCTGACCTCATCTAAACTGATAACCGGAACACTCCCAAAAACGGTTTCTTGAGGAATCACTTCTTCCAAGTGCGCCTCAGATACCACTGGAACATCTGTCACGGGTTCAAAGATGACCGGAGCAGGTTTAGCTTCAGCATTTTTTTCTCGACTCAAATCAACCCCCTGATGCTGAAAATGTGATGGAGGGGCTGATTCTCCCACAACATCCTGACACAGAGTGACAATAGCCAGCTCTGTTGGTAGCTGTGGAATTTCATCGGTACGCACATGACGTCGTGCTTTCAAAAACAGATCAATCGCCAATGTAAAAAATGCCAAATCTTCTTTTTTCCCTGCGGCAACAACATTCAATAATTCAGAACGTAATCCATCAATCACCTCATCCAAAAAGTGCGCCAGATCCATACCTTGCTCCAACTGTTGATTGAGTAAAGAAACCGCAGCCGCCGCCTCTTTTTGTTTGATGTGTAAAATAAAGGTTTCAATCACAAGCGAAGAAGACGCGGGCAACACAACCGAAGCCTCTTGCATGGTAATGGGCGATGCCCCAAGCGCCAAAATTTGCCCAAGCAAACTTTCCGCATCACGCTCTCCTCCCCCGCTTTGTCTGGCGATTTCTTCCAAAACCAAAACATCCACCTCAACCCCTTCGGCTTGAACAATTTTTTGAAGCCGTTTGACCATCACATCTTTCAAAATTTTGTGAAAATCAAAACGCTGGCATCGACTCACGATCGTAGCCGGAACCTTGTGCACCTCTGTCGTTGCCAAAATAAACATCACATGTGAAGGCGGTTCTTCCAATGTTTTGAGCAGCGCGTTAAACGATGAGGTGGAAAGCATGTGAACTTCATCAATGATGTACACTTTTTTCTTGAGTTGATTTGGCGCAAACCGAACACTTTTGATGATGTTCTCGCGCACATGATCCACATCCGTGTGCGAGGCAGCATCGATTTCGTACACATCCAGCGCTGAACCGTCTGCAATTTGTTTGCAAGAAGAACAGGTGTTGCATGGTTCTGACCCTTCGAGTGATTCACAATTCACGGCCTTGGCCAGCAAACGCGCCACAGTTGTTTTTCCAACCCCGCGAGGCCCGGTAAAAAGGTATGCATGCGAAACAGAACCAGAGGTAATCTGGTTCTGGATCGTGGATGTAACATGCTCTTGTCCTGAAACATCCGCAAATATGGAAGGTCTGTATGTTCGATACAGAGCGAGCATAGAAATCGAAACTTATTTTTTTATACTTTCAAATGCCGCCCATCTGCAGGTTTCATTTCCGGATGGAACCAGAATAACAATCTCATCCCCCTGCAAGGCTTTGTGATAACTGATGCTTGCGGCAAGTACTTTATACACGCCTGAGGGGCAGATGACAATATGCTGATTTTCGCCCGAATCCATGGATAATGTGCCGGATAATCGTCTGCGTTCAACCGGTCCGATTTGTTTATACACATAGCTTCCGTCCGGCCGAATCGTGAGTTTAAGGACGTCGCCCTCCACAAGATGTGATTTGGACGCATAATTTGGCGGTACATCATAACGAGTGGCATCTGAGGCAACCATGTGGGTTCCATCAAACACCCCTTCGATCATGCGCAACCCCACCTCTGATTCAAGGGCTGATTCCAATTCTTTTTTTACTCCAACAAAATGCACCATTTGTCGTGTGGCTTTGGAAACATCACCTTCTTCAAACAACTGAATGACATGTGTGAGGGATTGACGAATTTGTTTTAACATCTGCACAGCCAATTTCACGTGCGCATCTGATCCGGACACCATCTGATTTCCGGCTTGATGCGGTTCTGGTTCAAAAAACGGTTCATTATTTTGATTCATATGTTTGTTTTTGTTTTTTGTTTAGACATGACCTTCGACAAGCTCCCCAAAGGGGCTTATTCTGGGCAGGCAATATCTACTTTATTTTGTTTCTAATCAAACCTCTATCTACTGTCTACTATCTACAACCCTCTACTTCTCCCCCATTGGCGGAAGTTGCGGAACATTGGATTGAATGCGTGTGCGCTCCAAAATTTCTTCTTCAACAATCGATTTATCACGTCCATATTTCAACCGCGACAATTCTTTGATGGCCTCTGCCAATTCAGGATTTCCTTTTGGTGCCGGTTTTAAGTTCATGGTAAACGGTTTCATCTGCGAGTTATCCACGATCATCTTTACATACCAGGTAAATTTATCCGAGTTGATCAAATCATACCCCTTGAATTCCGGTGCATAAATTTTTTCAAACGTTTCCACATCTTCCGGTCCGATACGCGCCACAAAGTTCGTTCCCACGTTTCCAAACACCGCATCTTTAATTTTGGTATCATTATTTTTGACCAACTGACCAATGTATTGGTGAGCAATGATCAAGTTCAAGCGATATTTACGTGCCTCAGACAAAATGGTGGCAATGGAATCCGTAATAAAGTTTTGGAACTCGTCGATGTACAAGAAAAAGTCATGACGATCCTCTTCGGGCATATCCGCGCGAGTAAGCGCAGCCATCTGCAACTTTGACACAATGATAAGCCCCAACAATTCCGCGTTTACGTCTCCGGTTTTTCCTTTGGAGAGGTTCACAAGCAAAATCTTTTTCTTGTCCATGACCTCACGAAAATCAAACGCGGATTTTTGTTGACCGATGATGTTGCGCATCATTTCGTTTTCCACAAATCGACCGACTTTCGAAATGAGGTACCCCAACATTTCTGATTTGTGAAAATCACTGGTTTTATCCATTTCATTTTCCCAAAACGATCTGACAACCGGATCTGTTAATTTGGCGCGCCACATGTTTTGAAATTCCTGATCTGAAACCATACGCGGAATTTCCGCAATGGTTCCATACTCATTTGGATCACACATAAGCGTCAACATGTAGTTGCGCATGTAGTGTTCAAACATCGGACCGATCATCTCAGGTGGAAACAACTTGTAGAAAATCGCAATCATTTCTTGAACCGCAAAATCTTTCATGTTTGGATCTTTGACCTCCAACATGTTAAGCCCCATGGGTCGATCCAAATCTGAAGGATTAAACACGATCACATCATCCACACGTTCACGCGGAATGTTCCGCAAAATATGCTCAATCAAATCTCCGTGAGGTTCCACAACTGCCACTCCATGTCCGGCTTCAATATCTTGAATCGCCAATTTGGCAATGGTTTGGGATTTACCGGATCCGGATTTTCCAATCAAATACATGTGTCTGGATCGATCAACCGTCTTCATCCAAACCGGTGTTTTCACGCCACGATACACGTTGTAACCAATCTCAATATCACCCTCATCCGGACCAGACGGAACACCGGCCGGCACCGGACCTTTGCGAGCAATCATCCATTGAATGTTTGGGGTTTCTGTCCATGGCAAAGGCAAATGCCACAAACTCGCCATCTCCTCTGTATTCATGACAAACGTATTTCTTGGATCAAACAGTCGGTGAATAAATCCGCGTACAACGCCTTTTTCCGAACGTGGCACCACTTTCACAAACGAGTTGCCGTATTCATAAATGTTGTATTGCGAAAACGCGCCCAACATATTTTGCATGAGGGTTTGCGCTTGAACAGCATTTGTGGATGAGGCAACAAGACGCGTGCACACATCCATTCCAGCCTTGCTGGCTTTTTCTTCCAAGCCTTTTACCACTTCTTCCTCTTGTGGACTTAGGCGATGTTCTTTTTCCGGTTGTTTTTCTTGCTTTGCGACTAATCCGGTGAACTCAAGCCAGTTTGTTCCATCTTTTTTCTTTCCGGCGATTGCCTCGCTCATTTTCATGCCCTGCTGCATGCGTTGAGCGATTTTGATTCCACGATCTCGCCACTTGCCACGAGCAGATCGCACCACAAACTGAAACGCGGCCCCGTCTTCTTCCGGAAGTTTTGAAAAAACGTTTGTCAGGGCATTGAGCGGATCTTTGTCTAATTTACGATAGGTCTTGATAGGAAACGCATGCTCTCGTTTGAGCGCAACATAGCTTCCCAAAATAGTTCCTTTTGGTTGAAAAATATTGTAATCCTCCACCTCTTCATAATACGAATCAGGATACGCAGCGCTGATTTGCTGCTCAACAAGGGACTGATATTTTTTTGGGGTCACGATGTAAAATCGGATCACCTTTTTTTGAACAACAATTTCAAATGCAAACTCATCACTTCTTCCAAATAACCAAGCATAAAATCCTTTTTGTGCTTTAAGTCCGCCAACAAACGAAAAAAAGATTTCAGCCGCAGCAATGGCTTCATGAACGGTTTCTTTTTGCGGACCGCGCTGGCTTTCTTCCTCATGCCGAAACTTTGGCAAGGTCACAAGCAAAACGGCTTTTTGAAAACTGCTGTGCCGCGCACTTGCCCATCGATGCAAAAAGAATCGGGCAATGTACAAAAACCCATACACAACAGCCCCCGTGCCCAAACACCAAAAAATGATCTGTGCAAAAAACAAATCATTGGTACCGGTAGCGGCAAGAGGGGCCACATCGGTTGTCAAACCTAAATCGAATATCACAAAAGATCTTTGTTACCGCGACGTTTTTCTTCTTCGGTGATGATGTGAATCTTATCCGTTTTAATTTTCGCTTCTTGCTCCAAAAAATACCGATTCACTCCTGGGATAAGTTTTAACCAATCACGAATAAGGAAAAAAATTTTTTTCGCGTTAAATTTGGTTGAATGAATAAGTTGTCGAATTTTTGAAACCGTTTGTTCCCCTTTTGCTTTAAACACCTTTTGCTGAGATGGGGTCATGGCCACATACAACTCTTTCAAATCTTCGGCCAAGACATCATCAATTTCTTTTTCAAGATTGTCTTTTTGTGGAGCGGTTGTTTGTGTCTGAACAACCTGAGGTGTCATAACCGGTTCTGGTTGGACAACCGGCTGTTCAACTTCATCTACCATGTGTTCTTCTTGTTCCAAAACCTCAGCTTCCATCTGTTTTTCCGTATCCGTGGCTTGCGATTCAACCGAAACAACATCCAAAGAGGCAACAGCTTCAGATTCCGGGGCTTGTTCCGTTGTTTTCTTTTTTTCTTCAATCATAAAAACCTCCACTTAATACAAACAGTATATCACATCTTCCTCAGGAAATCTTTCGAACACGCGTTCCCTCTGCCCCATCTTCCACCACATATCCTTTTTGCAACAATTCATCTCGGAACTGATCCGAGGCCGTCCAATCCTTAGCTTGTCTAGCTTCTTCTCGTGCATGCACCAACACCATAATCTCTTCCGGCATATCTTCTTTTTTGCCCATTTCTTGCACAAGATTCAATCCAAACACAGCATCCATTTTTTGAACCACATATTTCTTTTCCGCTTCTGAAAGATCCGCATCCAACAATTGCCACAAAACTGCCAAGGCTTTTGGGGTATTCAAATCATCATTTATGGCTTCCATAAATTTCTGTTCGAATTCAAATCCGCCTTCTTTCGCCTCCATGTCCCAGGATCGAACCGCTTGTTTGATTTTACTTAACGCATTTTGTGCGGCACCGAGTGATTCAAATGTAAAATTGAGTTTGGATCGATAATGTGCTTGCAAACACAAATAGCGAAATGCGAGTGGATCAAATCCTTTTTCCATTAGATCCGAAATGGTATAAACATTTCCAATCGACTTAGACATTTTTCCTCCATCCACAGTAATAAATTCATTGTGCATCCAGTAATTTGCCTCAAGTGTGTCTTCAGCCCCTTGTGTTTGCGCCAATTCATTTTCATGATGCACAGCAATATGATCAATACCGCCCGTGTGAATATCAAACGGAACTCCCAAAAACTTTTTTGACATCACCGAACACTCAATATGCCAACCAGGAAACCCAACACCCCAAGGAGATTCCCATTCCATTTCGCGTTTCTTGTCTTTTGGTGAAAATTTCCACAAGGCAAAATCTGTTGCGTTTCTTTTTTCACCCATCTCTACGCGCGCACCAGCCTGTTTTTCTTCTGCTTTTTGACCAGACAATCGGCCATACTCCGGGAGTTTTGACGTATCAAAATAGACACCGTCCGATGTTTGATAGGTATATCCGCGATCTTCAAGTGTTTGAATCATTTCAATTTGTTCTTCAATATGTTCAGTGGCTTTTGGATAGGCTTCAGCGCGCTGGATGTTCAATCGGTCCAAATCATCAAAAAAGGCTTGTGTATAAAACTCAGAAATTTCCAAGGCTGACTTTCCCTCTCGTTGCATGGCCACCAACATTTTATCCTCACCTTCATCCGCATCATCGGTTAAATGCCCAACATCTGTGATATTCATCACACTTTTCACATGCAACACATTGGCTTGCAACATCCGACGCAGCACATCCGCAAATAAAAATGCGCGCATGTTTCCGATGTGTGCAAACCAATATACGGTCGGCCCACAGCTGTACACACCAACATATCCTGGTTTGATCGGATGAAAATCTTCTTGTTTTCTGGTTAATGTATTGTACAGCGAGATCATACACGCATAAGTATATCACGCCCAAAAAATGCGTCATCTTTTCAAAAACCAAACAAAAAAGAGCCCGATTGGACTCTTTCAATTTATTTTGCAAAAG
>Ga0172375_10004635_pt1 | contig 20205 bp, 15 predicted proteins | sample LakKiv1m_FD_114537 | JGI IMG/M metagenome (GOLD analysis project Ga0172375, IMG submission 114537) | Freshwater microbial communities from Kabuno Bay, South-Kivu, Congo - kab_092012_11.1m | ecosystem: Environmental > Aquatic > Freshwater > Lake | place: Democratic Republic of the Congo...
ATCAACCTTCATATAAAAATGCGACGGTGATTGCAAATCCGGTTGTTGGAACGATTATCACTCCGCTCGCTCGAATACGATCGAAGGTGTCACTTTTAAGTTCGCAGAGCATCAATGCACTTTTAAATCCAGAGGAAATATTAATTGAGGAGGAACGTGATTGTAAAAAAAAGGAAACATTGATTATCCGTTTACACGGAGACGTGGTGTATTCAAAAAGACCTCAGGAATGCTCATTTTTAAAAGAAGTGTATACATCTCAAAACGTGTTTATTTATGAATATAAAAACACAGGGGATCGCATTTGAATTATGTAAATATATATGATATGCACATATCCAAAAATGGTCTTGTATGGTATACTACAGAAAAAGGAACGTGCAACTACCAAAACCATTACTCGCATTATTTTTTATAGGTATTGCCGCTGGTTTTTTTATGACGGCATTGTTTTATTCCGATACCGTAGAGGCACTCCAATATAGTGCAAGCGATGCTGATAATTTAAGTGCTTCGGCTCAATCCGCATCGTCTATTTATATTTCATGGACAACAAGCCAGCCAAATGGAGGAACACAAAATATATATCGAGACAATCAATATATCGGGGCGGTTGGTACGGGGGTGAGTGGATATACTAGTTCTGGTTTGGCATCATGTACATATTATTACTACGTTGTGTGTTCCGCATATGGATGTACGAGTGGTGGAGGAGCAACGACAACTGGATGTGATCCTTGTGCGGGTGTAACGTGCAATTCATTTTGTTCTGGTTCGACCGCATATTATTCCGGATACTGTTCCGGTGGAAGTTGTTATTACTCAACAGATAACTGCTCAGTTGGATTTTGTAGCGGGATGACGCCATATCCGGGAGCGTCATGTTCTGCTGGATCATGTACACGAACTGCGGGATCAGCATGTCCATCATCAACGTGTGGTGGATCATATAGTACCACTTATTATTACAGTGGGTATTGTTCTTCGGGAACATGTGGTTATGGCGCCTCTTCTATAAGTGCGGGTACGTGTGGTGCGGTGTGTACACCAGGTGCCACCCGTACCATGTATAACACTCTAACTGTTGCGTGTGGCACTGCGATTGCCAGCGAAACTCAGACATGTAATACATACGGCACCGGATGGTCGGGAACATATACCATATCGGGAGGAGTTGGCCCTTCTACTCGAACAAGATATCAAGCTAATACTTCTGCATGCGGTACCTATGGATATTCTAGCGAGAGTCAGGACTGTCAAACAAATGGTGCATGGACAGGAACATATACGCTCACCTCGCCGCCATCTATAACGACACAAACAATGTATCAGTCAGCAACTGTTCCGGATGGAAATTCTTGTGTAAGTCAGACGCAAACCTGTCAATCAAACGGTGCATGGTCCCCGAATACCTATATCTATTCCTCATGCGGTGTATTGCCCGGCACACCAACAATTAGTGGAATGCCGAATGCTCCTGATTATTCTCTGCTTCTTTCTTATAGTTATCTAGGAGCAACTCACTACACAATAACAAGAAATGGAACGCAGATTGTTTCAGGGAGCAGTGGAACCGGATATCTTGATCAGGGGTTATCTTGCGGTACATCATATACTTATGTAATTGATTCCACGAATGCATACGGAAGCAACTCAGCCTCAGCGGTGGTGACCACTTCTTCGTGTCCTCCGCCCGCAACACCAACGGGATTTACTGCCACTGTAGTGTCACAGACACAGATAAATCTTTCGTGGAATTCCGTGAGCGGAGCAACATCATATACCCTTGCGCATCCTGGAGGAGGAGCATTATATATTGGATCAGGAACGAGTTATTCCGACACAGGGCTTTCCTGTGGAACCTTATATTCATATACCGTACTTGCATCAAATGCAGGAGGAGCTTCAGCAAACGCAAGCGCTTCAGGAACAACATCGGCATGTAATATTTCGCCGAACACACCAACGCTTGTTGCTCCAGCAAACGGAACGTGGGTGACTTCTCGTCAATTTTGTGCAACCGTCTCAGATCCTGACGGAGGAAATGTGACTGCAAAATTTGTGATCGGTGGGACGACATACAGTGGTTCAACCGTGACAAGTGGAAGTCAAAGCTGTTACACACACACATCTGATTTGAATGGCACCACATGGTATGCATATGCAGAAGATCCAAGTGCCGCAACAAGTGGAAACACCGCAACACAAACGGCAAATATTGATACCACCGCCCCAACACCAAATCCTCCCACGGTTTCAGCGTCTTCAACGAGTCAAACATCAGCGAATGTTTCTATGAGCTCGGGTACAGATGGTTATTCTGGACTTAATGCAACTGCATATGGATTTTCTACAGACGGAAGTAACTATGCGTGGTATTCGTCAAATTCACAGACGTTAACGGGACTTACCTGTGGAGTTCAACACACTATATATGGAAAAATTCGTGACTCATTGGGAAATATGACCTCCGCGGGGACCACTAGTTATTCTTATTTGGGTGCAGCTACCTATAATGAATCGCAGAGCACAGGGAACAGAACATCACTCATTACAATTGCCTATGACAATATTTGGAATTATAGCGGATATCCAGACACAAATATGATTGATGGAAACACTGGGACGACTGCATATCTTTCAACAACTGATATTGCTGGGAAGTATATCACATTTGACTTTGGCACTGCGAAGGTGATACAAGAAGCGCGATATACTTGGTATGGTGGAGGGGCGCAAAGCGGAACATGGAAGTGGCAGGCATCAAACGATAATTTAAATTGGACTGATGTGAGTGCGTCGTTTGTACCAAACGCAGGCGGAAATCCACAACCAACTATTTTGGGTAATATGAGTGCAAATAATACCGCGTATCGTTACTATCGGTGGATTGGTGTCTCGGGAACTGGATATAATAATGGTGGTGCAGCTGAAATTGAATTTAAAATAGCGGGTGCTGAAATTTGTGTGAATGCTCCAGGGGCTGCATCCAACGTTACTGTTTCAGAAACATCTGGCGGTGGAGGATTAACTGCTTCATGGGTGGCAGCATCGGGTAGTCCGGATGGTTATGTTGTGTATTTAAAGGGAGGAAGAACAAATCCAAATAATGCTATAAAAGTGGGATCTGATATTACAAGTGGAACATCATTCCCTTCTTATTCACTTATGGGAGAATGTCCGAGTTCATATGTCGTTACTGTTGTTGCATACAAAACAGATGCATCTCTTGGTGCGACGACGGATTCGACGTGCACAAATACATTTTCAGCAGGATCTCTTTCTGGAGCATCTCTTCCGACTGGAAGAAAATGTTCAACATCGACTAGTCAAAGTATTCTCTTAAAATCATGCACGGGCGGATTTCTTATGGAATAAATTTATGAAAAATAAAAAGAAAATTTTATTTATTGCAGGATTATGTATTATAGGAATACTCGTCATTCTTTTTATTTCAAAAAATGATGGGAGAATTGAATCTACTTCTCTTACTGAACGTTCAGGAGAAATCTCCGAACGCAATAGTGTGTCTCAAGGGGAAAATAAAAATATTAGCTCATATGAAAAGCAGGTAGAGGCATTAAAAACTGCGCCCCTTACAAAGGCGGACATAGAAGAACCTCTCTATAAAGGGAGTAAGGAAAAATTTAAGGTGTTTAAGATAAAAGCAATGGCAAACGGATATGAACCAAATGGAATTATTGTTGAGAAAGGGGATTCGGTTCAATTTAATATGTTTGCAGAACAGGATACTGATATTGAATCAAAAGACTTTAAGCTTTTCCTTATGCTTCCAGCAGGGAAGATAACGAATTTTGGATTTTTACTTAACCAAGAAGGAACGTACACATTTTATTGTAGAAACCAATGCCTCGGGAAAGAGAGAATTTTCGGGCATATCGTTGTTCGTCCGCGTTCCTAATATTATTTATTAGCTGTACTTTCCATATATCTTTTTCTTTTGTTAATGTCATTGAAATTTTATGGCTGGGAAGATTTGTTTCAATGTTGTATAACATACCATTTGGATCCATTTTTTTCACTTTTTTGCTACAGAAAGGACGATTTTTACTGAAGATAATGTAAGTTTTGCTTTTGTGTAGGGGATTATGTTGATTCCATATATATTGAGAGCGCTGGGAGGTATATTATGATGGAAGTAAAAGTAGTCAGGATATTAATTCAACCAAAGATTGATAGATGGCAAAATTTTTATCCACATCCAAATTCGTTGTTTTGTAGTATAATAGAAAGACAAATAAAATGGTCGAAATAATTTTTAAACATCTTGATGTATATGAATAGAATAAATAAATGGCTTTTATGGGTGATTATCGTGCTTGTTGTATTACTTCTCATTTTGGTAGCGTGGCAGGTATTCTTTGCAAAATCACAGTATTCTGCAGTATATCTACGAACAGGGGAAGTATATTTTGGAAAACTTGTCCGTTTTCCTTATTTTGGATTGAAGAACGTATATTCAATTCAAGCAACCGGCGATCAGCAGAATCCACTTCGGATTCAAAAGTTTGCTGACTCGTTCTGGGGTCCGGAGGATCATATAAAGATCAATCGTGATGAAGTGGTGTGGTACACGGAATTGAAAAGCGAGAGTCAATTGAATCAGTTGTTCTCGACAAATCCGAATCTTGTTCCGCAACAACAAACCCAGCAGCAGTATCAGCAACCAATACAACAGCAGCCAGCGCCTGTAGTGACGCCAGAGAAACAAAAATAAAGTTGATTGAAATTAAAAAAGAACCCGTGAAGGGTTCTTTTTTGTAGATCTGGTTATTTTCTAGTTTCTTCTTTCAAACGAACTTCGGAGTGTTTCTTCGTCGGTAAACTCAACTTGTCCGCCCGTAGGGATGCCGCGTCCGATGCGAGTAATTTGTTCAGCCATTCCCTTGAATGCCTGCTTGATAACACTTGCCACAAAGTCACTAAACGTGTTTGGTCCAAGCGCGATAATTATTTCAGTAATATATCCATTATATTCCAGTTCAATTCGTTTTTTTAAGGACTCAAGTTTTTTTCTTTGTTCCAATCCTAAAGTACCATCGCGTTTCAACTCACCGAGGATAAGATAAGTTCCATTGTATCCTCCCGCCTTTTCAATAGTGAATACATCTGTTTGTTTTTCTACGATTGCAATAGTTTTTTTATCTCTTGTATTGCTTTCGCAGATCTCACACAGTATTTTTTTTGATTCGGCAATCCCAAAACATTGAGTGCATACCCCCACATTCATAATCTCGGAAAGCGCTGAGATAAATCTGTTGAGTGTATTTTTATCCAATTCCGCCAAATAAAACGCAAGTCGTGTTGCCATGCGCGGACCGATTGATGGAAGTTTGGAAAATACATCAATAAAGTTCTGTATTTGTTTTGGAAACATATATAAGTTTATAAAGTTAAAAGTTTGTAATGTTCATAAAGTGCGGAGAAAAACATGTGTTTATAAAGTATACAACAGAAATCAGAAGATGGGGAATTAAAAGTTTATACCGTCTATAAAATTGGATTTAAAGAGTTTCTCGAATTTTTTCAATAAAACCAGAAAGCATCATTGATATTTCGGTCGTGTTTTTTGAGATCTCTTCAGCTGTCTTTACATCAATATAATTCAATTTTCTTGCAATATATGCCATGGAACGAACTTCTGCGCACGATCCCTTTGCAATAAAGAGAAAGTTTTTAAGTTCTTTATTTGTTCCACGTTCACATCCTTCGGCAATATTATTTGAAATAGAAATTACCGCTCGTTGTATTTGGTCTCGAAAGCTAAAATCTTTACAACTTTTAAAGTTTATATAAACAAACTCAGCAAGTTGGATTGCTTTTTGCCATGCAATAATATCTTCAAATTTTTGTATATTCACTTCTTTCTTTATGAACTTTATAGACTTTATGACTTTAAAAACTTCTCTTATTGCTGTTTATGTACGGTATCAATGTTATGAAAACTTACTTTTTCTGGGTCGAAACGAAGTTGTACACTTCCAACCGGACCATTTCGATGTTTTGCAATAATAATTTCAACGAGGTTTTGTTCCTCTTCCGGAAGGTCTATGCGTTCCCTATCTTTTCGGTAAATAAACATCACTACATCAGCGTCTTGTTCGAGAGAACCAGATTCGCGGAGATCGGAAAGGCGGGGAATTTTTATATCTCGCGAATCTACTGCCCGAGATAATTGAGAAAGTGCAAGGACAGGGATATTTAATTCGCGTGCAAGTGCTTTTAATTCTCGTGAGATTTCGGTTATTTGTTGTACCATATTTTCACTTGAGGTGTGTGATCGTATGAGTTGGAGGTAGTCAATAACCAGTAAATCAAGTCCTTGTTCCATTTGCAAACGGCGCGCCGCCGATCTCATTTGAAGTATTGTAGGAGATGGAGTGTCGTCGATATAGAGAACCGCTTTTGAAAGTTCATCAAGTGCTTGTTGTACAAGTGAAAACTCCATGTCGTTGTTTAATTTCCCTGTGCGAAGACGCCACAAAGGAATTTTTGCTTGTGCCGCGATAAAACGATCTATAATTTGTTCTCGGGACATTTCAATTGAAAAGATTCCCACCGCTTTTCCATGTATCGCGGCTTGGCGTGCAATATCGAGCGCGAGTGCGGTTTTTCCAAATGAAGGACGGGCTCCAAGGATAATGAGATCGGATTTCTGGAAACCGGAAAGCATGTTATCTAATTGATGAAAATGAGAGGGGACACCGCGAAGTGATCCGTCGCCACGATGAAGTTGTTCTAATCGTTCATATGCGTTTGAGAGTTCGTCTTTGATAAGCACAAATTTTTGCGGACGTGATTTCTGAGAGATGTTAAATATTTTCTTTTCTACATCATCGAGTAATTCTTCAAAATCAACTCCTTCAAACGCACTTTCGTTTATCTGTGATGAGGCATGGATAAGATCTCTCCGTACACTTTTTTCTTTTACAATGTTTGCATAATGTTCAATATGCGCTGCAGTGGGGACGCTATTGATGAGTTGCGCGAGATAGTCGCTTCCTCCCGCATCCTTAAATTTTTTGTCTTTCTTTAGTTCGGATGAGACGGTTAATATATCTATTGGCTGTCCTTTCTCAAAAAGTGAAATCACCGTTTCAAAAATAAGCTGATGGAGTGGGTGATAAAAATCTCCCGATGTCAAAATATCCGTTACTTTTATAATGGCGAATTTATCGATCATGAGGGAACCAAGTACTGAAACTTCGGCATCAATGTCTTGCGGGGGGAGCTTAATATTTTTTATTGACATAAAATATAAAGTGGAAAGTTTATAAAGTGGAAAGTTTATAAAGTAAATTGTACTTTAAAAACTTTACGGACTTTTTACTTTATAGACTTTTTCACAAGTGGTCCGAGTGGGGTGTCCTCTATCTCATATCCTAGCTCCTCTATTTCTTTTCTCAAGACGTCTGCGTGCGCAAACTGTTTATGAACTCTGGATAACTCGCGCTCGTTCATAAGATAATTCACGCGCTCCGAAGTTATATGGCGGGGTATAAAAATTCCAATAATAGAGAGGCATTTCTCCACACTATGGATAAATGAACTGATGTCATTTTTATTAAGGGAAAACGTATGTGGAGATATTCGGTTCATTTCCGAGAACAAGACTCCAAGGGCAAGCGGGGTGTTGAAGTCATCCCTCATTGCATCAAGAAAATCTTCTTCCATTTTTTTCCCATTAATGATAGTGCGTTCTTGTTCAACTGTATTTTTACTGTTTTTTACAAATTCTAACTTTATAACAAACTCAACAAGAGAAGAGAGGCGGACGCGTGCTTGTTCGAATAATTCCCATGAGAAATTCATCGGTGATCGGTAATGATGACTCGCTACAAGCATGCGGAATATATTTTTCGTTGCTTCATTGTCGTTCCCATTTCTCTTGAAAAAGTCTGTTACGGAAATGAAATTTTTCTTGCTTTTTGACATTTTCTGGCCATCAATGGAAACAAATCCGGCATGAAGCCAAAATCTTACAAACGGCTTTTTCCCTGAAGCCGCTTCTTGTTGTGCAATCTCCGCCTCATGATGGGGAAATTTTAAATCGAGTCCTCCTCCATGGAGATCATATTGTGGACCAAAATATTTTTCTGTAATTGCGGTGTCTTCAATATGCCATCCTGGTCGACCCCATCCAAACGGTGAATTCCATGCAGGTTCCCCGTCTATGATAGTGTGTTCTGATGTATTTTTTATATTACGTACATCCACGAATTTCCATAAGCAAAAATCTCCTCGATTTCTTTTTTCTATTCCTTCATCAATGCGCGACACCGAATCTTCCGCTTGCAGTGCAGTGCGCTTTGAAAGTTTTCCGTAGTCTTCAAACTTTTGGATGTCAAAATAATATCCATCGCCTTCAATACGATATGCATATTCCTTTTGTATGAGTGTTTGTACCTGTTTTATCACCTCTGGAATATGGTCACTTGCTCGCGCATAGGTGGTTATTGAATCTACTCCCAACATTTTCATTGCGTTCATATATGCACTTTCAAATCGTTCGGCAAGAGCAAAAGGATTTTCGTTATATTCCTTCGCACGATTGATAATTTTATCGTCAATGTTGGTAATATTTTGAAGGTAATGAAGCGAGAATCCTTCAGTACGCAAAAATTTGGCGATAATATCAAACGAAACCGCCGTCCGTGCATGGCCTATATGGGGATCATCGTATACTGTTGGTCCGCAAACAAAAAGCTTCAGTTCCTTGCCCGTAAGCGGTGGTGAAAGTTTTTCTTTTTTTCCTGAGAGAGAATTATATATAAGCATAAATGAGTTTATAAAGTTGAAAGTTTATAAAGTGAGTATATATCTCTTTTTACTTTATGGACTTTAAAAACTTTATGGACTATTTTTAGGGGTTCCAATTAAGAATAATATCATCAATTTGTGGAGTTTTTGTTTGTGCGAGATCACTGGTGAGACGCACTTTATAACGAATATATCGATAATTTACAAAATCACTTTTGTTTACACAAATTGAAGTATTTGTTGATGCACATCCAGTTCCCCCAAATGGATTACTCACACACGGGGCGCCGTAATACGACGTGGCATCCCCCGATGGTCCCTTGTAATTCCATGGTCCAGCGGAACTATTTGATCCCGCAAATTGAAAATCAACACACGTGTCAGTCGGACTAAACCCTTGCCATATCACACTATTTAATAATGCTCCTCCCGTCGATTGTGTATCAAATATGGAAGATTCGAGATATCCAATAGTACTCGTAGAACGCCAATCGGTATTTACCTTATAGTTTGATAAAGAACAAGAACTGTCGTTTGCGCAATTAAAACTGATCCATCCAACGACGTCATTCCACGCATATCCGTGAAAATCTCCGGTGCCGTCGATATATACTCCATAATCGCCAGTTCCTATTCCACGATGGCTGCAACTCGGATTATGATTTGTACAACTGAAACTAATCCACCCAATTGTATCGTTCCACGCATATCCGGAAAGATCTCCGCTCGCATCTCCTCCGGTACATGTTCCATCGGTGTTGTGGGTAGTGCTCAATCCGTTACAAATTCCATAATTTGAACTCCCGCAAATGTTTCCGATTGATGTATTTCCACAATTGAAAGAAATTTCACCGACAGTTGAGCTCGCATATCCATCGAGGCGATTGCCCCATACATAGACGGAATTTGTTGAATAAAAATCCCACCATCCATCAACATCATCCCATGCATAATGATCTGTGGTAGTCGCGTTAATATTTGTGTCTGCGTGAGCCGGTGTCAGAAAAAAATAGTATACACAAAATACTCCGAGTACGAAAAAAAATAAGGCAAAAAAAGGTCTTTTTAATTTCATATATATCTATAGTATACTATAAGAAAGATATGACGGATATGCAGGAAAAGGGGAATTCCGGCGTATTGAGGAAGAAAATTTTAGTGTATGGCGCTGTGTTTTTATGCGCCATTTTTGTTGTATGGGGCGCGTGTATGGGGGCATCATCCATAAAATCTTTTGGAGCACAACTTATTTCAATTACTGAAAAATCATTTGGTACACAAGAAAAAGAACGTGGTGTTTTTTCTCTGCATGAAAAAACAGATTCTGTGGAAGAGGCAGACGTTTTGACTCCTTCTCATTGTATATTTGAAACGCTTGGGGTCCCCAAAGGAGAGGCAATAATAATAAATGAAGTTGCATGGATGGGGGGAATTTCCGGAACAGATGCAGAGTGGATTGAACTCAAAAATATATCAGAAAATGAAGTTAATCTTCGTGGATGGGAAATTGTCGATAAAGATGAGCAGATAAAAATAAAAATTGGAGATGTTACTATACTTCCTAATAGTTTTTTTCTTGCGGTGAGAAATTCGAAAGATCAAAAATTAAAGGGGGACATTTCGTATGATGGAGCACTTCGGAATACAAACGAAGGGGTTCGTTTATTTAATGCTGAATGTAGCTTGGAAGATGAAATAATTATAACCACGTGGCCCGCGGGGGATAATAAAATAAAGAAGACGATGGAGAGAAATGGTGGTGGAGTTGGATGGCACACTTCGTTGCTTCCAGGAGGAACACCGGGAGGTGAAAATTCCAATATCAAATCTTCCGTGCTTACCGGCAAGCAGGTAAATTCTAAACAAATTCAAAATACAGGTTTACCACGTGCGGGAGAAAATAAGATAACGGAAAAAATTAAGGATAATACAATAGTAATCACAGGTGCAACGACAACAGAGAATAACTCCGCGTTTCTACCCGTTATTGTTAGTTCATCGACCAAAAAAACAGAAGTTCCAACACAAACAGGGAATACTGTTTTAATAAGTGAAGTGTGCGCGGGTACAGAGGAAAATGCAAAATATGAATTTATTGAATTATATAATAATTCAAACTCTCCGGTCGATTTAACAGGGTGGACAATCAAGAAAAAAAGTTCGACGGGAAATGAAACCACTCTTGTTTCTGCGTCGCGTCTCAAAGAAAAGACCATATTCCCACAGACATATTTTTTGATTGGAAACGAAGGGGGATATACCGGAAGTCCGACACCGCATGCAACGTGGCCGGGATCATATACACTCGCATATTCAAAAAATTCCGTGGTGGTATATAAAGGAAGTGAGAAAATTGACGAGGCAAGTTGGGAGGAAATTCCGAAGGGAAAAAGCATAACACGCATTTCGTGGGCAAGTAGTAACTTTTCCATCTCAAATCCAAGTCCTGGGAGGTGATAGAAATATTGATTTTATCGGATATTACTCCTATATTGAGGGTAGTAATTTTTTTATTAATAAATAGGAGTCCATATGGCTACAATAGTTCCAGTCAATCTTGATGATTTGGAAAGTAAGGTTTTTTCGGAATTAAACTTTTCGAAATTGAATCCAAATGCCTTCTTGGTAATTCCAAATACAGAAGAATTTGAAAAAGAGTCTCCACTTGTGCGGGCAATTATCTCCGAATTAGAAGGGATGGAAATTATTCCATTTACAAGTGTAAGAGCACAAGAAATACTGAGAGTGAAAAAATAGGTTCAAAATAAAACCCCACCGAGAGTGGGGTTTTTCTATTTTTTCATATGGATGGCATGCATTATAATGAACGAATGATAGTTATCCTTCATAATATTCGAAGCACACACAACGTTGGATCAATATTTCGCACTGCCGATGCCGTAGGAATAGAAAAATTATATCTTTCGGGAATTACGCCGATTCCGCTTGATCGGTTTGGAAACGTGCGTCCCGATGTTGCAAAAGTTGCACTTGGTGCGGAGCACTCCGTTCCGTGGGAGCGCGTGTCATCGACCGTGCGGACGATAAAAAAATTAAAAAAGGATGGATATGTTATTGTTTCGCTTGAACAATCAAAAAATTCTGTGGCATTCAATAAAATAAAAATCAAAAAGACAAAAAAAATTGCGCTTGTAGTGGGAAATGAGGTGGAGGGGATATCAGAAAATATATTAAAAATTTCTGATATAACTATGGAAATCCCAATGAGAGGGGAGATGATTCGCTATATTCATCACCCTCGAAACATAGGAACAGGAAAAGAATCTCTGAATGTTTCAGTCGCATTTGGTATTGCGGTGTATGCGTTGATAAGTAAAAAGTAATGAGGAACAAGTAACTAGTAACGAAGAATAGGGAACTAAAAAGTATGAACAAAAACAAAAAAATTATTTTTATTTTTCTTGTGATGGTAATTATTGGAGTTATCTTTATTTTTGAAAAAGCAAAAGATCCAATCATCGAACACCCCTATGTGTTATTACATGGAGAAAAAATCTTCGTTGAAATTGCGGACACCGAAGAAAAAAGAGAAAAGGGGTTATCGGGGCGAGATTCAATTGGAGAGGATGAGGGGATGTTATTTCTATTTCTACAAAAAGGAAAATATGGATTTTGGATGAAGGGAATGAAATTTCCTATTGATATTATATGGATTAGCGGAAATAAAGTTGTTGGTGTTGAAAAAAATGTTAATCCACAAATTGATACACTAGAACAAGATTTGAAGGTGTATTCTCCGCAGGAAGATGTGGATAAAGTACTGGAAATAAAAGCAGGGGAGTCAGAGAAGTTTGGTATATCTTCAGGAGGTGAGTTACTATTGACTTTATAAAATATATCTGGTATTATTAAGACCTAAGTGAGATATTAAGTATTTTAAAAACCTTGGAGATAAACGTTCTGGATTTTCTCTGTCTTGAGGAATGAAGTTTCAGAAAACGGCCCCCTTGCCCCACGGTTGGTAAATACAAAAGTATCTCGACTTACCGTCATAGATACATAGATAACGCCCTAAAGAGCAAGGGGGTGACATATTTACAGTTCCCGATCTCATACTACGGTGTGAGACGGGAATTTTTTTTTCACAGGTGTATAATAAATACGAAGTGTTATTTATATATGAAAAATATCGTGATTAATGGGTTTGGGAGAATCGGACGGCTTTTTTTTAGAGAAGCGTTTGATGCTAAGAAAATAAATATTGTGGCAATTAACGACTTAGGTGATGCTGCAAATCTTGCATACCTTTTAAAATTTGATTCGGTATATGGGAAGTATGCGCATGATATCCGCATAGAGGAAAAAAATGGAAATAAATATTTGGTGGTTGATAAAAAAGAGATTTTATTTTTACAAGAAAGAGATCCCTTAAAGCTTCCGTGGAAGAGTTTGGGTGTTGATGTGGTAGTTGAATCGACAGGGGTGTTTGAATCATATGAAAAGGCGAAGGTGCATATTAATGCGGGCGCAAAACGCGTGGTTATTACTGCCCCGGCAAAAGATACTGATGGAGTTATAGGGAAGACAATTCTCATGGGTATTAATAATGGGGATATGAAAGATTTTCTTATTACCTCGAATGCATCATGTACTACCAATGCGACATCTCCTGTCATACAGATTCTTCATGAGGCGCTCGGAGTGGAAAAAGCGGCATTGAGTACTGTGCATGCATATACCGCAACACAAACCATTGTTGATGGACCCGTGAAAGGAAATGATTTTCGTAGGGGACGGGCGGCAGCACAAAACATTGCACCATCAACAACTGGCGCGGCGATTGCAGTCGCGCGTATACTTCCCGAACTTGAAGGGAAATTCGATGGTATTGCGATGCGTGTTCCTGTAGTGAGCGGATCGCTCGTGGATCTCACATTTGTAACAAAATGCAAGACAACAGTGGAAGAGATAAATAATATTTTTATAAAAGCGGCAAAAGATGCAAGGTGGGAAGGAATTTTTACGGTAACAAATGAACAAGTTGTTTCGTCTGACATTGTGGGGGAACCATATGGCGCGATTGTCGACTTAATGTTTACAAAAGTAATTGATGGTGATCTCGTAAAAGTGCTCTCGTGGTATGACAATGAAGCGGGATATGTAGCAACACTTTTGCGTCATGTGGAGTGTGCTGCAAAATGTACGTAAGTTTTCCTGATTAAATTAGCGTTTTTAATAACCTCTCAGTAGCAACCGTTACTGAGGGGTTTTCCGAGTGTCTAGAAAAGTACGATCGTACATTTCTAGACAGCGGATATATAAATATATTGTTATATAGAGAGGGAGTGATATAATAAATACATAAAGGTACGAATATCATGTGTTTATTTATGAAAAAATTATTTGTTTTTCTCTTTTGCTCTTTGTTAGTATTGGGGAGTACATTTTCAGTCGCACACGCAATGACAGCGCCAGCTCCATCGGATGGAAGTGTGGGATATGATTATTTATACCGCCAATTGGAGGCGCTACAACAGCAGATAAATGAATGGCGGTCGAAACAAAATATTGGTGGGGGAACGAGTGGTTCGTCTGGCGCCGGTGGGACGAGCCCAAACTATTGGGTTCCACTCAGTGTTGTGCCAACCGATAATAATACCCAGGCTACCATTGCTGATGAAAACGGAACTCTTTCTGTTATAAATCCAGATGGTCAGACATATAAACCAGGGGATTCTGTGGTTATTCGTTGGATGTCGTCGGGGTTCATAGACGGAGAAAAGACACTCAGTGTATATAAATTAAGTACTCTTATAGAAACTATCTCTAAGGTTATTCCGGTGACCGCGAATTCATACAGTTGGACTATTCCCTCTAATTTCGCTGCAGGAAATTATTTTATAAAAATCAAGGATAACACTACTAGTGTGATGAGTGCAGCTGATGAGGGATTGTTTAGTGTAAATCCTACGCCAGCTGTTTTAACGACGCCAACACTTACTACCACCCCTTCGAAATATCAGATAAAAATTTCTTGGAATGCAGTGACTGGCGCAAATAGATATGTGGTACGTCAATATTTATATACCGGACAAACGGTATATGAAGGTCCGACTTCGCCATTTACTGATGATGGGTTAGATTGTAATAAAACATACAAATATACTATTCAGGTATTTGGTGCAAATGGTGTAAGTTCTCCAGAGTCACAGCAGTATTCCGCGAAAACGCTCTCATGTACAATCGCAGATCCTGTACAAAAAAACATTACTATTATCGCTCCTGATGGCAACACGCAAAAACCAGGCGACTCCATGATTATTCGTTGGATGTCGTCGGGACTTACTAGTGGAAGTGCAACAATGAGTGTGTATAAGGGAACAACACTGGTGAGCATTATTTCTAAAGATATTTCAGTTACTGCGAACTCACATAGTTGGACTATTCCTTCCGATTTCGCCGCAGGAAATTATCACATTACATTGAAAGATAATGAAACTGGAGTTACAAGTGCATTTGATGAGGGATTGTTTAATGTGAACACACCAGCAAATACTTCACCAAAAATTACTGTTCTTTCGCCAAACGGAGGAGAAACCTTTATAGCAGGACAGCAAATTATAGTGAAATGGAAAACTGAGAATATTTCAATTAATGAAAATAATATCTGGATGTTCCTACGAGGAAATAATGGAGATCAACAATATGACTTAGATCTTACAACAAGTCGTATATTTAATGATGGCTCACGATCAATTGTTATACCATCTAATGTATCTCAGGGAAAATTTAAAATTGGAGTAAATTATATCAAAAGCACAGGAAGTGATGACTATAAGACCTTTGAAGATCTTTCTGATAATTATTTCACCATCACTTCATCGAATTCCCAACAAGCACCAAAAATAACAGTTCTTTCACCAAAAGGAGGGGAGACATACAAAATTGGAAGTACTGTCGCAATAAAATGGAAGGCAGAAAATTTGCCGACGATTGCAAAAAATAAAGTTTTCCTCTCAATAGTAAGATATGAAAACGGAATTGCAACTGAAATATCTGGAGGAGACAGCTCAGTGCTAAATACGGGATCATATAGTTTAAAGATTAAAAACGATACAAAACTTGGATTATATAAACTTCGCGTTACTCCTAATTGTCCAGAAGATTCTGTTCTCACTGCATGCCAGGTGTATGGAGAGAGTGCGGCAGTGTTTGAAATAATATCTGCAGGAAACTCCAACAACCCGATGAAAATAGTAAAACCGAATGGGGGAGATAAACTTGAAATAGGGAAGCCGGTTCAAATTAGTTGGGCAGCAGGAGCATTCAAAAACAATAAAAATGCAGATGTTCAAGTTTCACTTGTGAGTATGAGAGACTCTACAGAGGCGGTTATTACAACAATGAAAAATACGGCAACTTCTTATAAGTGGACGATACCAATGATTTTGGACACGATGAATTTGGGCGACATCACCGATCCGATTTATAAGGTCCGTGTTACTATTAGTGATTCCACAGGTACTGATAATGCAACAAGTAAAACAGCGTTTTCAATTCTTGATAAAAGAGCGAATGATGTAAAAGTTTTACTTTCTAAAGACACACCAAAAAGTAGAGATATAAAACTTGGAGAAACAAACGCTGAATTTCTCAATTTTGATATTAAAAATAATGGAAAAGAGGACATTGTGATTACTGGAGTGAAATTAAATGGAACGTTTAGTTCAGCTAATCTGCAAAATATCTATGTGTATGACGACTCAACATTAGTAGGGAGCGGAATGGTTCCAAGTAATACTAATGGATTACAGCTATCCATTAGTTCTCCAGTAACTGTCGATTTAGGAGTATCGAAAACACTTACAGTAAAGGCAGATCTTGGAACAGATTCTGGAAGTGTCAAACAGAAGATTAATATTGGTGTTGAAAAATTAACTTTCAAGATAGGGGAAAAGAATTTTGAAGTGAATGTTGGTAATGTGAAGGGAAACAAAATGACGATCGTTAATGGGGATACTATTCAATCTCCGAGTATTAAGGTTCTTTCGCCAGTGGCGGGCGGTAATTTAGTTGTTGGAAATACATATAAAGTTAGTTGGATGCCACTCACAGGAGATTTTGATTCTTACCGTGTCTGGATAAGAAATAAGGAAACCAATGATTTTAGTCAGTATCCATCCACTGATGTTTTTGCTAATATTGTCCCTAAAAGTAAAACAAGTGTAGATGTATTAATAACATCAGATTTTCTTAATGGATTTATTCTTAATAGTGGTAAAACAGAAGCACAACTTAAAGGAAAATATTTTGTTGTGGTTCAGGCGATAAAGACAGGTGATAGTAGTATTCCAAAAATTTATGGAGAAAGTGATTTGTTTGATATTGCACAAAAAACTCCCACTCCTACTACTCTTTCTGCGCCAACAAATCTTACAGCAGCCGCAGTGTCTGAAAACGCAATCAGGATTACATGGGGTGCAGTGTCAGGAGCGAACGGATATCGTGTGCGGAGAAACGGATTAATACAGAACTCAGTGTCTGATCCGATGTATTACGATAGTACGAATCTCCAGTGTAATACGAACTATTCTTATAGCGTTGAAGCTCGAAGAAATGGGGTTCAATACAGCACTTATGACTATTCATCACCATCAGCTCCAGTGACAGTGAAGACGAATGCATGTGGAAGTGATACTTCTGCTTTTTCCACTCCCACTATTTCATCAGCAACTGTAAGCGGAAAAAATGTGATGCTCTCGTGGAATGCAGTTCCAGGAGCCACTGCCTATAACATCTATCGCGATCTTCCTTCCGTTGCAAAGAACAGTGCGCAATATCTTGATTGGGCAAACGGAGTTACTACATACACAGACACTACTATGTGTTCTGGAAAAACAGGGCAAGTGACCTATGTGTATTATATTGACGCCTACGCAGGAACGGCTCCAACGGTGACACAACGATCAGCACGATCAAGTGGAGTGACTGCAACAATGAATTGTGGTGCCTCTGCTCTCTCCGCTCCCACAGATCTTACAGGAACCGCAGTATCGGGAATTGCAGTACAACTCAAATGGACTGGAGTGTCAGATGCGAATGGATATCGCATTTGGAGAAATGGATCAATACAAAATTCGGTCTCCGATCCATCGTACTATGATGACAAAAGTCTCCAGTGTGACACAACTTATACCTACGGAGTGGAAGCGAGAAAGAATGGAGTTCAATACAGCACCTATGTCTATTCTCCTACGACACAAGTGACAGTGAAAACAAAGGCGTGTGATGCTACTTCTCTCTTTGCTCCTACGGGTGTAACAGGAAGTGCGGTATCACAAACCTCAAATTTGATAAGATGGAACGCAGTGACTGGAGCAGATGGATATAATATTTATAAATTAGGAACATTACTTGCACGTACACTCAAAGGAACATTACTCTGGCAGGACGAGAGACTACAATGTGGAACGACCCATCAGTATTCTGTTGAGGCGTTCAAATATGACGCATCATGGAATGTAGTGGGTTCAGGAAATATTTCCCCTACAATATCAGTTCAAACACTCGGATGTGGAAGCGCAAATCCCTTCTCTATACAAGTGTTATCTCCAAATGGTGGACAAACATATAAATCAGGAGATATTGTAAATATTTTATGGAAAACCAGTGGATATGGTGCGGGGAACAGTATTGCGCTAAGTATCTATAAATATCGATCAGATAACAATTATTATGGAGTATATCCTGTGTTCGGGGAAACGGTGAGTAATATAATAGGAGCAGATGGAACTATTCAAGATGATGGCACATATCAATGGACTATTTCCTCATCCGTAGCTCCTGGCACTTATGTGGTGTGGATCTCGAGCGCGGTGGGAGTACGAGATATAAGTGATGCGCCATTTACTATTTCATCAGGTAATGTATCAGCAACTCTTCTTGATATAGTGCAAGCTCAACTAGAACAAATAAAACAGGTGCTTTTAAATTTGAGGTAGAATGTCTCTTTGTCCCGCCCCTTTTGAGGGGTGGGTTTTTTTGTAGGGTATAATGAAAGATATGGAAAAATATCGCCCACGACGTCGTTTCATATATGGACTATATACACTTATTGCATTTCTCGCTTTTTCTTATTTTCTTTTTTATGTGCGGACGGAAGTGCAGAGGAGTATTTTTGTTTCAGTACAAGGATCATTACGATTGAGAGAAGTTTCCGATCAAGTGAATCAAGTAACGTATAGAAAAATTCTAAAACGGATTGAGGATTCCGAGACGGTCCATTTTGTTTTTACAGGAGATATCATGCTTTCCCGTGGCATTGATTTTAAAATGAGGAAAGCGGGCGATTACACGTTTCCGTTTCTAAATATTGCAAGCACCACGCGTGGTGCAGATATTGCGTTTGGAAATCTAGAGGGACCTATTTCCACTCGGGGGAAAAACCAGGGGAGTGAATATTCATTCCGCGCGAATCCACAAGTAATGAAGGGTCTTTTATTTGCGGGTTTTGACATCGTATCTCTCGCAAATAATCACATGTGGGATTGGGGGGCTGAGGCACTTACTGATACGCTCGATACTTTAAAACGGAATAATATTCTCACTATTGGTGCTGGAAAAAATGAAGCGGAAGCAAATTCTCCCGTGTTTATTATGAAGGGAAATCAGAGAGTGGTATTTTTTGCGTACACTAATCTTTATCCGGAGAGTTTATATGCAAGTGGAGACAAACCGGGAATAAGTACATTTAACGAAGAAAAAATAATTCGGGCAATAAAGGAAGAAACAACACCGGAGGATATTGTGGTTGTCTCCATTCACTGGGGAGATGAATATAAGACAGAATCAAATAATTTTCAAAAGAGATTGGGGAAGGCACTCATTGATGCGGGGGCTGATATGGTGATTGGCCATCACCCACATGTTGTGGAAGAGATAGAACACTACAAAAATGGGTGGATTGTGTATAGTCTTGGAAATTTTGTGTTTGACCAAAATTTTTCTGAAGATACATCAAAAGGATTATTGCTTGAGATTACCACAAAAAGCGGAGCGGTGGAAAAAGTTGAACTGAAAGAAATAAGAATGAATAAGGATTTTCAGCCGACTCTCAAGGAGAAAATTTAGTGTATAATACATATATCTATGATTATTTATATTGGGGCTGATCATCGCGGGTTTAATTTAAAAGAGGCGGTGAAAAATTTTCTCCGTGATCGAGGATATCAAGTAATTGATGTCGGTGATGAAACGTATAATGAGCAGGATGATTATACTGATTTTGCGGTGCCGCTCGCAAAAAAAGTGAGTGCCGACTACGAAAATAGCAGGGGAATCCTTATCTGTGGGTCGGGGGTTGGAATGAGTATCGTTGCAAACAAATTTAGGCGCATTCGCGCAGGACTCATTATGAATGCGGATCATGCGTTTGATGCTCGAGCGGAAGATGACATTAATGTA
>Ga0172375_10004639_pt1 | contig 20187 bp, 17 predicted proteins | sample LakKiv1m_FD_114537 | JGI IMG/M metagenome (GOLD analysis project Ga0172375, IMG submission 114537) | Freshwater microbial communities from Kabuno Bay, South-Kivu, Congo - kab_092012_11.1m | ecosystem: Environmental > Aquatic > Freshwater > Lake | place: Democratic Republic of the Congo...
GCTGCCAGGATGGTCAGGCCGATCGTTCCGGAACCGATGATCACCACCTGGTCGCTCTTTTCGACAGCACCTCTTGAAGCTGCCTGGAAGCCGATCGAAAATGGTTCCGCCAGCGCAGCAAGCGAAAATGAAAGCGATTCGGGTATCTTGTGGATGCAGTAGTCGGGCACCGCAAAATATTCCGCCAGCGCGCCGTTGGTGGTCACACCCACGGTTTTCATATTCGAGCAGCAGTTCCTGCGCCCGATGGAACAGGGGTAGCATTTACCGCAGGGGATCAGCGGCTCCAGCACCACATGCTCACCTGCTGCGAATCCTTTTACTTCATTTCCTGTTGCCTCGATGATCCCGCTGGCTTCATGCCCGAAGATCATGGGGTAAGTTGTATAGGGGTGGTCGCCGCGAAACAGGTGGATATCCGAACCGCAGATGCCGACTGCCCTAGTTTTGACCAGCACCTCATTCATGGCAGGCTCAGGAATCGGTTGTTCAACAAGTTCAAGCGTCTGCGGGGCTGTGGCAAGGAAAGCTTTCATTTTTCACCTTAATTGATTAATTAATAATAAAGCATATTTTAGATGAAAAAAAAGGACCACGTTGCTAGCAGTCTTCTGTCAGGGAGAAGAGATTCCGTAGCGAATTGGGGAGTAATAATCGAAGATGTCTGCTTACGCTGAAATCCAGCCAGCGAAGAGAAGGTATGAACCCTCGACCTTTGCGAAGAACACTGAAAGGGTTGCGCAGCACCCCCGCAGGGGGCAATAGTGCCGAACAAATAAAAAAGACTGCCATTGATGCAGTCTTCAGTCGGGGCGAAGGGATTTGAACCCTTGACCTCACGGTCCCGAACCGTGCGCGCTAGCCGGGCTGCGCTACGCCCCGAACGAGCCCATTATACCTTACCCGTATATTTCTTGTTAAAAGTAACCATAGGCAAATTGTTTGGATCCCTATTTTCTTTCCAAGGTGCGTAATGAGCCAGTATTGGATATGGATGTGATGATCATTATTGATCTCATGAACTCCAATGGCTTTTTAATCCTCAGATTTATTAACTTATATAAATCATTACACTGAAAACATTTGGCGTGTTTCTTGCAATTATCTTAGCAGTACTAAGGCTATTTAACAATCAAAGAGATGGATCAATTGATCCAAAGTATCGACATTTTGCTGATGTATTTAGGTTCTTTATATGAAGATCATAGAAAACATTTTTTAATAACTCCAAAACCTCTTTTGTTTATTGAAAAAGGATGAAGGTAAAAAAATGGGAAACTACTATAAAAGACTGACTAGAGTTGAAAGACAGTTATCGCAGCTCGATATCGGGTTAGCAAAACGACACAACATCCTTATATCTGAACGCGTAACAAAACTGGTTACCGGGAATGTTGCATGGATCGAGGTCTCACTCGATGAGCAGATGCTGTATTTGTATATGGGAAGTGAGATCATTGCAGCTTACCATGTTTCTACTGGAAGACCTGGAAATGAAAGGCTTATAAGTATGGCAACACGAAAAGGGGTTTATAAGATGTACGCCCTGTATAAATCTTATCCTATGTGGGGGCGTGACTGGTGGTGTCCGGATGTACCTTATGCAATGTTCTTTCATCGCGAGTTTGCAATCCATGGTGCGTATTGGCATAATAATTTTGGGTCACCCATATCGCACGGCTGCGTGAACATGGCAGAAGTAGATGCGGCTGAGGTCTTCTCTCACGTTAAAAAAGGTACAGTGGTGTGGGTGCATTAAACCTAAAACCTGAAAAATATGTGGAAAAAATATTTTATGAATGAGTGATTTCTTCGTTATCTGTTTATAAAAAACTGGTTAATAGTAAACAAAATAATAGCAATTTTCCGTATAACCATGATCAAGGTTTATTAATTATAAAAAGAGACGAATTGTGAAAAAACACCATCACAAAATTGTTTTTTTTTAGAAGTATCGATTTGGATGGGTTCCGAAAAAAATCGCGGAAGCATTGAGCAAAGTTTTCTGCTTGCGTTGGTATCAAGCCAGCGATGAGCAAAGTGTGAATCCTCAATTTTTATGTGAACCCAGCAAGGGTTTCCCAGTATCCCTCTGGAGGGAAGGTCCCGAACCGTGCGCGCAAGCCGGGCTGAGCTTCTCCCCGAATGAATCCCTTGTATCTTACCGAACTTGCAATCACCACCTTAAGAATCTCTTGATGATAGAATTAGCATTCTAAATCACGATTATGGAACGGAGTGGAATTTATGAGCAAAGATAAAAAAGTGCGGGTCGCGATAGTGGGCGTAGGCAACTGCGCTTCATCCCTTGTTCAGGGTGTGCATTTTTACAAAGACGCCAAAGATGATGACCGCGTTCCAGGATTGATGCATGTCAATCTGGGCGGGTACCATATCCGCGATATCGAATTCACCGCCGCATTTGATGTGGTGGACACTAAAGTAGGCAAAGACCTCTCCGAAGCGATCTACGCTTATCCTAATAATACTTATAAATTCATGGATGTTCCGCATATGGGCGTCAAGGTTTCGCGCGGTATGACGCATGACGGGCTTGGCAAATACCTCAGCCAGATCCTTACCAAAGCTCCCGGACCTACCGATAATATCGTCAAGATCCTGAAAGATACCAAAACGGACGTTTTGATCAATTATTTGCCCGTGGGTTCTGAAATGGCGACCAAGTGGTATATGGAGCAGGCGCTGGAAGCCGGCGTTGGCGTGGTCAACTGCATCCCGGTCTTCATCGCTTCATCCCCTTACTGGGCGCCCCGCTTTACTGAAAAGAAACTCCCCATAATCGGCGATGATATTAAAAGCCAGGTTGGCGCCACCATCCTTCACCGTGTTCTGACAAGCCTGTTCGTGGATCGCGGCGTCCGGATCGACCATACCTACCAGCTTAACTTCGGGGGTAATACCGATTTCATGAACATGCTCGAACGCGACCGCCTTGAATCCAAGAAGATCTCCAAGACCGGTGCAGTGACCAGTATGCTGCCGTATGAAATGCAGCAGAAGGATGTGCATGTCGGTCCTTCTGACTATGTTCCGTGGCTTGAAGACCGCAAATTCTGCGAGATCCGCATGGAAGGCACGACTTTTGGGAATGTGCCCTTGCTGTTGTCAGCCCATCTCGAAGTATGGGATTCCCCCAACTCCGCTGGTGTTGTCATTGACGCGGTGCGCTGTGTGAAATTGGCCTTAGATCGGGGCATCGGCGGTCCGCTCTATTCACCCGCCTCTTATTTTATGAAGACGCCCCCCAAGCAGCACAAGGACGATGAAGCGCTTGCGCTGACCCAGGCATTTATCCAGGGCGAGACCCCCGAGAAAGCTTAATGGGATCCGATTGCATTTTTTGCCGAATTGCGGCCGGTGAAGCACCGGCCGCAATCGTATATCATGATAATGAGATCACGGCCTTTTGGGACAGGCTTCCCGCGGCGCCTGTTCATATTCTGGTGATTCCGAACAAGCATTTGGATACCCTCAACCAGGCAGAAACGGAAGATACTCACATCCTTGGCAAAATGATCCTGAAAGCCAAAGAGCTCGCTAAAAGTGAAGGGGTGGATGAAAAAGGATACCGGCTAGTGATGAACACCGGCCATGAAGGCGGGCAGAGCATCTACCACGTTCACCTGCACTTAATCGGCGGGAAAAAATTGCCTGTTTTTCATGGTTAAATTGATCCGGAAATATGCGCCGGAATATCCTTTTACTGACACTTTTAGTTAGCCTGACAGTTTCAGGATGTGCACGCCCTGACGACGGTGCTTCGATCTTTGCTTACCCTGCCCAGACACCGGAGATCGTATCCACCGATCCGGTCGGACCAGTTCTGGCGCCGGATTTTCAGATAATCCCCGATACGCTGCTGGTCTATGGCCAGGGTGCTTCAGCTTTTTCAACCGACTCCATCCTCTCAAATGATTCGCTCCTCGCATCCTATTCAGAGCTTGTGGGCGAGATCTCACTGACTGGGGCTGAGATCGTTGACAAGATCGCCAGAGAGTATTCTGTTGATCCGCGCCTGCTGCTGGCACTGCTCGATTACCGCTCCGGCTGGGTGCAAGGGTCGGATGCAGAAAATGTTAGCGAATACCCGCTGACCAATGATGCGCCTTCCCGCACCGGGCTTTTCAGGCAGCTTTCCTGGGCAGCTAATGAACTGAACCGCGGCTTTTATTCCCGCCGGGTGGGCGGCTTGCCGGAATTATCGTTGGCCGATGGAACGCTGATAAAGATCGCACCGGGTATGAACGACGCCTCTGCCGCCCTTCAATATGTGATCGGAAAAATGCTGGGGTATAAGGATTGGCAAGCCGCGGTCGGTCCGCTGGGTGTGTATGCGACCTATCTTTCGCTTTTTGGTGAGCCTTTCAGGATCACATCCTTCCCCAGCCTGCCCGAAGATCTGGCCCAGCCTGAACTGATGCTGCCTTTTAAAAAGGATCAGGGTTGGTTCTTTACCTCCGGTCCGCATTCTGCCTGGGGTGACGGAGCTGCCTGGGCAGCCCTTGACTTTGCACCGGATGACGATGCTTTCGGCTGTTATGATTCACCGCAATGGGTCACGGCGGCTGCGGACGGCTTGGTAGTGCGTTCGGCGTATGGGCAGGTCATCCAGGACCTGGATGGCGACGGTGATGAAGGCACAGGCTGGACGATCCTTTATATGCATATTGCAGGTTTTGAACGCGCTGCTGCGGGCGCTGAACTGAAAGCCGGTGACAGGATCGGCCATCCCTCCTGCGAAGGCGGACCCTCAAATGGCACCCACCTTCACCTTGCACGCCGCTTCAATGGCGAGTGGATCCCTGCCGATCAGGGCATCCCGTTCGTGCTGTCTGGGTGGACTTCACGGGGCAACGGTGTAGAATATGACGGCAACCTCTTCAAGGGCGATATCGAGGTTGCAGCTTCAGGTTTCCCGACAGATGAGAACAAGATCACTCCATAATAATCTCACGCTGGTAATTACCGCCGCAATCATGCTTTCCGCTTGTTCGGGGGTATTAACGCCTGTTAAAGCGCCAACGCAGACTCCGACGCCGGCACCAGCTTCAACCGCTACACCAGAACCGGAGATCACGCTTGTTCCCGCCGGTTATATTGAATACTACACGCGCTCTGGCGACACACTGCCAGTCATTTGCACACACTTTGGGGTGGAACCGCAGCAGGTCATTGCGGATGACGATCTGGATAAGGAAAATATCCTCGATCCCGGTACCCGTCTGCTGATCCGAGACCTGCTGGATGAAACCTCCCGGCCGGATCTATTGATGCCGGATTCGGAATTCGTTTTTTCACCTGCGGCGATCGGATTTGATATCCAGGCGTTTGCGGAGGAGCAGGGCGGGTATCTGGCAACCAATACTGAACTGATGACGCGCGGCACAACACCCGCTTCGGATATTCTCATGGAACTGGCGCTGGGGCATTCCATCAATCCGCGCCTATTGCTGACGCTGATCGAATATGAAAGCGGCTGGGTCACCCGCATGCCGGAAACTAAAGAAGAGAAACTATATCCGTTTGGCTGGATCAAAACCGACCGGGCGGGGATCTACTTTCAGGCAGGGCTGCTTATCCGGCAGCTTGCGCAGGGCTATTATGGCTGGCGCGCGGGAACGCTCGATACGATCACCTTTCTGGATGGCTCATCGCTGCGCCTGTCGCCGGTGCTGAATGCCGGCACTGTGGGTATGATGTATGCCCTGGCGCAGTATCATGACCGCGCTGAATGGGAAGCAGAGTTATACGGGATCGGGAATCTTTCGGAGATCCATCAGAAACTTTTCGGCAGTTTCGATTCCCTTACAAAGGACGTTGAACCCCTGTTCCCGGCTGGAATTGCACAGCCAAAGATGAACCTGCCCATCCCCATTAATCAAAAATGGGCTTTTACCAATGGTCCGCACACTGCCTGGGGGCTGTACGGCCCGCCAGCAGCGCTCGATTTCGCGCCAGCCGGGGATTCAGGCTGCAACGTTTCCAAGCGCTTCGCTCTTGCCGCAGCAGCAGGGCGCATTGTGCGCTCAGCAAATGGTGCAGTGGCGCTGGACCTGGATAAGGACGGTTACGAACAAACCGGCTGGGTGCTGGTGTATATGCATATCTCTACCAGGGACCGTGTGAAGGTGGGTGACCAGGTAAAAGCGGATGATCCGATCGGCCACCCCTCCTGCGAAGGCGGGTCGGCAAGCGGGACGCACGTGCATATTGTCCGTAAGTACAACGGCGAGTGGGTATTGGCAGACGGCGGGCTGCCCTTTGTGCTTTCAGGCTTCCGTGCGCACAACAGCACCGGGAGCTGCCTGGGCAACCGGGAATGCAATGGCACCCTCGAGAACGGGGTGAAGACGATCATTGCAGATGCTTACGGCAACGCTGGCACCATTACGTATCGCCCTGAAAGCCTGCCAAAATACTTTTATACGCCCACCCCCAAAAATGACTGACCGGATCCGGGCGGAATTCCACTGCCACACGGTCTATTCGCATGATTCCAGCAACCGCATCCCGCAGCTCGTGGCTGCCGCCCGCGAACGTGGTATCGCCCGCCTGGCGGTCACTGACCATAACACCATAAAAGGCGCTCTGCTTGCAAAGGAGCTTGACCCGCAGCTGGTGATCGTTGGTGAAGAGATCCTGACGCAAAGCGGCGAGCTGTTGGCTTATTACATCAGCAAGGCGGTACCGAAAGGGCTGACGGCAAATGAGACGATCTCACGGCTGAAGGAGCAGGGGGCGTTCATTGCCATCCCGCACGTTTTTGACCGGCGGCGCCATGGCTGGCGCATGGATGACCTGCTTGAGATCCTGCCGTTCGTGGATGCGCTGGAAGTGTTCAACGCGCGTTGCCTGGCAGGGAGCACCAACCAACGGGCGCTGGCGTTCGCTGAAGAAAGAGGCCTGCCCATGATCGCCGGCTCAGACGCGCACTCGCTCGTGGAGTTGGGGCTGGGGAGCGTGCTCCTCCCTGAATTCAATTCACCGGACGAACTGCGCGCATCTTTGAAAACCGCTGTGATCGAAGGCAGGTTGGTTTCTCCGCTGGAGCATTTTAAGGCCAGCGCTCTGATCGGGCTCGGGCGGCTGAACCCGTGGAAGAAAAGCGATCAATCAACCGTTCGGTCTTGAAAGATCGGGGTTTTGAAGTAAAATACTTTTCACGCACACGGGGCGGTGGCGGAATTGGCAGACGCAGAGGACTTAAAATCCTCCGACAGTGATGTCTTGTGGGTTCAAGTCCCACCCGCCCCATAAATATTTTCCATCGATTTGTAGGAAGACAATTTTTCCTTATTCACGAAATATCCAAAAACTCCCAAAAGTTCATTAAACAACCGCTAAAGTCATATATAATCGGATAATATTTATATTAATTCAAGGATTACCTTCACAATTTAATTTCTTTATAAGGAGAGATCCATGGCCACTCCAAGTCTGTTAGATGCAGTTCGGGTCGTCAAAGAAAACGAAAAGCTAGCAACGCAAAGTTATGCCGAAGCCGCTAAAAAGATCGACAATCCGCTGGGTAAGCATCTTTTCGAAGAGCTGAGCAAATTCGAGGCCTACCACTATGAACAGCTGACCGCACTTGAAAAGACACTGACCGCGTCGGGCGATTTCATCGACTATAAAGGAAGAGAATTCCCCCAGCCGCCGGTATTGGAAGTAAAGGCAGCCAAAGATCCCAATTCTAAAAGTGAAATGGCGATCATTTCCCAGGCGATCGACCTGGAAAAAGAAGCTGAAAAAGCCTATTCTGACCTGGCAAATGCGACAGCAGACCTGCAGGGACATGAAATGTTTATAAAGCTATCTGAAGAAGAGCACAAGCATTTCCGTCTGCTGACTGACGCCTATTGGACCTTATCCAATTTCGAACAATGGAATTACACCAGGCCATAGCGTGTGTTCTTGATCGGGCTGCTGCTTTAAAAACAATACCTGTCGAAAAGAAAATAGCTAGATCAATAAATGAAATCGCTGCAGAAGCAGCGATTTTTGCTTAGTGTACTCCATGTAAAGTGTTATCATTATTGGTCTGTCTGTCTTAGTTGTTCAACGGATTATTCCCATCCTCGAAACCGCGGAAGGCGTTGAAGGGAGGGGTTGTCCGGGGCTTGTTCTTGCAAGCTTCTCCCTTCTACTTCTGCATCTGAAATCTTATCTGTATCTGTGTTGCATATCGTTGCATCTTCGTAAAAATATTCTAGCAGCTTGATAACAATTATGAAACATCACTTTGGTCAAAATTGTTTTGGGTAATGATCCACATAAAACATCCTGAAAATGGCATGTAAATTGCAATATATTTACCAACGAACAATATTAAAAACATCAAAAATATGATGAATCAGGAGAGGAAGTGAATTATGGCAGTTTATTATGAGGTTCCCGGCGGTATGGCATGGTGCAAGGCGAATTTGCGCATGATCGTTGGCAACAAATCATTGGACGAGATCATGACCTTTGGCGATACCTGGCGTTCGCGCGGGCATAAGCCGCTGGTGCATGTGATCAGCCCGGCCATGGACGGCGGCAAAATGTGGGATAACCATGAAGACAACAGCGGGCTGCTGGATAATATCCCGGCGCATATCGACATGGCCATTGTTGATTTTTATAACCGCGAAACTCCGGAACTGCCCAAAGTGTGGGATGGCATGACCAGCCATCCCAAGTGGCTTCTGTGGGAATACAAGGCCGGTTCCGTCAAGTTCAATGGTGACCACACCGGTTTTGTACGCACTTTCGGCATTGATCCTGCGACCACACAGGATACCATTCCGCCCTCCACAGGCGGCGATACACCCCCTCCCTCAACGACTTTGGGAACTGATGTGACCATCCATATGGTCTGCCCGCACTGCGGAAAGAAGATCTACTAAACCGCCGATTAATAAAATTCCGCCTGGAGTAATGATCCAGGCGGTTTTTTCTTTTGTATTGTGTTTCAGGGAATTATTGATTTGTGAAGTTATCCTGTTTCCATCCCGGCGTTCTTCCCGGCCAGCCAGCCGGTTGAAAAAGCAGCCTGCAGGTTGTATCCGCCGGTATCCGCTGCCAGGTCCAGCACTTCCCCGGCGAAGAACAGGCCTCTCACCAGACGCGACTCCATCGTACGCGGATCGACCTCTTTCAGCACTATGCCGCCCGCAGTGACCATACCGGCTTCAAGCGGCAGGTATCCTGTCACATCCAGCCGGAGATCTTTCAGCCAATTCAACAGTTTTGTCCGATCCGCAGATGTGACCTGATGACAGGGCTTTTCAATGGGAATATGGTTCAACTCGGCACAAACCGGGATCATCTTTGCAGGCAGAAGCTGTTTCAGCATGCTCCCGAACTGCTGCTTGCCGTGCCCGTCCAGCTCGCGTAGCAGGCGGGCGTTCAATGTGCCCTCGTCCAGCGCTGGCTTAAGGTCAATTGAGACCGTTACTTTCGATCCGGAATCGAGCGCGTCAACGATCTGTCCGCTGAGTGTAAGGATGATCGGTCCGGACAGCCCAAAATGGGTAAAAAGCAGTTCGCCAAAAGCCTGGTCATGTTTCTTGTTATTAAAAAATAACGTTACCCGCGCGTTCTTGAGCGCCAACCCCTGCAGTTTTTTGGCCGTATCTCCCGCGGTCCGTATGGGAACCAAAGCGGGGCGCAGCGGGATGACCGTATGCCCTGCATCTGCGGCCATTCTGCAGCCATCCCCCGTAGAGCCGGTGCCGGTGTAAGAGGCGCCGCCTGTGGCAATGATGGCTGAACGGCAGGTGATAACTCCGCCTTCCCTTAAACGCACTCCGCGAACACGGCTGTTCTCAATCGAGATCTTTTCAACTGGAGCGCCCGTGCGGATCTCAACACCACAGCTGCGCGCCCAACTGACCAACTTTTCGGTCACTGCCGCCGCGTCGCCATCCGCGGGGAAAACACGCCCGCCCCGTTCTGCGGCGGTCCTGATGCCCAGGCTCTCAATAAAGCCAACGAGTTCGGTATTAAAGAACTGCCCAAAGGATTGGCGCAGGAACTTTCCGCTGGGGCCGAAATGGCCGATGAACTCTTCCAGGCCAACGATATTGGTCAGGTTGCAGCGCTTCATGCCGGTAATGCGCAGTTTTCTGCCCGGCACATCCATCTTCTCAAGCAGCAGGGTGCACATACCCCTCAATGCGGCTTGTCCGGCTGCCATCAGCCCTGCCGGTCCGCCGCCGACCACGATCACATCATATTCTGGCTCTCTGCCCGTCATGCGATTAACTATAACCGAGAATGTGTCCCTGCCTTTTATGAAAAGGAAACGCAACCATACACGCTGACGTTTTTCGGATCAATGCTGCCTGCTGTGATAAAATCCCGCTTGGCTGGATATGAATTAAAATTGAGATCAACAGGGAAAGAAAGCCGAAGTATTCATGACCAAATTAATCATTCAGATCCCTTGTTTTAACGAGGAAAAGACACTGCCTGTTACTTTAAAAGAGCTTCCGCGAAGTTTGCCTGGAGTAGATAAGATCGAGTGGCTCATTATTGACGATGGCAGTACCGACAATACAATCCAGGTGGCGCGCAGTGCAGGCGTTGACCATGTGGTGCGCCTGATCGGGCACCAGGGGCTGGCCAAGGGTTTTATGGCAGGTCTGCAGGCCTGCATTGAAAAGGGCGCCGACATTATTGTCAATACGGACGCAGATAACCAGTATTTCGCGGGAGATATCATCAAGCTGGTGCAGCCCATCCTTGATGGGAAAGCCGAGATCGTGATCGGCGAGCGGCCGATCTCGGAGATCAAGCATTTTTCACCGCTGAAAAAACTTTTCCAGCGTTGGGGGTCGTGGATGGTACGCAAGGTCAGCCATACCGACATCCCCGATGCTCCTTCGGGTTTTCGCGCGATCAGCCGTGAGGCTGCCATGCGCATGCACGTCTTTTCGGAATACACTTACACCATTGAGACCATCATTCAGGCCGGGCAGCGCGGCGCAGCGATCATGTCTGTTCCCATCCGAACCAACGACTTTCTGCGCAAATCACGGCTGATCCACTCAGTACCGGCATATCTGTCGCGTTCCTTAAACACGATATTGCGCATCTTCATGACCTACCGGCCGCTGTCCTTTTTTACAGTTCCGGGTGTGATTGCGATCCTGGCAGGTGTGGTCGTGGGGCTACGCTTTCTTTACTTTTATCTGATCACCAATACCGGGGCGGGGCATATCCAGTCGCTCATCCTTGTTGCCGTGCTGCTCATCGTGGGTTTCCTGTTGGTCATCTTTGGATTGATCGCGGATCTAATCTCAGTCAACCGCAAACTGCTGGAAAATGTGGAATACCGCCTTCAGCGCCTGGATGAAAAAGTTAACTCCCTGCGAAAGAAATAGCCGCTTTTTATGACCACTAATTCAATGAATAGGATCGCGGGTATTCTTAATAAGAATTGGCCTCCCGAACAAGTACAAAAATATATTGGCGGCTTTAAAAATACCTGGTTTGCTTATGCATCTTCTGAAACACTGCGGAAAAGCGCTGCATCCGGTGGCGTCATTTCTGCACTGCTTGCTTACTTGATAAAAGAAGGGGATATTGATGGCGCGCTGGTCTGTAAAAGCATTGTCGCTGATGGAAAGGTCCGCCCGCAGTTCTTTATTGCCAGGAACGAAGAAGAACTACTTGCCGCCCAGGGATCTAAATACATCGCGGTGGATTTCAACCAGGATGCCCTGCCGCTGATTCGCTCGTTCAAAGGAAAATTGGCAGTAGTTGCATTGCCTTGTGATACTACCCATTTGCGCCGTGCGAGTGAAACAGACCCGAAATTGAAGGAAAAGATCACGCTAGTGATTACCCTGTTCTGTACGCACAATTCGCACCCTGAGCTGACCGATATGATCACCCTAAAACTTTCAAAAGGGGGGCGAGTGCTTAAGGATTTCCGCTATCGTCAGGGGCACTGGCGTGGAAGCCTGATGGCAGAATTTGAGGATGGCGGAAAGGTGGAAAAGCCCTTTTCGTATTTCTCTCTTTACCAGAACCTGTATTTCTTCTGCCAGCAAAAATGCCACCACTGCAATGACCATACCGGATATAACGGTGATCTTTCCGTCGGGGATATCTGGTCGCTGCGCATGAAGGATAACCCCGTCAAACACAATGCGGTAATCACACGCACTCTTGCAGGAGATGCGGCATTTAAGAGAGCGCTGGATGCGGGTGTGATCACTGCGAATGCCGAGCCGATAGACGAGATATGCAAAGGCCAGGCGCGCAGCCTGCCTTTTCATTACAACACTACTGCCCGGGCAAAAGCCGGACGGCTGCTGGGAGTAAAAATCAAGGACACCGTCAATGAAAAAGTGCGTTTTATTGACTTACTTGTCGCCTGGATGGCTCTGTTCAATGAAAGAGCTTCGCGCTCTCCGGGCGGCCAAAAGCTGATACGCAGAACGCCGCGCTTTTTGCTGATACTTTACCTTTATTTGATAAAGGGACTGGAATCATTTTAAATGAAGAAAGCACCGGTCATTTCTATCATCGGCGGCACCATTTGGGGGAACCGCGGCGCAGAATCCATGCTGGTGACGGTGATTGGGCAGTTTCGCGCCAGTTTTCCGGACGCGAGCTTCAATGTTTTCAGCTATTATCCGGCTAAAGACCGGGAACTTGTTCAGGATAACGGGATCACCATCCTGAGCAGCAAGCCCTTGTCGCTTGCCACACGCCATTTTATGGGTGCGCTGATTGGCGCACTCTGCAAAAAGACCGGCGTGGGATTGCCAAAAGGGGAATTCTTCAAAATTGCCCGGGCGCTGGCCGGATCAGACATGCTTTTAGATATCGGGGGCATCACTTTCTCGGATGGGCGGGAGAAATACCTGCCTTTCAACATCCTTTCCATTTGGCCGGCAATGCTGTTGGGGGTGCCGGTGTTCAAGCTGGCTCAGGCAGTCGGGCCTTTCAAGGATCCGCTCAATCGTTTTTTGGCAAAGGTCTTTCTTTTTCGTTGCGCGCAAATCTTCGCGCGCGGTGAGAAGACCGCGGAATTCCTGCGGCAGTTCAATTTCCCGATGGAAAAAACGGATACAGTTGCAGATATCGCTTTTTTCTATGATCCACAGTACTCGCTTTCAACTGAAAATGAGGCCAGGGTGTCATCCCTGATCCAGCGGCTGGAAGCGGCAAAGAAACAAGGAGGAAAGATAATCCTTTTCTCGCCCAGCATCCTGGTGGAAAACGAGTCTATTAAACAAGGATTGGATTATGCCGGGCGATTCCTGGATGCGGTCAGGGCTCTGGGACCCAAGGGCTATCATTATGTGTTCATGCCCAATGCCACGCGGGAGGGCTCTGATAAAGCGCACAACAACGATCTGCTGACCCTTGCGCGCATGAAAAACGAGTGGGAGGTTGCGCAGATAGAGGAAGGCTTGGTTGCAGAAGCAGATTGGGTGGATTATGACATCAACACCGCATCCATCCGGCGCATCATCAGTCAGGCAGATGTCCTGGTCACATCACGCTATCATGCCATGATATCGGGGCTGGCCATCGAGATCCCGACGATCGTGATCGGATGGGGGCACAAATACAGGGAGACGATGGCCTATTTCGGACTTGAAGAATACTCGCTGGATTTCGGAAACGGTCAGCATGACCTTGCCGGCATGATCTCACAGGTATTGCAGGATCCAAAAGAAATCAAAGGGAAAATACACAAAAACCTTCCGCATGTCCGTCTGCTTTCAAAGAAGCAGTTTGATTACCTGATACAGGTGCTGTCGTGACGCGCCGCAAGGTCATCGAGATTCTGAAGTGGGTCTGGATCGCCGCGGTGCTGCTCGGCGCCGGCTGGTATTTCTACCGCCATTATCAGGAGATCTCCAAATATCTCGGCACCATTTCGGTTGCCCGGCTGATCGCATGTTTTCTGCTGCTGCTGGCCGGCAAGTTGGCAATTTCTGATATTTCGCGCCTGGCTTTGAAAAAGATCAATTACAGCATGCCCTATTCCGAAGCGCTGGCCATTACAACGGTCAGCCAGCTGGGTAAATACCTGCCCGGCGGTCTTTGGCATCTGGCAGGGAAGTTCGGCTTTCTAAAGATCAAAGGCATCTCAACCAAAAAGACCACCCAGGTGATGGTCATCGAGAACCTGTGGCTTCTGTCCTCTGCGGGAGTGGTTGGGTTGGTGGCGCTGCTTGCCTTCAGCAGCGATGCGGCTTGCCAGTATGTAAATCTTTTTTGTTTCCCTGCAGTTGCCACAGTCATCGCTCTTGTCCTGCCGCTATTTTGGGTGGTTGGATTGATGGTCTTTGAATATCTTTTCTTCGGAAGGCAGAAGATCATTATCCGTGATTTTGTTCTGATGCTGGCAGAACTGATCTTTATCTGGATGGTTTTCGGGCTCAGTTTTTGGCTGGTCTTCCCGCCTGACGCCGGCTATCTGGCACAGGTGGTCGGCGCTTTCAGTCTGAGCTGGCTGGCAGGCTATGTGGCCTTTTTCGCTCCCGGCGGGATCGGGGTGCGCGAAGTGCTTCTGGCGCTGCTTTTGGGTGCCTTCTTTAAAAGCGGGGAGGTGGCCATTTACGCATCCATCCACCGGCTGCTGTGGGTATTGGCGGAAGTTTTTTTAGGCGGGTTGAGTGCGATGATCTTCGGCCTGCCTGAAATTCCTGATGAAAAAGCACCAGAAGCGAAAACGTAATTCAATTAGATTGTTCAATTAATGTGATCCCTTAATTATGATTAGCAAGATCCGCCAGTTCTTAAACAAGTTGTTTCCAAACTTCCCTCAGGTTTTGATCTCCGGAGCTCTTGGCCTGTTCATTTCCCTCAGTTTTTACCTTGGGCTGCTGCAGCGCCATTTTTTCAGCTGGACCTACCTCGGGTACGCGCTCATGATCGCAGCAGCAGGTTTTTTTCTGTCTGGCTGGCTTAACCAGTATCTTTTCCGGCGGTTTTTTTCGGACACTCCTGCTGCAACGCGCAAATTTGCGTTGATATTTTCCCTGATCCTCACCATTCTGCTTTTTTTCAGCACGAAGATCCAGCCGCTTTATTACATCCTGCCTGATACGAACCTGGAGATCCGCTTCACCATCCCCCAGCTGCCTGCTAATGAAGAAGGCGTTCGGCTGCTGTGGGTTAATACAGGGCAGGATAACGTCCATTACAGCGCCATTAAGGTTGATGGGAAGTGGGAACGCGTTTTCGGGAATTCCATCTTCGCGCCAGGTCAGAAGGTTGTGCTGCATTGGCGGGGTAAAGCTGGTCCCAAAACCGAGATCGCTTTCCGCAGGACGGACTATTCGCAGCCGGTGGAAGTCATCTGGAATGGCCTCAGCCGATCCTATGATCTCAAAAATGGCGACCAAACCAATGTTTTTATCAGGTCGACCTTGCATGTACCGCTGATTTTCAGGCTGCCGTTTGCCCTTTCCTTTATCATCGCTGCCGGTTATGCGCTCCTTGCTGCTCTAATCGCTCTGGTCAATTGGGATCCGGGTGTGCGAAAACCTGCGCATAGCAAAAACGTTGACTGGCTGCTCTATATGCTGCCCATGCTGCTGATCTGGGGATTAACGCTTGCGGCTTTCTGGCCGGGCATCATGAGCTCGGACTCTATGACACAGTGGACGATGGGCGCCACCGGACGCTACAATGACTGGCAATCCGGTTTTCACGCCATCCTGCTGGCTGTGCTGATGCGTGTCTGGAATTCGCCAGCCCTGGTCGCCATACTGCAGATCCTTCTCTTCGCTTGGGTGGCTGCCTGGGGGCTGAAAGTTCTGCAGGAGCATGGTGTTCCGCGTATCGCACTGTGGGGCATCAGTCTGCTCTTTGCATCTTTCCCGATCAACGGCATCTTTGCCATTACGCTCTGGAAGGACATTCCCTATGCAATCGCTTTTCTCTGGCTGACCATTCTGATCATCAAGATCGTCCTTGCCGGTGGCAATACCGGGCGGGATTGGCTGTTCCTGGGCGTTTCCGTCTTTTTGGTGGCCATCCTGCGCCACAACGGAGCGCCGGTTGCGGCGGTGAGCTTGCTGGTGTTGCTGCTCGTTTATCAAAGAACCTGGAAGCCCTTCCTTGGCGCTATTCTGGTCGCGGCGCTGCTTTATCTGGGCGCAACAGGTCCTCTCTATTCAAGCGTCAAGCTCGACCGGGGCGGCAGCGGCCAGTCCAACCTGATCCTGCTGCATCACATTGCCGCCCACGTGGCAGCCGAAACGCCCCTGAAGCCGGAAGAAAAGAGCTACCTGCAAAGCTTGCTGCCCCTGGATGAATGGAACTACCTGTGCTACTATGTCGGTTCAGTCTCCTATGATGATGCCTTTGACCGCCAATCATTTTTGGATAATTCCTCCCGCAACCGGCAGCTGGCTTTGAACCTTTTTCTGCGAGCCCCTCTGGTGGACTTGCGCCATACACTTTGCGCTGGCGACCGGGCTTGGAAGTTCGACACGGAATTAAATTATATGAAATCCACGCACGGTTTCAGCCAATGGGCAGCCGGCAAGATCGTAGCGATCGTAGATAATGACTTTGGATTGAAAACTGTGTCGCAACTGCCCCGTTTTGCAGATGGGTATATCACCTATCTGCGCAATTTCGGGGTCTTCGCTAATTTTCCGGTCCTCTGGCTGCGGCCTGCTTTTTGGCTGTATCTGGCGGTTTTCAGCGCGGCCGTCGCTGTTATGCGGCGCAGGGACTTGCACTTCCTGCTCGCGCTGCTTCCGCTGGTCTGCCAGGCGGGGATCTTGCTGTTGATCAGCTTCGCCCCGGCGTATCGCTATCATTATGGAACGGTTATAGCAGGCATTTTCATTTTAGGAATGATATTTGTTCCCAAGGATCTCTCAGAAAAATAAACTGGCTAATACCAATATTTCTCAACAAGATTTCAGTTTATTGAAAGCCACCTTTTTAGGGTGGCTATTTGTCAATACTGACAGACTGAAGTCAGCCTGTAAAATTTGGTGCTTTTTTGACCACTCGAAATACTGAATCTAACACTCGCTATACCCGCACGAATAGCACTTGCGGCAGCCCTCCACGTTCAGCAATGAGGCATGTCCGCATTCGGGGCAGAAATCGCCGATGCGCATGGCTGAAGGTTCCGCTTCCTTGACCCAATCCACTGCCTGGCCAACCGGGGTGGGGGTATCGCCTTCAGTGATCTGATCGACGCGCGGCGGCTTGCCCATGTTCAGGCGCTCGGAGCGTTCCTCGATATATTCAGCCAATACCTGCGCCACGCCGTCGGGCAGGGAGCGCACGCGGTTGGGGCCGAAGCCCATCGGGCGCCCGCCGCCCAGATCCGAGACCTGTCGCCAGATCTCCTGCAGCCGCTGCGAGGGTTCCACGGGTGAGGACAGGCGCAGAATATAAGAGATCAGGCGCGCGATGGCTTCCGAATCGGCAGCCACATCCGTGCCGGCTTTGGCGGTATTGATGAACACTTCAAAGGGCTGCGCATCGCCGTTCTCGTTGACGGTCACAAAGGTCTTGCCCACCGGGGTATCCACACCGTAGGTAAAGCCCATCAGGCATCTTGGGCGCGGTTTCTTGGTTTGCTGGAAGAAGATCGGTTTGGGCTCTTCAGTTTCCTTCAGCCATACCGGTGTGGTCTGCCTGGCTTCTGGGCGCGGTGCTTGAGCAGGTTCTTCCTGCTTGGCGGCTGCAGTAGAGTTGGTTTCGAGCACTTCTTTTTCACGCGAGCCGGCCAGGTAAACGGTGATGCCTTTGCAGCCAAGCTTCCAGGCGTGCATATAAGCGTTGGCGACATCATCCTCTTTGGCGTTATTGGGGAAGTTGATGGTCTTGGAAATGCTGTTATCCACAAAGGCCTGCAGTGCAGCTTGCATGCGCACATGTTCTTCGGAACTGATATCCTGCGCGGTCACAAAATAATAGCGCACCGCTTCGGGGATCTCAGTGATCGTCTGGCATGAGCCCTCAGCCATCACGCGGTTGATCACACTGGTGCGGGCAGCTTCATCCAATCCGCTTTCGGCCAGTTTTTGTTCAAAAAGCGGCGATGCATAGGTGAGCTTGAGATCCTTGCCGCCATCATTGACATGCCTCACATAAGCCAGCGCGAAGACCGGCTCGCAGCCATAGCCTTCGCAGCCTGCCACAGTACCGATGGTGCCGGTGGGGGCAATGGTGGTCTGCGCAGCGTTGCGGATGCCATTTTTCCTGATGCCGTCGGTAACGATCGTCCAGTCCACAGGCGGGCGGCCATAATTGCGGGAGAAAGGTACCAGCGGTTGGGGTGCCTGCCAGGTGAGGGCTTCGGGGTCGTAGATGCTGCCCTTGATGACCGGGAAAGCGCCGCGCTCGGCGGCCAGCTCAACGCTGGTGCGCATGGCGTGGAAACGAATGAATTCCATTAACTGTGCCGCGAATTACTGCCCCTCGGGTGAACCGTAGCGGATGCCGGCGTGGAACATCAGGTCGGCCAGGCCCATGATGCCCAGTCCAAGCCGCCGTGCGCGTATGGCAGCTTCCTTGAGCTGCGGGACTGCCGGGACATACTGGTTAGCGTCCACCACATCATCCAGGAAGCGGGTTGAAAGGACAGTGTCGCTTTCGAGCATTGCCCAATTCACCTTGCCTTCTGGCGCGCAGTAAAGCGACAGGTTGATGGACCCCAGGCAGCAGTTCTCATAAGGGCCAAGCCACTGTTCGCCGCAAGGATTGGTGGCTTGAAGCTGATAATAATGGGGCATGGGATTGTAGCGGTTGGCAGCATCCATAAAGAGCAGCCCTGGCTCGCCGTTATGATGCGCCTGATGGACGATCAGGTTGAACAACTCACGCGCCTTTACGGTCTTGTGCGTTACGATAGGAATGCCGACTTGCTGGGCTTCTTCCAGCGTACCCCTGAAATTGCGGTAGCTCGGGTGATGCACATCCGGAAAACGCAGATCCCAGGGATCGTCATTCTCAACTGCCCGCATGAAAGCATCGGTGATGCCGACGGAGATATTAAAGTTGGTGATATGGTTCTCGTTGGTCTTGCAGGTGATGAACTCTTCCACATCCGGATGATCCACACGCAGCACGGCCATGTTGGCGCCGCGGCGTGTTCCGCCCTGGGCGATCTCGCCGAAAGCATGGTCATAAACGCGCAGAAAGCCGATCGGTCCGGTGGCTTTTCCAGCAGAGGCATTCACCAGCGAGCCGCCGGGGCGCAGCGAGGAGAACGCAAAGCCGTTGCCGCCGCCGGTCTGCTGGACCAGCGCCGCATCGCGCAGCGTCTGGAAGATGCCATCAGAACTGCGGCCCATGTCATCCGAGATGGGCAGCACAAAACAGGCAGCCAGTTGGCCCAAGGGTGTGCCTGCGCCTGTGAAGGTGGGGGAGTTGGGAAAAAAGCGGCGGGAGACCAGGAGCTTGTAAAACTCTTCCGCGCGGGCTTGAATGTTTGATTTCCAGGTCTTTTCGACCTTGGCAATATGCCAGGCAACCCGCCAGAACATCTCTTCGGGTGTCTCGATCAGTTCACCTTTTTCACCTTTTCGGATGTACCTGCGCGTAAGTACCTGGTAAGCATTTTCTGTTAATTCCGCCTGCGGCAGCCCCTTGGGCATCGGAGGGGTGGGGAGCATTTTACGTTTATGGGTGTCTTGGGTGCGGGGCATGGGCTAATCTCCTTCTGTTATTAGCAGCTGATTGATCTCTTTCTGGATATCCTTCAGGTTACCCAACGGCAAATAAACGATGGCATAACGGATGTATGCTACGTGGTCAAGGTCTTTAAGTCCGCGGATGACCATATCTCCGATCACCCGGGAAGGAACTTCAATTTTGTTCAACTGCTGCAGGCCTGTTTCAACCTCACCCGCCAGCCGTTCGATCTCTTCGGCAGGCACCGGCCGCTTTGAGCAAGCGAGCCGGATCCCGGTCAGTAATTTTTCCCGGTCAAACTCTTCGCGGGAGTTGTCCTTTTTGATGATCAGAGGCGTGGAAAGAATAGCCCTTTCGTAGGTGCTGAATCTTTGATTGCAGGTTTCGCATTCGCGCCTCCGCCTGATCCCCCCGCGCGTGTCATGAGTGGTGTCAATTACGTGCGTATTCTCACTTTCACAGTGCGGACATCGCATAGGTCACTCCTCACAAACCCAATTTACTTTACAGCGTCCCCTTGGCGGCTGTTCCGTTGGTATTTCA